>Ga0070741_10004431_pt1 | contig 32805 bp, 35 predicted proteins | sample Coa_R1_4_FD_66440 | JGI IMG/M metagenome (GOLD analysis project Ga0070741, IMG submission 66440) | Surface soil microbial communities from Centralia Pennsylvania, which are recovering from an underground coalmine fire - Coalmine... | ecosystem: Environmental > Terrestrial > Soil > Unclassified ... | reverse complement strand
TAGTACGGCCGCCCGATCGTGCGCTGCTCGCCCTTCACGAGCTGCGTCACGATCGGGAACAGGACGCCCCACAGGATCGTCAGGCAGAGCGCGACGAGCAGCAGGTTGTTGTAGAGGAACGTCGCCTCGCGCGAGAGCGCCGACTCGAGCCTCGTGCGCGCCTTCAGGAGCGGCAGCCGCCACAGGATCACGGCGAGCGAGAAGAGCGAGGAGACGACGACGAAGGCCAGGAACCAGCCTCCGATCGGGCTCTGCGAGAAGGAGTGGATCGAGTTGACGACGCCCGAGCGGGTGAGGAACGTGCCGAGGACGGAGAGCTCGAACGCGAGCGCGACGAGCACCATGTTCCAGACCTTCAGCATGCCCTTGCGCTCCTGGATCATCACCGAGTGCAGGAACGCCGTCGCCGCGAGCCACGGCATCAGCGCGGCGTTCTCGACGGGGTCCCACGCGTAGTAGCCGCCCCAGCCGACCTCGACGTACGCCCAGTGCGCGCCGAGCAGCTGGCCGAAGCCGAGGAACGTCCAGGCGACGAGCGTCCAGCGGCGGGTGGCGACGATCCACCGCTCGTCGGTGTGGCCGGACAGGAGCGACGCGACCGCGAACGCGAAGGGGACGGAGAGGCCGACGTAGCCGAGGTACAGCATCGGCGGGTGCGCGACCATGTACGGGTTCTGCAGGCTCGCCACGAGCCCGGCGCCGTCGAGCGGAGCGGTCTGGGTGTCGAACGGGCTCGACACCGCCACGAGCACGAACGCGAAGAAGGCGCCGATGCCGGCGAGCACGGGCACGACCCACGCGGTCAGGTCGCGCAGGAGGCGGCGGTTCAGGTACACGGCGAGGCTGCCGTAGCCGGTCAGCACGAGCAGCCAGAGCAGCAGCGAGCCCTCCTGGCCGCCCCAGAACGCGCTCAGCGCGTAGGCGGTCCGGAGGGAGCGGTCCGTGTGCTGCGCGACGTACACGAACGAGAAGTCGTGCCGCACGAGCGCTGCCGCGAGCACGGCGGCCGCGACGAGCGTCGAGGCGAAGCTGCAGAGGAGCGCGTTCCTCGCCGACGACGCAAGCCGGCGGCGGTTGCGCCGCGCCGCCGCAGCCCCGGCGACGAGCGCGTACACCGACAGCCCCAGGGTGACGACGAGCGCCGCGCGGCCGAGCTCGGCCATCAGCGGGTCAAGCCTTGGTGGGGGCCGCGGTGTACTTCGACGGGCACTTCGTCAGGATGTCGGTGCCCGCGAGCCGCCCGCCGCGCAGCGTGCCCGTGACGACCACGCTGCGGCCGACCTTGAACAGCGGCGGCGGCGTCGTGCCGTGGTAGACGACGTCGACCCGCCCGGGCTTCGAGCCGGTCGGGTCCTTGAGCGCGAACCGGAGCCCGCGCGCCGAGTGCGAGTCGCCGTGCAGCGGCGCGAGGACGATGCCGACCACGGACAGCTTCCCCGTCGTCTGCGGGTTCACCTGGCTCGGTGTCAGCGTCGGCGTCGAGGAGCCGGCGATCGCCGTGTACAGCAGGAACACGGCCAGCACGCCGGCGACGGCGAGCGCGACGACGAGCCGCGCAGGGCTCCGCGTGGGCACGCCGACAGGGTAGCCGCGGGCCGCTTCAGGCGTCGGCGGGAGCCGGCTGCTGCTGCCGGCGCGCCGGCACCCGGTACCCGTGGTCGGCGCAGAGGGCGCCGGGCGAGTCCTCGGTCAGCGCGTCGCAGTAGCCCTTGCCGTACGCGGCCCGCATGAAGGCGGCGACCACGTCCAGCGACCAGTCCGTGATGCCCGCGGCTTCCCGCCAGAGGTCGGCCAGCCGCAGGTCGATGTCGAGCTCGAGGAGGTCGATGCGAGAAGGGCGATTCGGCATGGGCCGAAGGGTAGGCAGCGCGTCGGACAGACTCACCGGCGCACCGCTCCGGTTACCCTGCGACGGCTGATCGCGAACCGCCGCATCCACTACGGGCCGGCGCGGGTGCCCGTCCGCGACTCGCCCGCGGCCGCCGTGCAGGCGCTGCTCGTGCGCGGGCTGTCGGCCTGCGAGATCGACTTCGAGGGCCGGTTTTGGATGGACTACGACTTCGCGGCCGAGCTCGGCGAGCTGTGCGCCGCGAACGACATCGTGCTCTCGGTGCACGCGCCGATCGCCGGCTTCATGGGCCACGCCGAGCGCGGCAAGAAGCTGAACATGGCGGTCGGCATGCTCGACCATTCGGCGGGCATCGCCAGGGCGGCGGGCGCGCAGCTCGTCGTCTTCCACCCGGGCTTCCTGCTCAACCGGACGCGCGAGCAGGCGATCGACTCGGTCGTCGAGCAGCTGGCGGAGCTGCGCGAGCGGCTCGAGGGCAAGGACCGCGCTGTCCCGTTCGGGATCGAGGTGATGGGCCGGGTGCGCGAGCTCGGCTCGCTCGACGACGTCTGCGAGATCGCCTCGCGGCTCGACTGGGTGCGACCGGTCGTCGACTTCGCGCACATGCACGCGACGTCCGACGGCTCCTTCACGAGCGTCGAGCCGTTCGCGGCAGCGCTCGAGCAGGTGGACGCGGTGATCGAGCCCGGCGCGCCGTTCCACATCCACTTCTCGGACATCCAGTACGCGAACCGCAACGAGACCAAGCATCTCCCGTACGGCGAGGGCACGCTCCGCGCCGAGCCGCTGCGGGAGGCGCTCGCCCGCTTCGAGCGGGCCGCCACGGTGATCTCGGAGTCGCCGGACGCCGGCTCGACCGACGCGATCAGGGCCGTCCTCGGCGCGTAGGTAGGCTCGCGCCGTGCTCGATCCGAAGGTCTTCAAGGCGTACGACGTGCGCGGCATCTATCCCGGCGAGCTCGACGAGGAGGGCGGCTACGCGGTCGGGCGCGCCTTCGTCGAGCAGTTCGGGCCCGCCCGCGTGGCCGTCGGCCACGACATGCGCCTGTCCTCGCCCTCGATGGCGGCGGCGGTCCGCGAAGGCGCCGCGGACGGCGGCGCGGAGGTGCTCGAGCTCGGGCTCGTCGGCACCGAGATGCTCTACTTCGCGGTCGGCGAGCTGGGGTTGGACGGCGGCGTGATGGTCACCGCCTCCCACAACCCGAAGGACTACACCGGCATGAAGATCGTGCGGGGCGGCGCGCTGCCGGTCGGCGGCGAGTCCGGCCTGCTCGACGTCCGCGACCGGGCGCTCGCGGCGTCCTGGGCCTCGAACGGCCGCGGCGCGATCCAGACGGTCGACATCTGGGAGGAGTTCGTCGGCCGCGTGCTCGGCTTCGTCGACGTCTCGGCGCTGCGGCCGCTGCGAGTGGTCGTCGACGCGGCGAACGGCATGGCCGGCACGATGCTCCCGCCGCTGCTCGAGCGCCTGCCGATGCTCGACGTCGTCCGCTGCAACTTCGAGCCGGACGGCTCGTTCCCGAACCACGAGCCGAACCCGCTCCTCCCCGAGAACCGCGAGTTCATCGTCGCCCGCACGCGCGAGGAGGCCGCCGACTTCGGCGTCGCGTTCGACGGCGACGCCGATCGCTGCTTCTTCGTCGACGACGGCGGCGAGTTCGTTCCCGGTGACTTCACGACCGCGCTGTTCGCCGAGTCGATCCTCGAGCGCGAGCCGGGCGGAAAGGTGATCTACGACGTGCGGGCGTCGTGGGCGGTGCCGGAGGCGATCCTCGCGGCCGGGGGCGTGCCGCTCGTCAATCGCGTCGGGCACGCGTTCATCAAGCAGCGGATGCGCGAGGTCGGCGCCGTCTTCGCCGGCGAGGTCTCGGCGCACTACTACTTCCGCGACTTCTCGCAGGCCGACTCGGGGACGATCCCGTTCCTGCTGATGTGCCAGCTCGTCTCGCGCCGCGGGGCGCTCGGAGAGGTGCTCGCGCCGCTGCGCGCGCGCTACTTCATCACCGGCGAGCTGAACACGCCGGTCGCGGACGTCGCCGGGAAGCTGCGGGAGCTCGAGGAGCGCTTCGGCGCCCAGGGGTCGGTGTCGCACCTGGACGGCCTCTCCGTGGAAGCGGCCGACTGGCACTTCAACGTGCGCCCGTCGAACACGGAGCCGCTGCTCCGCCTGAACCTCGAGGCGCGCTCGCAGGAGCTGATGGAGGCGAAGCGCGACGAGGTGCTCGCCGTCATCCGCGCGTAGCCCCGCCGGCCGCGCCCCCGCCCCGGCCCTTTTCGGACGGCGGCTGCGAGGTCATGTCCCCTGGTCAGACCAGTGTCACGGAAGTGTGACGAACGCTCCACAGCGCGGCGGCTGCCGGTGCGCCCGTTCCGGGCAAGCCCAGTCGCCGAGCCGAATGAGCGGGTCGGAAGCGTGACGAAGCTTCCACAGCCGCGCCCTGCCGGACAGCGACTTGCGAGCCATGTCACCTGGTCAGACCAGGATGTGGACACGGCGCGGGCTGCCCGGAAAGGCGGTGCCCTCTAGGATCGGCCGCGTGCTCGAGCTCGGCCACTTGACCGACAGCCGCCCGCCGTTTCGCTACGCGGCCTACCAGCGCGTCGGCTTCTCCGAGACCGACGCGCAGGGCGTCGTCTACTACGGCCGCTACCTCCCCTACTTCGACGCCGCACGCGTCGAGTACCACCGCCACCTCGGCAGCGTCGCCCTCGGCGGCGTCGACTTCGCGATGCGGGCGGTGACCGTCGAGTACGTCGCGCCGGCCCGCTTCGACGACCTGCTCGAGGTCTTCGTGCGCGTGGAGCGCATCGGCACGACGAGCATCACCTACGACCACGCCGCCTACCGCATCGACGACGGCGGCGGCCCGGGCGGCGGGACGCTGATGGCCACCGCGAAGGCGACGCTCGTCTGCATCGTGCTCGCCGAGCGGCGCGCTGTCCCGGTGCCGGACGCGTTCCGGGAACGGGTCGCCGCGTTCGAGCGGTGGTGAGCGCGCCGCCCGCCCGGAACGTCTCCCGTCGGGACGGGCGGCGCTGCTCACGGCCCCTCCCCGCCCGCAGCTTCCGTCGGCGTCGCGGCGCGCGCTATCCCTTGATCGAGGTACGACTCACGAGGGCGTGACGCGATACGCGTCGAACACCGAGTCGATGTTGCGCAGCGACGTCAGGAGCGCGCGCAGACCCTTCACGTCGCCCACCTCGGCCGTGTACCAGTTCTTCGCGAGCTGGTCCTCGACCACGCCGCCGTAGCTGACGATGTTCGCGCCGTGCTCGGCGAACGTCCGCGCGACGTCCTCGAGGAGGCGCGGGCGGTCCCACGACGACACGGCGATCTGGACGCGGAAGCCCTTCGCGGCCGTCGCGCCGTCCCACGCCACCGGCGTGAACCGTTCCGGGCTGCGGCGCAGCGCCTTCACGTTCGGGCAGTCCTCCCGGTGGATCGTGATCCCGCGCCCGAGCGAGATGTAGCCGACGATCGGGTCGCCCGGAACCGGCGTGCAGCACTTCGCCAGCCGCACCAGGACGTCGCTCACCCCGGGCACGACGACGCCCAGGTCGGCGCCCGACACCGCCTGCGCCTTCGGCGCCTTCCGGACGACCGGCGCCTCCTCGGCGACCTGCTCCGTCTTCAGCCGCTGGACGACCTTGTTGACGATCGTCCCCGGCTGCAGCTTCCCGGAGCCGAGGGCGAGGTAGAAGTCCTCGGCCTTCTTGAAGCCCGTCTCGCGGATCACCTGCGCGAGCGTCGCCGAGCCGCGCAGCTTCGCGTACGGCAGGTTCTGCGCCTTCAGCGCGTTCTCGAGCGCCTCGCGGCCCTTCGCCTCGGCGTCCTCCCGCGTCTCCCGCGAGAACCACTGCCGGATCTTGTTGCGTGCGCGTGAGCTCTGCGCGAGCGACAGCCAGTCGCGCGACGGCCCCCGCCCCTGCTTGGAGGTGAGGATCTCGACGAAGTCGCCGTTCCGCAGCGTGTAGTGGAGCGGCACGATGCGGCCGTTGACTTTCGCGCCGACCGTGCGGTGGCCCACGTCGGTGTGCACCGCGTACGCGAAGTCGATCGGCGTGGCGCCCGCCGGGAGCGTCTTCACCTGGCCCTTCGGGGTGAAGACGTGCACCTCCTCGTCGAACAGGTCGGTGCGGAACGTCTTCATGAACTCGCGCGGGTCGGCCTCGTCGGCGGTGCCCTCGTCCATCAGCTGCTTGACCCACGCCATCCACTCGGCGTCGCGCTCGCTCGGGCCGCGCTTGTACAGCCAGTGCGCTGCGACGCCGAACTCGGCCGTCTCGTGCATCTCGCGCGTGCGCACCTGGATCTCGAGCGGCCTGCCCTGCGGGCCGATGACCGTGGTGTGCAGCGCGCGGTAGCCGTTGAACTTCGGCATCGCGATGTAGTCCTTGAAGCGGCCCGGCATCGGCTTCCACAGCGAGTGGATCAGCCCGAGCGCGCCGTAGCAGTCGCGCGTCCCCTCGTCGCCGCCGCGCTCCGCGATCACGCGCATCGCCGTCAGGTCGTAGATCTCGTTGAACTCGCGGCCCTTCTTCACCATCTTGTCGTAGATCGAGTAGAAGTGCTTCGCGCGCCCGGAGATCTCCGCCGGGATGTCGACCTTGTCGAGCTCCTTCTGCAGCACGAGCGCCGCCTCGCGGACGTGCTCCTCCCGGTCGGCGCGGCGCTCGGAGACCATCTGCTTGATCTCCTCGTACTTGCGCGGATGGAGCGTCTGGAACGCGAGGTCCTCGAGCTCCCACTTGAGCGCGTGGATGCCGAGGCGGTGCGCGATCGGCGCGTACACCTCGAGCGTCTCCCGCGCCTTCTGCAGCTGCTTCTGCTTGCCCAGGTACTCGATCGTGCGCAGGTTGTGCAGCCGGTCGGCGAGCTTGATCAGGATGACCCGCAGGTCCTCGGCCATCGCCACGATCAGCTTGCGGTAGTTCTCCGCCTCGGCGTGCTCGCGGCTCTGGAACTGGACGCGGGTCAGCTTCGTGACGCCCTCGACGAGCTGGGCGATCTCGTCGCCGAAGTCGGCGCGGATCTCGTCGATCGACGTCTCCGTGTCCTCGACGACGTCGTGCAGGAGCGCGGCTGCGAGCGTCGCCTCGTCCAGCTGCAGGCCGGCGAGGATCTTCGCCGCGCCCCACGGGTGGTAGATGAACTCCTGCCCGGACTGCCGGACCTGTCCGGCGTGCGCGCGCGCGGCGGCCTCGAAGGCTCGCGAGAGGAGGTCGCGGTCGAAGTCGGGCTTGTACGCCTCGACCTCGGCCAGCAGCTCCTCGATCAGGTCCTGATGACGTTCGAGAACTGCCACTGACCCAGTGTACCCCCGCCCTTTTCGCGGATCACTCGTCCGGACGTGGAGAGGATTCGACGCGGCGCCGATGAACCCCGCTAGTCCAATGTTCCGTCGGCGTCGACAGGCCCGGAAGCTGAACCAGGTCGCCCGCGTGCTGCGGGAGCTCGAGAGCGCCGCGCGGCGGCCGGCTACGCCGCCCGCGCGAGCTCGGGTCTCGCTGCGAGCAGCTCCCTGAACGTCGGGGACTCGAGCAGGCTGCGGCGCACCCCCTCCGCGAGCTCCAGCTCCGCGAAGATCGCGCGTGCCTCGGGCGTCCACGCCGCCTCGCCGGCCCGCCACTGGGCGGCGAGCCAGTCGCGCAGCTCCCCGACCCGCTCGTCCGCGTCGAAGACGCGCCGGACGACGAGCTGCGGCGAGACGACGCCGTTCCAGCGGTTCTCCTGCAGCCGGAACGCGACGTCGTAGCGTGCGTCGCGGCGGAAGCGGTCGAGCTGGCCGCCGAGCCCGAAGGCGATCGCCTGGCCGGCGTCGCGGCCGCGCTGCCGCACGCGGAAGCGCAGGTGCCTGCCGTCGCCCACCGCGGCGGGCTCGACGACCTCGCAGCCGTCGACGAGCAGCAGGACGCCCGGGTTGCCGAGCCCGAACGGGGCGAGCCGCTGCAGCTCGGCGCACAGGGCGAGCCCGAGCTTCGCACCGGGGACGATCGCGTCGACGCGCGTCACCGGCCGGAGGTCGTCGTCGGCCAGCACGGAGTCGGCGTGCGCGGCGAACGCCGAGGAGAACGCCGCCACGTCGGCGGGGTCGATCGTCAGGCCGGCGGCGGCCCGGTGCCCGCCGAAGCGTTGGAGGTGCTCCGCGCACGCGCCGAGCCCGGCGTGCAGGTCGAACGCCGGCACCGAGCGGCCGGAGCCCTTCCAGGCGCCCTCGCCGCCGGCGATCAGGACAACCGGACGGTTGTACCGCTCGACGAGCCGTGAGGCGACGATGCCGATCACGCCCTCGTGCCAGCCCTCGCCTGCGACGACGTAGCCGCGCCGGCGGCGCAGCGGCTCGGGCCACGACTCGACCTGGTCGATCGCGTCGCGGAGGATCCGCTCCTCGACCGCCTGCCGCTCGCGGTTCAGCCCCTCGAGCTCCTCGGCGAGCCGCCTCGCCTCGTCCGCGTCCTCGGTCAGCAGCAGCGCGAGCGCGGCCTCCGGCCGGCAGAGCCGCCCGGACGCGTTGATCCGCGGCGCGAGCCGGAAGCCGATCGCCGTCTCGTCGACGGCGGCGGGGTCGACGCCCGCGACCCGCATCAGCGCCTGCAGCCCCGGCCTCTGCGTCTGCGCGAGCCGCCGCAGGCCGAGCTGCGCGAGCGCGCGGTTCTCGTCGAGGAGCGGGACGACGTCGGCGACGGTGGCGAGCGCGACCACGTCGAGGTGGCGCTCGCAGAACGGGTGCTCGGGTCCGAGCAGCGCCTGGGCGAGCTTCCAGACGACGCCGGTGCCGCAGAGCCCGGCGAACGGATAGTCGCCCTTCAGCGGCGCGACGACCGGGCACGCGGGGAACCCGTCGGCGGGGCGATGGTGGTCGGTGACGACGACCTCGAGCCCGAGCTCGCGCGCGTGCTCGACCTCTGCGAGCGCGGTGATGCCGCAGTCGACGGTGAGCACGAGGTCGACCCCGTCCTCGGCGAGCCTGGTCAGCGTGCCCGCGTTCAGCCCGTACCCCTCCTCGAACCGCGACGGCAGATGCCACTCGACGCGCGCCCCGAGCTCGCGCAGCAGCAGCACCGCGAGCGCGGTGGCGCAGATGCCGTCCGCGTCGTAGTCGCCGTGGACGCAGACGCGGGCATCCGCCTCGACGGCGGCGGTGATCGTCTCGACCGCGTCGCGCATGTCTCCGAGCGCGAACGGGTCGTGGCCCGGCAGCGCCCCGTCCAGGAACCGCTGCGCCTCGGCCGGGTCGGCGTAGCCGCGCCGGACGAGCACGGACGCGGTGATCTCGTCGAGCCCCAGCTCGGCTGCGAGCCGCGCCGCGACCTGACGGTCGCAGTGAGCCAGTTGCCAACCCTCGACCGCCATGGGCCATCGAAGGTACGGGCGCCGTCGGACGGAGCTACTCCCGCGGCAGCTGCACGCCGAGCCAGGTCAGGAGCACGACGGCGCCGACCACGACCGCGAGCCCGCCGATGATCCAGCGCGGGTGCTGCGCCTCGCGGACGGTGGCCGCGAAGGCCCGCCCGAGCAGGATCACGACGCCGAGGACGAGGCCGCCGCCGACGACGAGCGCGGGCAGCAGGATGACGAGGCGCTCGATCCTGGAGGCGGCGAGGAGGTCCACTACCATGGAATCGTGCCGGAGCCGCACACGTCGTCCGACGCCAACTACAGCTCGGGGAACGACTACATCGTCGAGTTCCTCGGGTACCGCTTCTCCTTCGGGTCGACCGACTTCGAGGGCCGCGTGGTCGCGGCCGCGGTGAAGCTCGGCGTGGTCGAGAGCCCCGAGCTGGAGGACGAGGAGGTCGCCGACCTCGTCGCGCTCGCCGCCCAGGGCGTGATCGACGAGCCCGCTTCGCGGCTCGGCCGCTACCTCGTGCGCAACTGGGAGCGGATCCGGCTCGTCGACAACGAGTCGCTCGTCTACTGGCTGCGCAAGCTGATCTTCCGCGGCGCCTGGCTCGACCACCAGGTCAAGCGCGGTGCGCTCGAGATCGTCTGGGACGACCTCGACGCCGAGTTCGCCTACCAGCACCCGGGCGAGGACCGGCGGCCGTTGCTCGAGCTCGCCCCGGTGCCGTCGTGGCACGAGCTCCAGTTCCGGGGCTAGCGGCGGCCGGCGGGGTCGCGTACCTCGCGGCGCTGCTCGCCGTCGACCACGTCGCGACCTACCCGGAGCAGCTCGGGCTCGGCGCCCTGACCTGGCTCGTCCTCGCGGCCGCGCTGTCGCGCGTGCCGGTCGAGCGGCGCGTGCAGACGCTCGGCGTCGTCGCCTTCGCCACCGTCGGCGAGGTCACGGGCTCGCTCCTCTGGGGCGTCTACCACTACCGGCTGCACAACCTGCCGCTCTTCGTCCCGCCCGCGCACGGGCTCGTCTACCTGACGGGCCTGTCGCTCGCGCGCGCGCTCCGCCGCCGCCTGCGGCCGCTCGTCCTCGCCGCGGGGACGGCGGCCGCGGCCTGGGGGCTGCTCGGCCTGACCGTCCTGCCCCGCCGCGACGTCGCCGGCGCCGTCGGCGTCCCGCTCCTCCTGGTCTTCCTGTGGCGGAGCCGCAACCGGGCGGTGTACGCGGCGGTCTTTCTCGTCGTCGCCTCGCTCGAGCTCTACGGGACGGCGCTCGGGACGTGGCGCTGGGCCCGCGAGCTGCCCGGGCTGGGCATCCCTGACGGCAATCCTCCTTCCGGCGTCGCGTCGGGCTACGTGTGGTTCGACGTGATGGCGCTGCTCGTCGCGCCGGCGGCGCTCGCCGCGCTCACGAGAACGCGTCGAGCTTCCCGAACTCGCCGTGCAGACGAGCCGCCTCTGCCCGGCACCACTCGCGCGTGAGCGCCACGCCGAGCTGCGCCGAGACGACGTCTGCAAGCCGCACGCCGAGACGGCGGCAGAGCAGCGTGAACCCGCGCGGCGCCGCGTCGGTATGCGCGAGGAAGAGCACGCCGCGCGCGACGCCGGCCAGCTCGAGCAGGTAGTAGGAGCGGATCCCCGGCTCGTCCAGGAGCGGCGGCGGCAGCGGCACGACGTTCGCGTCCTGCACGCAGAACGGGAACCGCCCCTGGTCGAGCACGCTGCGCAGCGCCTCTCGCAGCTGGTCGTCCGAGCAGCGAAGCTGCCACCCCGCCTGGAACGTCTCGAGCCGCTCTCCGGACGCGAGATACACCGCGCCGACCTCGCAGGAGAGCGACTCCGCCGAGATCCGTGCGATGTCCCGCATCGCGAGCGCGACCTCCTCCACGTCGGCGGCGGCGACCGCACGCACCGCCTCGAGCTCCTCCAGCTCGTCCGCCAGCCGCTTCGCCGGCGAGACCGCGTCGACCGCGTCGGCGGCAAGCGTCGCGGCCGCCTGCAGCTGCGCGTCGTCGGCGGCCTGCAGGTCGGCGTCCGACGAGCCGAACACGACCACCACGTCGTTCGTCACCGGGACGAACACGGCGCTGTGGGCGTAGTACGGGCCGAAGACGAGCGCGGCGCCGCCGTGGTCGAGCCGCACCGCCCGGCGGCTGCGGAGGGCGTCGCCCAGCGAGGACTCCTCGTCGCTCGTCACCTCGATCAGCCCGGCCCAGCCGGAGCCGCGGCCGCTGCCGCCGAGGTGCACGAAGCGGTTTCCCGTCACGCGGCGCAGCACGAACAGGTCGCGTGCGCCGACCGATGCCGCGGCGGCGTCGGCGCGTGGTGCGGTGGACGCCATCGCGCTGCCGCCGTCCCTAGAAGAGCCGCTCGCCGCTCATGGACGCTCCGAGATGGGCGCGTCCCAGGTCGGTGATCATGCGGCCGCGCGGGGTGCGCTGCAGGAAGCCGAGCTGCAGCAGGAACGGCTCGTAGACGTCCTCGATCGTCTCAGGCTCCTCGCCGAGCGAGACGGCGAGCGTCGAGAGGCCGACGGGCCCGCCGCCGAACTTGCCGGCGATGCACGCGAGCAGCTCGCGGTCGAAGCGCTCGAGCCCGGCGTCGTCCACCTCGAGCAGCCGCAGCGCCTCGTCCGCGACGACGGTCGTGACGGCGCCCGCGTGGCGAACCTCGGCGACGTCGCGGACGCGGCGCAGGATGCGGTTGGCGATCCGCGGCGTGCCCCTCGACCGGCCCGCGATCAGCTCGGACGCGTCGTCGTCGATCGCGACCCGGAGGATGCGCGCCGACCGGCGGACGATCGTCGCAAGGTCGTCCGGCGCGTAGAGCTCGAGCCGGAAGGTGAGGCCGAAGCGGTCGCGAAGCGGCGTCGTGAGCAGGCCGGTGCGGGTGGTGGCGCCGACGAGCGTGAACGGCGGCAGGTCGAGCGTCAGCGTGCGCGCCGCAGGGCCCTGCCCCACCACGATGTCGAGCCGGAAGTCCTCCAGGGCCGGGTAGAGGATCTCCTCGGCCGCCCGGCTCAGGCGGTGGATCTCGTCGATGAAGAGCACGTCGCGCGGCTCGAGCGACGTGAGGATCGCCGCGACGTCCTTCCGTTCGAGCCCCGGGCCGGCCACCTGGCGCAGCCCGACCCCCAGCTCCGTGCGGATGATCTGCGCGAGCGACGTCTTGCCGAGCCCCGGCGGGCCGGCGAGCAGGACATGGTCGAGCGCCTCGCCGCGGCCCTTCGCGGCCTCGAGCGCGATGTCGAGCTGCTCCTTCACCCGCTCCTGCGCGACGAAGTCGGCAAGCGTGCGCGGCCGGAGGGAGCGCTCGACCTCCTCCTCGGCGTCGACCAGCACGGGCGCCAGGAACTGGGTCATGCGGCCTGCCTGAGCGCGTGGCGCACCTGCTCCTCGACCGTCAGCTCGGGATCGACGCCGACGAGCGCCCGCTCGGCCTCGAGCAGCGTCCACCCGAGCTCGACGAGCGCGTCACGCGCCGTCAGCCCGCCCTCGCCGTCGGCGACCGCGTCGACGAGCGTCAGCTTCTCCTTCAGCTCGAGCACGACCCGCTGCGCGGTCTTCAGCCCGACCCCCGGGATCGCCTGGAAGCGCTTGACGTCGTCGCGCGCGATCGCCCTGCGCAGCTCCGCCGGCGTCGAGCCGGAGACGATCGCGAGGGCGACCTTCGGGCCGACGCCGTTGACGCCGAGCAAGAGCTCGAACACCTCCCGCTCTTCCGCGGTGGCGAAGCCGAAGAGCTGCAGCGCGTCCTCGCGGACGACGGTGTGGACGTGCACCGTCACCTCGCCGTCGCCGAGCCGGGCCACCGACGGCGTCGCGTGGACGAGGTAGCCGACCCCGTGCACGTCGACGACGAGCGCCTGGCCGACGCGCCCGGCGACGGCGCCCCGCAGACGCGCGATCATCCGGCCGCCGCCCGGAGCAGAGGCGGCGCAAGCGCGTGGCAGATCGCGACCGCGAGCGCGTCGGCGGCGTGGTTCGGCGCCGGCAGCTCGTCGAGGCCGAGGATCGCCTTCACCATCCTCCCCACCTGATCCTTGTCGGCCCGCCCGTAGCCGCACACCGCCTGCTTGACGCTGGCCGGCGCGTACTCGGCGCACGCGACGCCGGCGGACGACGCGGCGACGAGCACGGCTCCCCGCGCCTGCCCGACGGAGAGCGCGATGCGGGCGTCGGCGCCGACGAACGACTCCTCCAGGGCGACGGCAGCCGGCGCGTGCTCCGCGATCAGCTCCCGGACGCCCTCGAAGATCGTGAGCAGGCGCACCTCCAGCCGCTCCCGCGGCGACGTGGGCCACCACCCGTAGCACGTGGCCCTGAGGCGCCCGCCGCTTTCGTGGACGATTCCGTACCCGCATGCAGCCGTCCCCGGATCGATGCCCAGAACTCTCACGTGGACACGTTAGGCGCCGCCCCGGACGTTCCTCCGGAGGGATGATGCGCACCGTGGCAGCCGGATCGAGAGTCGGCGCGGCGGGCCGGCGGGAGTCGCCGTGGCTCCGGGAGATCCGGACGCTCGACCCCGACCGCGACTGCCGCCGGATCGTCTTCCTGGACTCCTTCCACGAGTTCCCGTTCGACACCACCCGGTCGCTCGAGCTCGCCTTCTTCAAGACGTTCGCCGTCCCGTCGATCGCGTCGCTCCTGGCCTCGACGGGCGAGTTCGTCCTCCGCGGCCAGAAGCGCTACGACGACACCGACCTCCTGATCAGCGCGTTCTCGGAGGACGGCTGGGACGGCGAGCTCGGCAAGCGGGCGCTCCGGCGCATGAACCAGATCCACGGACGCTTCGACATCTCCAACGACGACTTCCTGTACGTCCTGTCGGCGATGGTGCTCGAGCCGATCCGCTGGAACGAGCGCTTCGGCTGGCGGCGCTTCCTCGACGCCGAGCGTCAGGCGCAGTTCCGCTTCTGGTGCGAGATCGGCAGACGGATGGCGATCCGCGACATCCCGGAGACGCTGGCCGAGCTCGCCGCGCTGAACGCCGAGGTGGAGCGGACGCGGTTTCGCCGCACGGACGACGGCGTGCGGCTCGCGCACGCGCAGCGCGACGTGTTCCTCGCCTGGTTCCCGTTCGTCCCCGGGCGGCTCGGCGCCCGGGCGATCTCGGCGCTGCTCGACGAGCGGGTCGTCGACGTCCTCGGCCTCGTGCGCCCGACCGCCGGCGAGCGGCGCCTGCTCGAGGCGGCCGTGCGGGCCCGTTCGGCGGCGGTGCGGCTGCTGCCGCCGCGGCGGCGGCCGAGGCTCCGCACGACGATGCGCAGGCGCAGCTACCCGGCGGGCTTCACGATCGACGGCCTCGGACCGAGCAGCTGACGGGACGGCTACCCGGCGACGGCTTCGAGGACGCGCTCGGGGATGTCGAAGTTCGCGTAGACGTCCTGGACGTCGTCGTTCTCCTCGAGCGCCTCGATCAGCCGCACGACCTGGCGCGCCTTCGCCTCGTCGTCGATCGCGACCGTGGTCTTCGGAACGAGCTGCAGCTCGGCCGAGTCGACCGCGAACCCGGCTGCCTCGATCGCCGCGCGGACCGCGGCGAGGCTCTCCGGCGCCGAGGTGACCTGGAAGACGTCGCCGTCCTGCTCGATGTCGTCCGCGCCCGCGTCGGCGGCGGCCAGGAAGAGCTCCTCCTCGTCGACGCCCTCGCCCGCGACGACGACCACGCCGCGCCGGTCGAACTGCCAGGCGACCGCGCCGGTGGTGCCGAGATTGCCGCCGTGCTTGGCGAACAGGTGGCGGACGTCCGCGGCGGTGCGGTTGCGGTTGTCGGTCAGCGCCTCGACGATCACCGCGACGCCCTCGGGGCCGTAGCCCTCGTAGACGATCGACTCGAACGCGTCCGCGTCGGCGTCCGCGCCAGAGCCCTTGGCGATCGCGCGGTCGATGTTGTCCTTCGGCATCGAGTAGGACTTGGCCTTCTCGATCGCGTTCTGGAGCGCGAGGTTGTTGGCCGGGTCGCCGCCGCCCTCCTTCGCCGCGACGATGATCGCGCGCGAGAGCTTCGAGAAGAGCTGGCCGCGTTTCGCGTCGGCCGCGCCCTTCTTGTGCTTGATCGACGACCACTTGCTATGCCCCGACAACCGCTGCCTCCTCGCTGACGAGATCCAGGAACCGACGATGGAGCCGCGTGTCTCCGGTCAGCTCCGGGTGGAAGGCGGCGACGAGGAAGCGCCCTTCCCGCGCGAGCACCGGCCGCCCGTCGACCTCGGCGAGCACCTCGACGCCGGGCCCGACCTCCTCCACCCAGGGTGCCCGGATGAACACGGCGCGCACCGGGTCGTCCTCGCCCGCGACCCGCAGGTCGGTCTCGAACGACGCGACCTGGCGGCCGAACGCGTTCCGCCGGACGGAGACGTCGACCAGCCCGAGATGGTCGCGGTCGAGCACGATCATCCCGGCGCAGGTCCCGAACACCGGGCGGCCGAACCGGCGAATCGCCTCGTCGAGGCCGTAGAGCGCCATCAGGCGCATGAAGGTCGTCGACTCGCCGCCCGGGATGACGAGCCCGTCGAGGCCCTCGAGCTCCGCGGGCTTGCGCACCTCGACCGTCTCCGCGCCGAGGGCGCGCAGCATCTGCGCGTGCTCGCGGAAGTTTCCCTGCACGGCGAGAACGCCGATCCGAAGCGGCTCCATGCCTCAATGGTATCGGCCGTCCCCGTCCCGCTCGACGAGCCCGTCGGCCGCGAGCCGCACGAGATGCGCGAGCGCCTCCGCGGTCGCGAAGCGCCGCAGGGTCGGCGAGAGGTCGCCGTCGAAGAGGCGCAGCGAGACCTCGTACGGCGTCAGCGCCCGGCCGGCGAGCGCCGCCAGGGTGCGGGCGAGGCGATCCTCGTGGTGGGCGCGGATCTCGCGCGCCCGCCCGGCCGGGTCGGCGATCGTGCGCTTGTGGCCCGTGTAGGCGACGCGCGGCGCCAGCTCCTCGATCCGCGCGAGCGTCTCGAAGTAGTCGCCGAGCGGATCGGGGCGGGAGTCCGGATAGACGCCGATCGCCGGCGTGATCCCGTCGAGCAGCGTGTCGCCGGCGATCAGCACGCCGTCGCGCACGAGGACGATGTGCCCGTCGGCGTGCCCGCGCAGAAGCTCCACGCGCCAGCCCTCGACCTCGTCGCCCGGGTCGAGCAGCCTCGGCGCCGGGTGGAAGTGGACGGCGTCGGCGAGCCGGTCGGAGTCCGCGACGATGCCGCCGGCCGCCGCGGCGGGCATCCCCTGCTCCAGCCAGTGCGCCGCGAAGCGCTCCGGGTCGCGGCGCCCCCACGCCCTGACGCACTGCTCGAAGTCCTCGCGCCCCTGCAGCACCGGCGCGCCGGTCAGCTCGGCGACGTCGCGGGCGCCGCCGACGTGGTCGGGGTGCATGTGGGTGACGACGATCGACTCGATCGGCGCGTCGAGCTCGTCGAGCACCGGCCGCCAGCGCGCCTCGGGGTCGCGCGAGCCGAGCCCCGTGTCGACGAGCAGGTGACCGGCCGGGCAGCGCAGCAGGTAGCAGTGGACGTGGTCGATGCCGAGCGGCAGGCGGAACGTGACCCGTGCGATCCCCGGCTCGAGCTGCTCGATCACCGTGTGAAGCTAGCGGCGGCGGCGCGTCGCCGCGCCGCCGCCGCCTCGGCCGGGGGTCAGCGCGCCTTCGAGAAGATGTGCCCGAACGGGTGCCACGCCCCGCTGCGGTACTGCTCGAGGATCTGCTGGTCGATCGGGAACCGCTCCGTGCCGGTCGTCGTCATCGTGACGCCCGGATACAGGAACGGGTTCTTCCAGCCAGACATGTGGGTGAGCGCGTTCATCAGGCTCGCCCGGGTCGGGTTCGCACCCGCTTCCTTGAGCGCCTGCACCATCGTCCACGCGCTCGCGAAGCCGTACTCGATGTCGGAGTCGAGCGGGTTCGCACCCGGGTCGTACTTGTCGACGATCGACTTGTAGAGCTTCGCCGACGGCGCATTCGGGTTGTTCGTGTAGTCGAACAGGTACGTCGCCGTGATGTCGCCGTCGATCTTCGCGCCCGCCTGCTGCGCCAGGTACATGAAGAGCGACGACCCCGACACGTTGTTCACGAACGTCGTCGGCTTCCAGCCGATCTTCGTCGTGACGACGAGCGCGCCGATCGTCTGCGTCGGCAGCGAGAACAGCACGAGCACGTTCGCGCCCGACGCCTTCAGCTTGACGATCTGCTGGCTGACGTCGGTGGCGGTCGAGTCGTACTTCTCGACGTCGACGATCTTCGACTTCGAGTCGCCGAGACCCTGGAGGAGGCCGTTGTAGTAGTTCTGGCCGTAGGCGTCGTCCTGCATGAGGACGCCGATCTTCGCCTGCGGGATCTTGCTGGCGATGAACTGGCCGTAGACGCGCGACTCGCCCGGGTAGTCGGGCTGGAAGCCGATCGTCCACGGGTACTGCTTGTACTGCGCTCCCCAGTAGGAGTCGCCGGTCGCGACGAGCACCTGCGGCACCCCCGCCTTGTTCAGGTAGTCGCGCGTCGCGAGCGTCGGCGCCGTTCCGAGGCTCCCGTAGACCGCGAAGACGTGATCCTGCTCGACGAGCTTCTTCGTCTGCGGGACGGTGTTCGCGGGGTTGTAGCCGTCGTCGTCGTACTTGAAGACGATCTGCCGCCCGTTCACGCCGCCGTGCGCGTTCACGTACGAGAAGTAGGCGAACTCCGCCTTCGGGATCGCGGCATAGAGCGCCGCCGGCCCGGTCAGCGGGAACGTACCGCCGATCGTGATCGTCTTCTTGCTGACGCCCGGTGTCGCCGAGCTCGACGCGAAGGCGGCCGTGGCGACGGCCGCGCCCGTCACGAGCACCGCAAGCACGAGCGCTCCGATCATCCTTCTGGTCATCTGCCCTCCGTGCCTAGGGGAACGTCCGCACTCTGCGCGGACCTGGATCCGAAATGCAAGACCGCGTGCAGCAGGTTCGCCGCGCCGAGCGGCAGCAGGGCCATCACCGCGATGACGACGGCGCCGAAGATCACCGGCACCAACTGGGACGACGTCAGGCTCGAGCTGGTTAGGCCGAGCGGGAGGAGCTGCACGAACGCGGCTCCGACCAGCACGCCCCAGAGCGAGCCCAGCCCGCCGACGACGGCGCCGATGAGGACGTACAGCGACAGCTGCAGGCCGAAGACGTCCGGGTTGACGAAGTTGTTGACGAGCACGTACACCGACCCGGCCACGGCGGCCACCCCGGCCGAGATGCCGAACGCGACCGTCTTGTAGACCGGCAGCGACACGCCCGACGACGCCGCCGCCACCTCGCTGTCGCGGACGGCCCGGAACGCCCGCCCCGTGCGGCCGCGCAGCAGCAGCCACGCGGCGACGAAGACGATCCCGGCGACGACCCACGCGGTCCGGTACAGCCAGAGGCCGCTGTGCGTCGGCAGCGCGAGGCCCTCGGTGCCGCCCGTGAACCCCGGGTAGTTCTTCGCGATCTGCGGGACGGCGAGCGCGACTGCGAAGGTCGTCAGCGCGAGGTAGACCCCGCGGAACCGCAGCGCCGGCAGGCCGACGACGACGCCGGCCGCGAAGCCGACGAGGGCGGCGGCCGGGAGCGTCGCGAGATCGCTCCATCCGTGGTCGTGCGTGAGGATCGCCGTCGTGTAGCCGCCGACCGCCATGAACGCGCCGTGGCCGATCGAGATCTGCCCCGTGTAGCCGGTGACGATGTTCAGCGCGAGGATCGCCGTGAAGAAGACCCCCACGTCGGCGCCCGTCGACCGGTGGTAGTTCGACAGCCAGTGCGGCAGCACGCCGATCGCCACCGCGGCGGCGACCGCGACGGCCGGCCCGGCCAGCGACGAGCGGCGCAGCCTCACACCTTCCTCACTCGTGTCCGGCCGAACAGCCCCGACGGCTTGACGAGGAGCACGACGAGCATCAGCACGAACGCCGCCGGCAGCAGGAGCTGCGGCGTCACCCAGCTCACGTAGCTGCCGAGCAGGTTGAGCGTGACGCCGATCGCGAGCGCGCCGACGACCGCGCCGGCGGCGCTCTCGAGCCCGCCCAGCACCGCGGCCGCGAACGCGTAGATCAGGACGCCGTCCATCATCGACGGCTGCAGGAGCGTCGTCGGGCTCGCCGCGGCCATCATCCCGGCGACCGCGCCGAGCATCGCCGCGAGCCCCCAGCCGAGCGACAGCATCCAGCTCACGCGGATCCCGACGAGCCGCGCCGCCTCCGGCCTGACCGCGGCGGCGCGCATGGCGAGCCCCACCTTCGTGAACTGGAAGAGCAGCCAGAGGAGCACGACGGACGCGATCGAGATCGCGATCGTCGCCAGGTCCTGGCGCGAGAAGGCGACGCCGCCGACCCGGTAGACGTGCGCGGGAAACGGGGCCGGCATGAACTTGATCTCGCTGCCCCAGATGTAGCCGATCGCGCCTTCGATCAGGATCAGCAGCCCGATCGACGCGATCACGACGCTGAGCTGGTGCCCGCGCCGCTCCACCGGCCGGATCGCGACGAGCTCGATCGCGAAGCCGCCGGCGAACGCGATCGCAAGCGTGAGCGCGAAGGCGGGCCAGTAGCCGAGCCCCCAGTCGATCAGCTGCCACGCCACGTAGGTCGTGAACGTCGCGATCGCGCCCTGGGCGAAGTTGATCACCTCGGTCGCCCGGTAGATGAGCACGAGGGCGACGGCGAGGCTCGCGTAGATGCCGCCGTTCGCGAGCCCGGAGATCGTCTGCTGCGCGAACAGCGAGCTCTGCAGCGAGCCGATCACGAGCGCCGCGCAGCCGGCGAGCAGCAGCCCGGGGACGATCCACGCGGTGCCGGGACGGAGCGCCATCAGTAGCCCAGGTAGCTTCGCCGGATCGCGTCGCGCTCGCCCAGCTCGTCGCTCGTGCCGTGGTAGGCGACCGCGCCCACCTCGAGCACGTACGCCCGCGCGGCGGTGGCGAGCGACGTGCGCGCGTTCTGCTCGACGAGCAGGACGGCGGTCCCCTCGCGCTCGTTCAGCTCGCGCACGATGCGGAAGATCTCGGCGACGACGAGCGGCGCCAGGCCGAGCGACGGCTCGTCGAGAAGCAGGAGGCGCGGCCGCTGCATGAGCGCGCGCGCCAGCGCGAGCATCTGCTGCTCGCCGCCGGACAGGGTTCCCGCCTGCTGGGCGCGGCGCGCCTCGAGCCACGGGAAGTAGCCGAGCACGCGCCGGAAGTCGTCCTTCAGCGCGCCGCGCCGCGTGTGCGCGCCGAGGCGGAGGTTCTCCCAGACGGTCAGCTCGGAGAACGTCCCGCGGCCCTCCGGGACGTGCGCGACGCCGAGCCGCGCGGCCCGCTCCGGTCCGCTGCGCGCGAGCGAGCGGCCGTCGAGCTCGATCGTGCCGCTCCGCCGCACCGTGCCGGACACGGCGCGCAGCGTCGTCGTCTTGCCGGCGCCGTTCGCGCCCAGGATGGCCACGATCTCGCCTTCCTCGACGGTCAGCGTCACCCCGCGCAGCGCCTGTACCTGCCCATAGCGCGCGTCCACGTCGCGGAGAGCGAGCAGCGGCATGTGGCCGGTCACTTAACCTTCAATTGAACGATGAGTCAATATGCACCCGTGTCCGATGCTGTCATCGTCTCGACCGCCCGGACGGCGATCGGCCGCGCCGCGAAGGGGTCGCTCGTCGGCGCGCGCCCCGACGACCTCGTCGCGTTCGCGATCCGCGCCGCCCTCGACAAGGTGCCCGAGCTGCCGGAGGCGGAGATCGTCGACGTGCTCGTCGGCTGCGGCTTCCCGCAGGAGAAGCAGGGCATGAACCTCGGCCGGCGCGCCGCGCTGCTCGCCGGCCTGCCCCACACTGTGCCGGGGACGACCGTGAACCGCTTCTGCGCGTCGTCGCTGCAGACGATCCGCATGGCGTTCCACGCCATCCGCGCCGGAGAGGGCGACGCGTTCGTCGCCGCCGGCGTCGAGTCGATCTCGCAGGTGAACGGCTACCCGAAGTCGGAGGACGAGCTCCACCCCGCGCTCTTCGGCGACGACGCGCCGATCGCGAACGTGTACATCCCGATGGGGCTCACCGCCGAGAACGTCGCCGACCGCTGGGACGTCTCGCGGGAGGAGATGGACCGCTTCGCGCAGCAGTCGCAGGAGCGCGCGGTCGCGGCGCAGGACAGCGGCTTCTTCGCGCGCGAGATCTCGGTCTTCGAGGGCGTCGCGGCCGACGACGGGCCGCGGCGCGGCTCGACGCTCGAGAAGCTCGCCGAGCTCGAGCCGGCGTTCCGTCCGGGCGGGCGCGTGACGGCCGGGAACTCGTGCCCGCTGAACGACGGCGCGGCGGCGGTGGTCGTCATGTCCGCGGCGCGCGCGTCGGAGCTCGGGATCCGGCCGCGGGCGCGCATCGTCGCGTCGTCCGTCTCGGGCGTCGACCCGGAGATCATGGGCGTCGGGCCGATCGAGGCGGTGCGGCGCGTGCTCGCGACCGCGGGCATGACGATCGACGACGTCGAGGTGATGGAGCTGAACGAGGCGTTCGCGGCGCAGGTGCTGCCGGTGTGCCGCGAGCTCGGCGTCGACCCGTTCTCGGACAGGCTCAATCCGCACGGCGGTGCGATCGCCCTCGGCCACCCGTACGGGATGACCGGCGCGCGGATCATGGGAACGCTGCTCAACGACCTCGAGACGCTCGACCGGACGATCGGGCTCGAGACGATGTGCGTCGGCGGCGGGCAGGGCATGGCAATGATCGTCGAGCGGGTCTCCTAGACCCTGGCGCTCCTCGCGGTCGCACTCGCGCTCGGCTCCTCGGTCGTGTGGGGCAGCGCGGACTTCGCCGGCGGCGCGCTGACGCGGCGGCTGCCGGCGTTCCCGGTCACGGTCGTCTCGCAGTCGGCCGGGTTCGCGCTGCTGCTCGTCGTCGTCGCGGCCAGGGGCGACGTCGCGGGTCGCTCGCTGCTCCTCGGCCTGCTCGCCGGGGCCGGCGGCGGCGCGGGGCTCGCGCTGTTCTACCGCGCGCTCGCACTCGGGACGATGAGCGTCGTCTCGCCGCTCGTCGCCTGCGGCGCGGTCGTCCCGTTCGGGATCTCGCTCGCGACCGGCGAGCGCCCGTCCGCGCTCGCGCTCGCGGGCGCGGCCGCCGCGCTCGGCGGCGCCGTGCTCGCGTCGCTCGAGGAGCATCGCTCCGACTCGCCGGAGCGGGCGCGCGCGGTGCTCCTCGCCGTGGCGGCCGCGCTCGCGCTCGGGCTGTTCGTGTACTTCCTCGGGCTCGGCAGCCGTGAAGGCGACGCGCTGTCGACGCTGCTCGGCGCACGCATCGGCTCGCTCTCGCTGCTCGTCGCCGCGGCGCTCGCGGCCCGCGCGCCCCTCGGCGTCCCGCGTGCGGCGGTGCCCGCGGTCGCGGCGGTCGGCGTCGCGGACGTCTCCGCGAACGCGCTCTTCGCGTTCGCGAGCGGCCACGGCCTGCTCGCGATCGTCTCGGTGCTCGGCTCGCTGTACCCGGTCGCGACCGTCCTGCTCGCGCACGTCCTCCTCCACGAGCGCCTGACCCGCGCCCAGCAGGCCGGCGTCGCCGTCGCCCTCGCCGGCGTCGCCCTGATCGCGGCCGCGTGACCCTTCCAACCTGGTCTGACCAGGTGACATGGCTCGCCCGACCATCGCCGAAAAAGGCCCCGCCAAACGCGGAAGCTCCGTTGCAATGCGGCTCGCCGGGCAAGTGGTGTCGGCTGTGGAAGATCTGCGCGCCTTTCGTCACCCTGGTCTGACCAAGGGACTGGGCTCCGCACGGCGTGTCCGCAAGGTGCAGGCTGTGGAGTGGTTGTTGCACTACGGGCACACTCGGCACCCGACACTCGAGGCTCGACGCCCGACCCGCGGCGGAGGAGGCTCGCCGGTCACGGGGGCGCGTCGAGCCACGCGGCGAGCTCGGCCCACAGGTGCTCCATCGTCGTCGTCCGCGCCGGGTGGAGCGGGTCGTACGGGATGTAGTTGATCGTCCGCACGATCCAGCTCCCGGCGTCGTCAACGTCGAGGACGTTCACGCACGCCGGCGCCTGCTCGAGGGTGCCGAAGTACGCGCGGCCGCCGGCGAGCGCGTGCGAGAGCAGGATGCGGTTCACGCCGCCGTGCAGCACCGCGAGCGCCGTCCGCCACTCCCGGGCGAGCAGACGCTCGAACGCCGGCAGGACCCGGTCGAGCGCCTCGCCGAGCGACTCGCCGCCGAGGAACCGCTGCGACTCGTCCTGCACATGGAGGGCGCGCACGAACAGCTGCTCGAGCTCCTCCCGCGGGACGCCGTCGAGCCGGCCGCCGCGCCACTCGTCGAACTCCGCCCACCGCTCGGGCTCACGGCCCGGCGCGATCACGGCGGCGGTCTCGACCGTGCGCGGCAGCGAGCTCGTCACGAGCAGGTCGACGTCGACGCCCTCGAGGGCGAGCCGTGCGGCGGCAGCCTGCTCGCGCCCGCGCTGGGTCAAGAGAACCGTCTCCGGGTCGCGCGCCCCGACGTACGACACCTCCGCGTGCCGCAGCAGGTACAGGCGCCGTCTCATCGGACGTAGCATCGCAGCGTGCTCCCGCCGCTGATCGTCGAGGAGAAGGTCGAAGCCTTCCTCGACCGCCGCGGCCTCGGCGAAGGGCCGGTCACGGCGACGCGGATCGGCGACGGCGGCGGCTCGAACTTCACGTTCCTGCTCCAGCGCGGCGCAGAGCGCTTCGTGCTCCGCCGGCCGCCGCGGCCTCCCCTCCCGCCGTCGGCCCACGACATGGTCCGCGAGGCGCGCCTGCAGAACGCGCTCCGGTCGGCCGGCTTCGACCGGCTGCCCGAGATCGTCGCGGTCTGCGACGACGAGGACGTGCTCGGCGTTCCCTTCTACGTCATGCGGTACCTCGACGGGCACGTGCCGACGACGACCCTTCCACCCGGCCTCGAGACTCCCGAGGCACGCCGCCGCCTCGCGTTCGACCTCGTCGACACGCTCGTCGAGATCCACGCGGCCGACGTGTCGCGGCCGGCGCTCGCCGCGTTTGCACGACCCGGCAGCTACGCGGAGCGGCAGGTGCGCCGCTTCACGCAGCTCTGGGAGATCAACAAGACGCGAGAGCTGCCGGCGGTCGAGGAGACCGCGCGCCGGCTCGCCGCCGGCCTGCCGCGGCCGCTGCCGGAAACGGTCGTGCACGGCGACTACCGCCTCGGCAACACGATCGTCGGCCGTGACGAGCCCGCCAGGATCCTCGCCGTTCTCGACTGGGAGATGGGCGCGATCGGCGACCCGCGCGCCGACGTCGGCTACCTCCTCGCGATGTACTCGGAGCCAGACGGCCGTGCGAGCGCGCTCGGCACCTCGCCGGTCACCGCGGAGCCCGGGTTCCCGTCTCGCGCCGAGCTCGCCGCCCGCTACGCCTCGTCGAGCGGCCGCGAGCTCGACGAGCTCGCGTGGTTCGAGGCGCTCGCGCTCTGGAAGGCAGCCGTCTTCTGCGAGGCGATCTACGGCCGCTTCATCCGCGGCGAGCTCGGCGCCGAAGACACACGCGCCGCCGTGTTCGAGCACGCGGTGCCGCAGCTCGCGGAGACCGCGCTCGAGCTCGTCAGCCGTTAGCCGAACGCCTCGGCGACGCCGCGCAGCGTCGCGGCGTCGCGGGTCGAGACGAGCAGCGTCGTCGCACCCGACTCGCGCCAGGCCGCGAGCCGCTCGCGGATCCGCTCGACCGGCCCCACCAGCGCGACCTCGTCGACGAACGCGTCCGGCACGCGCGCCGCAGCCTCGAGCTGCTTCCCGTCGAGGAACAGGTCCTGGATCTCGCCCGCCTCCGACTCGTAGCCGTAGCGGGCGCAGAGGTCGTTGTAGAAGTTCTTCGACCGGGCGCCCATGCCGCCGATGTAGAAGGCGTAGTAGCCCTTGAGAGCGTCTCGCGCCGACTGGACGTCGTCGGTCACCACCGCGGGCACGGCGGGCGCGATGTCGAAGCCGTCGCGCACGCGGTCGAGCGGGAACACCCGGCGCGCCTTCTCGGGAGACCAGAAGATCGGCAGCCAGCCGTCGCCGAGCTCGAGCGCCTGCTCGACCGCCCTCGGCGCGATCGCGGCGAGGTAGATCGGGATCTCGGAGCGCAGCGGCCGGGCCATCAGCCTCAACGGCTTGCCGAGCCCCGTTCCGTCCCGCACCGGGATGTCGTAGTGCGTCCCGTGGTGCTCGAGGCGCTCCCGGCGGAGCACCGCGCGGACGATCTCGACGTACTCGCGCGTCTTCTCGAGCGGCCTCCCCCACGCCTGCCCGTGCCAGCCCTCGACCACCTGCGGGCCGCTCGTGCCGAGGCCCATCAGGAAACGGCCGCCCGAGAGCAGGTCGAGCGTGGCGGCCGTCATCGCCGCATTGGCGGGCGAGCGGCCGGGGAGCTGCATGATCGCGGTGCCGAGGCCGATCGTCTCCGTCAGCGCGCCGAGCCACGCGAGCGGCGTGATCGCGTCGACGCCCCACGCCTCCGCCGCCCACGCCGAGGAGTAGCCGAGACGCTCCGCCTCCCGCGCGAGCTCGACCAGCTCGAGCGGGCTCGTCCCCGGCTGCGCGTACCCCATGTAGAAGCCCAGGCGCATCGTGCGATGCTACGGCAATGACCGCCGCCGCCTGGTCGCCGCCGACGGAGAAGCTGGAGCGGGTGCGGACCTTCATGCACGAGCGCGTGCTGCCCAACGAGCACGTCCTCGACCGCGAGGACGACGCCGCGGACGCGCTCGTCGAGCAGCTGCGCGACGAGGTGCGCGCGCTCGGGCTCTGGGCCCCGCACGTCCCGCCGGAGGCCGGCGGCACCGGCACCGGGTTCCTCGACTACGCGTACCTGAACGAGCACATCGGCCGGACCGTGTGGGGTCAGCTCGTGTTCGGCTGCCAGGCTCCGGACGCCGGGAACGCCGAGATCCTCCACCTCTACGGCACCGAGGAGCAGAAGCGGCGCTGGCTCCGCCCGCTCGTCGCCGGGGAGGTGCGGTCGTTCTTCTCGATGACCGAGCCCGAGGCGCCCGGCTCCGACCCGACGACGCTGCGCACGCGCGCGGTGCGCGACGGCGACGACTGGGTGATCGACGGGCACAAGTGGTTCTCGTCCGGCGCGGAGGGCGCCGCCTTCGGGATCGTGATGGCGGTCACCGACCCCGACGCGGAGCCGCACAGGCGCGCGACGCAGATCGTCGTGCCCGCCGACACGCCGGGCGTCGAGGTCGTGCGCGCGGTCCCGACGATGGGCCACCGCGGCCGTAACTGGTCGACGCACTGCGAGGTCCGCTACACGGACGTCCGCGTCCCGGTCGCGAACACGCTCGGCGGCGAGGGCGCGGGCTTTCAGATTGCGCAGAAGCGCCTCGGCCCCGGCCGCATCCACCATGTGATGCGCTGGCTCGGCCAGATGCAGCGCGCGTTCGAGCTGATGTGCGACTACTCGCTCCGGCGCGAGAGCTTCGGCGAGCCGCTCGCCCGCAAGCAGACCGTGCAGAACTGGGTCGCCGACAGCTACGTCGAGATCCAGGCCTGCCGCCTGCTGACGCTCGACGCCGCGCACAAGATCGACCAGGGCGACGAGGCGCGCGTCGAGATCTCCGCGGTCAAGTTCTTCGCGGCCCGCGTCCTCCAGGAGGTGATCGACCGCGCGATCCAGGTGCACGGCGCGCGCGGCCTGACCGACGAGACGCCGCTGGCGCACATGGCGGCGATGGCGCGCGGCGGACGCATCTACGACGGCCCCGACGAGGTCCACCGGCAGGTGGTCGCGAAGCGGATCCTGAGGGCGTTCGCCGACGGCGACGGCTGGCAGTTCGGGTAGGTGGACTCGCTTCGCGGAAAGCTGCTCGTCTCGTCGCCGGCGCTCGTCGACCCGAACTTCCGCAAGACGGTCGTGTTGATCGCCCACCACGACGACGACGGGGCGATGGGGCTCGTGCTCAGCCGGCCGTCCGGCGTCCCCGCGACCGAGGCCGTGCCTTCGCTCGCCGGCCTGCCGGGCGCAGACGATCCCGTCTACGTCGGCGGCCCCGTGCAGCCCGAGGCGTTCATGGTGCTCGCGGAGTTCGACGACGTCGGCGAGGCGGCGGCGCCGATCATGGCGTCGCTCGGCTTCATGCCGGCCGACGCCGAGCCCGAAGGCCTCTCGATCCGGCGGCTCCGCCTCTTCGCGGGTTACTCCGGCTGGGGCGCGGGCCAGCTCGAGGCCGAGCTGGAGGAGTCGTCGTGGATCGTCGTCGAGGCCCGCACCGACGACGCGTTCGCGAGCGACCCGGACGCGCTGTGGCGGGACGTCCTCCAGCGCAAGGGCGGCCCGTTCTCCCTGATGGAGACGATGCCGTACGACCCGGGCCTGAACTGACGCTACCCGGGCGGCGGCCCGACGCGCGCGCCGTCCGCGCGCGGCCCGGGCAGGCTCGGAAAGCGGAACGGGGCCGGCGGGCGACCGGGCTGGACGAACCAGCACTCCCCGCAGCGCCCGCTCGTCGCCGCGAGCCACGCAGCCTCCGCCACCTCGGCGGGTGCGAGGAGCGGAAACCCGGCCGCGGTGAACGCGCCGCGCTGCGCGTCGATCATCGGCGTGTCCGCGATCCCCGGACAGACCGCGTTCAGGCGGATCGGCTCCAGGTGCGGGGCGGCGCTGCGCACGAAGCCGACGAGCGCATGCTTCGTCAGCGAGTACACGGGGTCGCTCGGCATGCCCATGAGCCCGGCGAGCGACGCGGTGACGACGATCGAGCCGCCGTCCATCACCTGCGCCAGCCGGCGCACGCCGAGGACGACGCCGTCCACGTTCACGGCCACCGCGCGGCGGTACGCGTCGACCGGCAGCCGGGCCGGGTCGCTCTCGCCGGTCAGCACGCCCGCGTTGAGGCAGGCGACGTCGACGGCGCCGACCTCCTCCCACGCCACCGGATCGGTGACGTCGAAGCCGGTGCGCAGATCGAGCGAGTCGACCTCGTAGCCTTCCGCTTCCAGTCGCGCGCGCAGCGCGCGGCCGATGCCGCCCTCGCCGCCGGTGACGAGCGCCTTCACGGCTCGAGGACGACCTTCCCCATGTGCGCGCGGGCCTCGATCAGGGCGTGCGCCTCCTCCGCGTCCGCCAGCGGCAGCCGGTGCCCGACGACCGGGTCGATGCTCCCGTCCGCCCACAGCTCGAGCAGCTCGGCGGCCGAGCGCCGGACGAGCTCGGGATCGTGGCGCAGCAGCCGGCCGAGGTACACGCCGGCGACCGAGACGTTGCGGCCGACGAGCCACTGCACGCTCGGGTCCTGCCATGTTCCGCCGGCGAAGCCGATCGCGACGATCGTGCCGAGCGGCCGCAGGAGCGGCAGCGACCGCGTGAAGACCTCGCCGCCCACCGGGTCGAGGACGGCGTCGACGCGGAGGGCGCCGAGCTCGTCGTAGCCGATCGCCTCGTCGGCGCCGAGCTTGCGTGCGAACGCGCGCTTCTCGTCGCTGCTCGCCGTCGCGATCACGTGCGCGCCGAGCCGCTTCGCGAGCTGGATCGCCGCCGAGCCGACGCCGCCGGAGCCCGCGTGCACGAGCACCACCGAGCGACGATCGATATGCAGCTGATGTACCAGCGGTATATGAGCGGTCAGGTAGGTCGTCAGGAACGCCGCCCCGGCCGCGAACGACGCGCCCTCCGGCAGCGGGAACACCCAGTCGGGGTCGACGGCCACCCGCTCCGCGTAGCCGCCGGCTCCGCGGGCGAACGCGACGACGCGCCGCCCGGCGAGCTCTCCGGCAACCTCGCTGCCGAGGACGTGCGGCAGCTCCGGCGGCTCGGGGTAGAGGCCCCGCCGCACCAGCACATCCGCGAAGTTCACGCCCGCGGCCCGCACCTCGAGCACGTGCTCGCCCTGGGGGTCGGGCACCTCCTCCAGCGCGAGTGGGCCGCCCACCTCGCGCAGGACGACGGCCCTCAACGGCCGGTCCAGCGCGCCTGACGCTTCTCGAGAAAGGCGGAGACGCCCTCCTGCCCGTCCTCCGAGTTGAGGCACGCCGCGAACGCCTCGACCTCGCGCTCGTCCGACCGCGCGTCGCGCGTCGCGCGAAGCAGCTCCTTGATCCGGCGCAGCGCGTGCGGGCTCTGCCGGTCGAGCGGCTCGACGTAGCGCGCGATGCCCTGATCGAGGTCGTCGACGACGAACTCGACGAGCCCCCACGACTCGGCCGTCTCGGCCGGGATGCGCTCGCCCGACATGATCAGCCAGCGCGCCCTCCCCGGCGAGATCAGCCGGGGCGCGCGCTGCGTCCCGCCGCCGCCCGGCAGCAGGCCGAGGTTCACCTCGGGGAACCCGAGCTGCGCGTCCCGCGTCGCGATGCGGAGGTCGCAGGCGAGCGCGAGCTCGAGCCCGCCGCCGAGGCAGTAGCCGTGGATCGCCGCCGCGACCGGGACGGGAGCCGACTCGATCAGGTCGGCGACGGGCTGGATGCCCGCCGGCCGCTCGCCGGCGGCCGAGCCGCCGACGAAGCCGCCGATGTCGGCGCCCGCCGAGAACGCCCGCTCCCCGCGGCCGCGCAGCACCACCGCGTGGACGTCGGGCTCGAGCGACTCGAACGCCTGCCAGAGCGTGTCGACGATCGCGGCGTTGACCGCGTTCACGGGCGGGTTGTCGAGCCAGACGGTGCGGATCACGGCTCGCTCACCGGCTGCGCGAACATCTCCCGCAGCTCCGTCTTGCGGAACTTGCCGACGCTCGTCTTCGGGATCTCCGCGACGAACTCGAACCGGTCGGGGAGCCACCACTTCGCGAACTGCGGCGCGAGGAACTCGCGCAGCTCCTCGCCGGTCGCGCTCGCTCCTTCGCGCAGCACGATCGCGGCGAGCGGGCGTTCGTCCCACTTCGGGTCGGGGACGGCGATCACCGCCGCCTCCGCGACCGCCGGGTGCGCCATCAGGGCGTTCTCGAGCTCGACCGACGAGATCCACTCGCCGCCCGACTTGATCACGTCCTTCGAACGATCCTTGATCTGCACGAATCCGCGCGGGTGCAGCGAGACGACGTCGCCGGTCTTGAACCAGCCGTCGTCGGTCCAGCGCTCCGCCGCGTCCGGCGAGTCGAAGTATCCGGCCGCGACCCAGGGGCCGCGGATCTCGAGCTCGCCCATCGACTCGCCGTCCCACGGCAGCTCGTTCCCGTCGGCGTCGCGGTTGCGGAGCTCGACGAGCGGCAGGGGCAGTCCCTGCATCGCGATGTAGTCGAACTGGGTCTCCTCGTCGGCCGTGGCGAGGTCGCCCGGGAGCTGGGCCGTCGACGCGACCGGCGAGGTCTCCGTCATGCCCCACCCGTGCACGACGGCGAGCCCGTGCCGCTGCTTGAAGCCGGCGATCATCGACCGCGGCGCCGCCGAGCCGCCGACGAGCATCCCCTTCAGCCGCGAGAGGTCCCACCGGCCGGGATCGGCGTCGAGCATCGCCAGGATGCCGAGCCAGATCGTCGGGACGCCGGCCGTCCAGGTCACCCCCTGCTCGACGAAGTCCTCGAGCAGGCTCTCCGGGTCGAGGAACGGCCCCGGATAGACGAGGCCGGCGCCGAGAGCCGCGGCGACGTACGGGTAGCCCCACGCGTTCGCGTGGAACATCGGCACGACCGGCAGGATGGTGTCCTGCCCCGAGATGCCGACCCCGAGCGGCTGCGCGGCGATCACGCCGAGCGTGTGCAGGATCGTCGAGCGGTGCGAGTAGAGCACGCCCTTCGGCCGCCCCGTGGTGCCGCTCGTGTAGCACATGGCCGCCGCTTCGTTCTCGTCGAGCTCGGGGTCGCGCCACGCGTCGGGGTCGGCGGCCGCGAGCAGCTGCTCGTAGTCGTCCTCGACGACGATCACGTGCTCGATCGGCGTGTCGCCGACGAACAGGTCGAGCAGCGGCTTGAGGCTCCGGTCGACGATCACCGCCCGGTCGCCGGCATGCGTTGCGATGTACGCGAGGTCGCCGGGATGCAGGCGCAGGTTCAGCGTGTGCAGGACGAACCCGCCGCAGGGGATGCCGAAGTACGCCTCGTGGTGCACCTGGTGGTTCCAGCAGAGGGTCGCCACGCGGTCGCCGCGCGCGAGCCCCAGCCCCTGCAGCGCGACCGCGAGCGCCCGAGCCCGCCTCGCCGCCTCGCCGTGCGTCGACCGCGCGAAGCTCCGGTCGGGCATCCGCGTCACGATCGGGCTGTCGGCGAAGTAGCGCTCGACGCGGCGGAGCAGGAGCGGCAGCGTCAGCTGCGTGTCCATCATCAGGCCGTTCACGACTGCCACCGCGCCATCGCCCGGCGCTTCTCGAGGTCCGCGTCGGTGACGACCTGCCCGTCGCGCTCGACGTAGCCGCCCTTGCCGCCGATCACGAGCAGCACGAGGTCCTCGTCGGTCCGGTTGGCGACCATTCGGTGCGTCGTCGACTCGACGTGCACGAGGCCGCCGGCCGGCACGACGTGCTCCCCGTCGTCGAACACGAAGGTCGCCGTGCCTCGGTGCACGAAGTACAGCTCGTCCTGCGTGTCGTGGAAGTGGTTCGGGCCCTCGTGGCGCGGCGGGAACACGAGCCCGTTCACGCCGAAGGCCGTGACGTTCAGCGCCTTGCGGACCTTGCGGAAGCCGTAGCCCTCGCCGAGGTCGTCGAGTGTGGCGATCGAGTAGCCCATGGCGAGACTCTACGACGACGGGCCGAACAGGAAGCGCTCGAGCACCCTGTCCCGCAGCCGGTCGGGGAGGCGCTCGACGCGCGCCCGGCGGCGCGCGTCGGGGCCGACGACGTAGCGCGCCCGCGGCCGCCGGGCGGTCAGCGCGTGCTCGACCGCGGCGGCGACCGCCTCCGGCGGGACGGCTTTCGCCGACCGGGCGGCGGCGAGCGCCCGGAACCGCTCGCCTCGGGCGCGGTAGAGCGCCGCCAGCTCGGCCGGCAGCTCGTCGAGCGACCGCTGCGGCTTCGTCCAGATCGGGGTCGCGATCGTGCCCGGCTCGATCAGCGCGACCTCGATGCCGAACGGGCGCAGCTCGAGCCGCAGCACGTCGGCCATCGCCTCGAGCGCGAACTTCGACATCGCGTAGGCGCCGAGGAACGGCAGCGCGGAGCGGCCGCCGATCGAGCCCATCAGGACGACCCGCCCGCGCGAGCGGCGCAGCGCGGGCAGCGCGGCCTGCAGGACGCGCAGCTGGCCGACGACGTTGACGTCGAGCTGCCGGGCGAGCTCCTCGGCCGGCAGCGTCTCGAGCGGCGAGGCGACGGCGATGCCCGCGTTCAGCACGACGGCGTCCAGCTCGCCGATCGGCGCGACCTCGGCCGCGACGCGGTCGGCGTCGGTGACGTCGAAGACGTGCTCGATCGCGCCGGCGGGGGCCTGGCCCGCCTGTCTGACGGACGCGTGGACGGCGAAGCCGCGGTCGGCGAGCCGGCGGGCCACCGCGGCGCCGATGCCGGTGGACGTCCCGGTTACGAGGACAGCAGGGATTCGGCGATCTCCGCGCGGTGGACGCGGCCGTAGCCGAGCACGCTCTCGAGCTTCAGCGCGCGCTTGTAGTAGCGGTGGAGCGGGTGCTCCCAGGTGAAGCCGATGCCGCCGTGCGCCTGGATCGAGCGCTCGCACGCGAAGACCGCCGCCTCCGTCGCCTGCGACTTCGCCGCGGCGCACGCGAGCGGCGCCTGCGGGTCGTTCTCGGCGATCGTCCACGCCGCCCAGTACGCGAGCGAGCGTGCGAGCTCGACGGCCACATACGCGTCGAC
>Ga0070741_10004430_pt1 | contig 32806 bp, 52 predicted proteins | sample Coa_R1_4_FD_66440 | JGI IMG/M metagenome (GOLD analysis project Ga0070741, IMG submission 66440) | Surface soil microbial communities from Centralia Pennsylvania, which are recovering from an underground coalmine fire - Coalmine... | ecosystem: Environmental > Terrestrial > Soil > Unclassified ... | reverse complement strand
CGGGTGGAACCGGGGCCGAAGCGATGGAAGCTCTACGCCGAGCCCGCGAAAACCTCGAAGGCGCCAGGGTCAAGGGCCTCGCTCGCGACGGCTCGATGATCTGGCTAATGGACGAGGTGGCAGGCAAGGGCTCGACGCTTCGCGACCTGGCCCAAGGCAACCAGCAGGACGCGGCGGCCTACGAGGTTGAGTTCCGCATCGCCTGCCGGCTTTTGGCGCGTCACTACGGGCTCAGCACATGAAGCTTGACAAAAGAAATCGAACACCGGCATCAACGGTCATTCGGCGTGGTGCGCCTGACGCCCGGCCGGATTTCTCCACATCGCTGATCTCGATCCCAGGAGCCGCCAATGGCGACCGCTGACGGACTTATCACGGCTCGCCGCGGCGGCGGGCGCCTGAAGTCGTCCAAGCACATCACGCTGACCATGGCCGCTGGCGCCACGGTGTCCGACTCGTCCTTCACGCCGCCCGAAGGCTCGCGCGTCGCGGTGATGCGATACTACACGACTGCCACCTTCAGCGGCTCGCCGACCAACATCAATCTGCGCTGCGGCAGCGCGGCCGCTGGTCAGCAATATGTCGCAGACACTGACGTGAAGACCGCCAATGCCGCTACGGCGCTCACGCAAGTCGCGGCCGCCGACTGGTCGAGCTGGCCGGCTAGCCAAGCGATGTTCTTCCAGCTTGCCGCCAACGGCGGAACGAACCCCGCCGGGACGGTGATCGTGGAAATCGACTACGCAGCGCCGAATCCGTAGGAGTCGTCATGGAAGGCAACGAAGAACTCCGCGCCATTGCGCTTCAGCACGCGATGGACGCCTGTCGCCCGCTCGGGACGCCCTATGATGCTGGCCGCTACGATGTGAGTGCAGTGCTTCAAGTGGCCGCTCAGTATCTGGCCTTTCTCCAAGGCAAGCTCTACCTCGCGCCGACGCCGGATCGCGAGGCCGCCTGATGAAAGCCGCGACCCGCAACAAGCTCCCCGGCAAGGACTTTGCTGGACCGAAGCGCTCCTTCCCGGTGGAGGACAAGAAGCACGCCCGTCTCGCCATCTCCGGCGCCACTCGCTCCGAAGAAGCCGGCAACATCTCCGAAGGCGAGGAAGACCACATCAAGGCCGTCGCCCGCGCTCGTCTCAGAGCCGGCGGCAAGCGCCATCACAACCGGTACTGAGTTTGGAAGAGACGCGGAAGATGCGCCTTCTGAGGGAAGACGCCGAGAAAGAAACCGGCTTCCCTCAAATATGGGTCAAGCCAGCCCAGGGCGCTCTGCGGTTGGATTTCGCCACCGATGCCGACCGGGCGCGTTGGCTGGAATTGGATGACCAGAGAGCCGAATTCCGGCGCTACCAATACGCGATGAACGAAGCGCTCGCCGAATCGGGCTTTGAGGCGGTCTAAGTCAGACCCGGTTAGACATGGCGGCAAAGGGTCAGCCCAAAACCGGAGGACGCAAGCCGGGCACGCCCAACAAGGCGACCGCTGAAGTCAGAGACATCGCCAAGCAGTACGCTCCGGCGGCGTTGAAGGAACTCGCCAGGCTCTCGACCAAGGCGGAAAGCGAACAGGCCCGCGTCTCGGCGATCAACTCGCTTCTCGATCGCGCTTACGGAAAGCCCACGCAGCTGATCGGCGGCGATCAAGACGCCGCGCCGATCCTGCACGAAATCAGGCGCACGCTTGTCCGTTCTGGAAATTCCGACCGCTGAGGTTTTCGAGCCTCTACTCGCCCCGGCTCGCTACAAGGGAGCGCATGGCGGCCGTGGCTCGGGCAAGTCGCATTTCTTCGCCGGCTCGCTGGTGGAGGACAGCCTCTACCACAAGAGCCTTCGGACGGTCTGCATCCGGGAGGTTCAGAAGACGCTGGCCCAATCGGCCAAGTTGTTGATCGAGGACAAGATCAGGGAGTTCGAACGAAGCCGCGAGTTCCGCATCTTCAACGACTGCATCGAAACGCCCGGCGACGGGCTGATGCTGTTCCAAGGGATGCAGGATCACACGGCCGAGTCGATCAAGTCGCTGGAGGGTTTCGACCGCGCCTGGATCGAGGAGGCGCAGACGCTCTCCGAGCGCAGCCTGACGCTGTTACGCCCGACCATCCGCAAGGAAGGCTCGGAGATTTGGGCGAGCTGGAACCCGAGGCGCAAGACCGACGCCATCGACCGTTTTCTGAGGCACGGCGCCCCTGAGGGCTCGGTCGTCATCGAGGCCAATTGGCGCGACAACCCGTGGTTTCCCCAGGTCCTCGAAGCCGAGCGCAAGCACGACCTGGAGCACTACCCCGACCGCTACGAGCACATTTGGGAAGGGGCTTACGTCACCGTCTTCGAAGGCGCCTACTTCGCCAAGCAGCTCGCCCAGGCGAAGGCCGAAGGACGCATCTGCCGGCTCTCGGCCGATCCGATGATCAGCAAGCGGGCCTTCATGGACATCGGCGGCTCGGGCGCTTCGGCCGACGCCATGGCGATCTGGATCGTCCAGTTCGTGGACCGCGAAATCCGGGTGCTCGACTACATCGAAGGCCAGGGCCAGGTGCTTGGCTACTACGCTGCAGAGCTTCGGAAACGCGGCCACGGCGATGCGCTGGTCTTCCTGCCTCACGACGGGGTGAACGAGAACAACGTCACCGGCAAGCGATACGAGGATCACTGGCGAGACGCCGGCTTCGACGTGACGGTGATCAAGAACCAGGGCAAGGGCGCCGCGATGATGCGGATCGAGGCCGCACGGCGGCTTTTCCCGCGCATCTGGTTCAACGCCGAGCCGACCGAAGCCGGCAGAGACGCGCTGGGAGCCTACCACGAGCGCAAGGACGAGCAGCGCGACGTTGGCCTGGGGCCGGAGCACGACTGGGCCTCGCATGGCGCCGACGCCTTCGGGCTGATGTGCGTCGCCTACGACGAGCCGCTGAAGAAAGCCGAGAAGCTGGAGCTTCCGAGGATCGGGGTCGTCTGACCCGTTCAGTACCATCCTGAAAGGATCACAACATGGCAGAGTATCTGAGCCCGACCTTCGGCGCGGTCGGGGAGCAAAACCTTGCGTCCGGCGTCGTCGCTCCAGTCGCGCTCGACCGCCAGGGGGCGCAGCTCTCCAGCGAGCTCCACGGCCGCTACGTCCAGCAGGCGCTGCGCAAGCACGTCTACATGGCCAACGCGATCGTGACCGCGCCGGTGATCTTCTCGACTGCGGCCGGCACCGGCGGCCCGCTGCTCTACAACCCGCCCACCAGCGGCGTGAACGCGGCGATCCTGGCGGTCAGCTGCGGCGTCTCGGTGGTCTCGACCGTCGCGGCCTCGCTCGGCCTCACCGGCGGCGCGACCAATGCGCCGACCTCCACCACGGCGATCGACTCGCTGACCAACACCTTCCTGGGCGGTCCGACCGGGCAATGCTCGGTCTATCGCGTCGGCACGCCCTCGGCGGCGGGGACCTTCTTCCATCCGTTCGGCGACGTGCATACGGGCGCCCTGACGGTGGATAACCTTGGCACGGCCTGGATCGACATCGGCGGCGTCTTCGTGGTCCCGCCTGGCTACTTCGCCTCGATCGCGGCCAGCGCCACGGCGTCCACGTTGGTGGCCAACCTCTCCATGCTCTACGAGGAAATCCCGGTCTGACGACCTGACCGGGTATCCCGCGTATGGACGATTCAGAGCTGCTTTCCATCGTCCAGACCGAGCGCCGGGCCTCGATCGGCTTCGACCAGGATTCGGTCCTGGTCGGCGATCGGGAAAAGGCGCTCAACTACTATCGGGGCGAGATGCCGGACATTCCGGCATTGGAGAACCGCTCAAAAGCGATCAGCACGGATGTGGCTGACGCCATCGAGACAGTGTTGCCGGACCTGATGGAGATTTTCACCGGCGGGGATGACGTGCTGGCGTTCACGCCCACGAACCCCGACGATGAGAAGAAGGCCCAGCAGGAGACCGACTACCTCCAGCACGTCGTCTTCAGCGACAACGCCGGGTTCCTGGCCATCTACTCGGCCTTGAAGGACGCGCTTCTGACCAAGACGGGCGTCATCACCTGGTGGTGGGACGCCAAGAAGGGGGAGAGCCGGGAGGAGTTCACCGGCCAGGACGCGATGACGGTCGCGTTCCTGAAGGCTCAGGGCGCGCAGATCGAGGACCTGAAGGTCTCCGATGGGTACGACGAGGCCAACGCTCAGTCCGATCCGACCTATGATTTCACGGTCGTAAAGCCGGGCGGTCGGGTGTGCCTGAAGGCGGTTCCGCCGGAAGACTTCACCGTTGCGCGGGACACGGTGTTCCTCTCGGAAGCCACCTATTGCGCGATGCGGTCGCGCCCTCGGGTGCAAGACCTGATCGCCGATGGGATGGACGCGGAAAAGGTCCGCGCCCTGCCGATGTGGGGCGCCGACAACGACGGCGTGACGGCTCAGGCCAGAGATACCGTCGCCGAGCAGCGTCAAGGAACGGCGGGCGAGGTTGGGGACCTGCGTCAGGTCGAGATCGTCACCCATTTCGTGCGGATCGGACAGGGAGACCGGCTCCAGCTCTGGCGGGTGGTGACCGGGGCCGAAGAGACCATCCTGCTCGACAAGGCCAAGGTCAACGCGATCCCGTTCGGAGCCGGGACGCCCTACATCGTCGCGCACCGCTTCTATGGCGAAAGCGTCGCCGACAAGCTGTTGGAGATCCAGCGCATCAAGACCGCGCTGACGCGGATGTTCTTGGATAGCGGCTACTTCGCGCTCAACCAGCGCATGGTGGTCGATGAGACCAAGATGGGCGCGTTCACGCTCTCCGACCTGATGCGCAACGAGCCGAACATGCCGATCCGGGTCAGGGGCGAGGGCGGCGTGGAGCCGATCCGTGGACCGGGCCTGGCCTTTGATGCGCCGGGGGCGCTGGAATACTTCTCGACCGTCGCTGAGGGCCGGACAGGCATCGTCCGCAACGCGCAAGGGCTCAATCCGAACACGCTGCACGATACGGCCACGGGCGCCCTGGCGCTGATGAGCGCGGCGCAGAAGCGGGTGAGGCTGATCGCGCGCATCCTGGCCGAGACGCTGCTGAAGGACACCTACATCGGCATCCACGCGATGCTCAGGGAGAACGCAACGCAGGCCGCGACGGTCAGGCTCCGGGGCCAGTGGGTCCCGATCGACCCGACCGAGTGGGGCAGTCGCTCAGACATGACCATCCAGGTCGGCTTGGGGGCCGCTGGGCGAGAGCACGACATCGCGGCCATCCAGGCGATCATGCCGGCGTTCGAACAGATCGTGACCGCTCAGCAGGGGCTGAACGGCCCGGTGGTCACCGCTTCGAACATCTACGCGCTGATGCTGCGCTGGCTGGAGAAGCTGGGCTTCAAGGGCGCCGAACAGTACGTCACCGATCCGGGCGAGCAGCAGCAGCCTCAGCAGCCGCAGCCCAACCCGGAAGTGATCAAGGCGCAAGGCCAGCTTCAGATCGAGAGCGGCAAGGCCAGAGCCCAGGCGCTCAACGACCAGATGAAGGCGCAAAGCGACCACGAGCTTGCCCAGCAGAAGCTGGCCAACGAGCTTCAGCTGAGCCGCGAGCGCAATCAGGCCGAGATCGCGCTCAAGGAGCGGCAGATGCTCGCCGAGCTCGCCTTGAAGCGCGAGCAGCTGATGATGGAAGCCAAGCTGAGAGGGGTGGAGATCGCTCTCGACGCTCAGACCGACCGGATCGCGAACAAGGGCAAGGTCAACACCACCGACGTTGATACGGGCGTGGGTGAAGTCGAGTTCGGCGGACAGCCCGGATGACCGATCACGAGGAGATCGAGGCCGGGCGCAAGGCCAGGGACGCGCTGGAGACCGTCGTCCCTTACTTCGCCAGGCTGGAAGCCGGGATGATGGATCGCTGGCTCACGTCCGGCGTGGAAGAGACGCAAGTTCGGGAGAAGCTGTTCTTCGCCATGCAGTCGCTGAAGGCCGTGCGCGATGCGCTCATGGCCGCGGTGGATGCGGGCGAGGCGGCCAATATCCGCATCATCCTCTCGCAGAACGGATTGCAGCGCTGAAGCGCTAAACATCAGGTGATCGATGGCTGAAGAAGCCGCGCCCGCAACGCCTGCGAGCGCTCCCCTTTCCGTGTCCGAAGCCGTGAGCTTCCTCGCCGCGAACCCGCCGCCGGTGATCGAGGAAGAAGCGCCGGCTGAGGCCACACCAGAATCCGAGGCCGCTCCCACGGCCGAAGACACCGACGCGCCGGCTGAAGAGCCCGTAAGCGACGGTGAGCCCGAAGAGGCAGTAGAGCCGCCCGAGGACGCCCCTCAGGCCGTAATCGACCCCCCTGCGAATTGGGACGCGGACGCGAAGACCAAATGGTCGGAGCTGCCGCGAGAGCTTCAGGAGTATCTTTCCGGACTTGAGACCCAGCGGAACACCGCCGTCAGCACCGCCCAGCGCGAGGCTGCGGAGGTCCGCAAGGCCGCCGATGCCGACTTGGCCCAGGTCAAGACGCTATCGGAAGAGCTTAGCCAGTTCCTTCCCCAAGCCCTCAAGACCTTCCAGAGCCGCTGGGGCGACGCCCCCGACTGGACGAAGATCGCCGAGGAGTACGGGGCGGACGAGGCGTTCAAGCTCAAGGTCCAATACGAGCAGGAGCAACAGCAACTCGGCGAGCTGATCCGCAAGGAGTCGCAAGCCAAGGAACTGGCGCACCGAGAGTTCCGCAAAGAGCAGTTCGCCACATTGCAGAAGATCGCGCCCGAGATGGCCGACCCGAAGACGGGGCCGGACCTTCAGCGCGACGTGATGCGATGGGCGGTCGAAACCGGGGTGGCGACGCCTGCCGACCTCCCTTACGTCTCGGCCCAGCAGCTCGCCATGGCTCACAAGGCCATGCAGTGGGACAAGCTCCAGGAAAGCCTGAAGTCGCAACCCAAGCCCAAGCCCGCGCCGGCTCCGGCCGCGACCCGCCGACCCACGGCGGCGCTGCCGCAGCGCGGCGCTGAATCACGCAACGTCGAGACGTTGACCCGCCGGCTCGCTCAGACCGGCAAGGTGGACGACGCCGTGGCGTTGCTCAGAGCGCGCAGAGGATAGCCACATGGCTGCACCTACCAACACCGTCACGGCGCTGACCAACATCGGCGCCCGTGAAGACCTCGAGGACATGATCTATCGCGTCGTGCCCGAGGAGACCCCCTTCATCAACAACATCCGCTCGACCAAGGCGAGCGCCGTCTTCCACGAATGGCAGACGGAAAGCCTGGCCGCGGCGGACGCCACCAACGCCCAACTCGAAGGCGACGACGTGGCGACGCTGGACGCGCCGAACCTGACCACCCGCGTCGGCACCTACTGCCAGATTTTCCGCAAGACCGGCGGCGTCTCGCGCACGGAAGGGCAGGTCAAGCTCGCCGGCCGCGCCGACGAAATGGATCGGCAGAAGGTCCTCAAGGGCCTCGAACTGCGCCGGGACATGGAAAAGCGCTTCATCGGCAACTTCGCGTCCAACAACGAGTCGGGCTCGACGCCGAGACGGACGGCCGGCACGCTGGCCTGGGCGACCTCGAACACCTCCCGCGGCGCCACCGGCACGAACGGCGGCTTCTCGACCGGCGTGGTCTCGGCAGCCGGCAACGGCACGCAGCGGACCTTCACCGAGGCGCTGCTGAAGGCGGTCCTGGTGACCGGCTTCAACAACGGGGCGAAGTTCTCCCAGGCGTACATGGGCGGCACGCACAAGCAGATCTTCTCCGGCTTCACCGGCATTGCGGAAATCCGCCGCGACGCGCCGGGCTCGAAGATGGCGACGATCATCGGCGCGGCCGATGTGTACGTGTCGGATTTCGGCAACCTCGCGCTGATCCCGCACGCCTACGGGCTTACCCGCGACTGCCTGCTGATCGACCCTGACATGGTGGCCGTCTCCACCCTGGATGGGGTCAAGACCACGCCGCTCGCCAAGACGGGCGACGCCGACAAGTTCATGCTAACGGCGGAAAAAGCGCTGGAAGTGAAGAACGAGAAGGCGATCGGCGTCGTGGCCGACCTGACGTAAGCCCAGCCGGCGCCCTCCACGGCTGAGCCTAACTAGGCCCGATCAGCCCCCGCTGGTCGGGCCGCTCCCTTTCGAGGTTCCATGCCCAAAGCCCTGACGCCCGACGAAGAGACCGCCCGCGCCGAAGCTGCGCGCCGCAAAGCCAAGGCGATGGAGGCCAAGAACCTCCAGGCCGCCAAGCCGAAGACGCCCGACCAGGTGGAATGCCGGGTCCTGCCCTTGGGCGACAACATGATCTCCACGGGCGAGCACGTCGAAGGCGTCGGCGACCTGACGTTCGACCGGGGCGATGTGTTCAAGGCGCCCAGGGAGATCGCCGAGGGGCTGGAGCGACGGGGCTACGTCGAGATTCAATGAGCCTCGATCCTTTCTTCCGCTCCTCGTTCGGGGTGCGCCACTACTGGCGCGACGACGGGGACGGAAACGCCAGCATCGTCAGCTTCCAGGACACCGACGACATCCTGGAGCACAACAAGGCCCAGGCGACCCACAACGACGGCTACAACCCGGATCGCACCATGCGGCGGGTCGCCTCGATCCCGATGGTGCTGATCCACCACTGGCTCGTCACCGAGGGCTGGAACGCCCTCGATCCGGCCTGCGCCGACAAGCTGAAACAGAAGCTCAACGATCCGGAATATCGCTACCTGCGCACCGCGCCGGGGAGGTTCTAACCCATGGCCCTTGACGGCACTTACGCGGGTCTCCAGGCCAGCATCCAGGAATTCCTGAACCGGCCTGACCTCGCCTCGGCGATCCCGACCTTCATCACCCTGGCCGAGAACCAGATCAACCGCCGCATCCGCGTGGCGGACATGATGGCGTCCACGACGCTCAGCGTCTCCTCGGCGGCCACCAACCTGCCGAGCGACTTCAATGGTGTGGTGAGCTTCGAGCTCCCGAGCGGCAACGCTCCGCTTCGGTATGAGAAGCCCGAGGGCCTGAGGGCCCAGCGGAACCTCAACTACGCCTCGGCCGGCACGCCTTTCATGTGGACCATCATCGGGACCACGCTGGAGACCTGCCCGGCGCCCTCGGGGACGTTCGCCTGTCAGCTCGTGTACTACCAGCGGCTCCCGGCGCTCTCGGGCTCGCAGACCACCAACTGGCTGCTGACCAAGCACCCCGATATCTACCTCTACGGCTCGCTCCTCCAGACCGCGCCGTACCTGAAGGACGATGCTCGGCTGGCGTCCTGGGGCCAACTCTACACGGCGGCGATCCAGGACCTGCTGGCGAGCGACAACCGCACCGCGTTCGGCGATGGGCTCCAGCCGCCGTTCCGGGGCGCCAATGCCCCGCATGGGCAGGATAGCCCGGCTCCGGCCCTGCCGACGCCGGCCTGATAGATGGACTACGCCGGGCTCCAGAGCACGATTGGGGACTTCCTCAATCGGCCGGACCTCTACGCCCAGGTCCCGACCTTCATCACCCTGGCCGAAGCCAAGATGGCGCGAAGGCTGCGGGTGCAGGCGATGGTGACGAGCGCGACGGCGAGCGTCGGGGCCGAGTTCGAGACGACGCCGACCGACTTTGCCGCTCCTATCAGCATGAAGCTGACGCCGGCCAACGATGCGACCGGGACCTACGTGCTCGACTGCATCGCCCCGGACGCCATGGCGGCGCGCAAGCAGTTCACCGACACGCCCGGCGGGCAGCCGAAATGCTATGCCGTGGTCGGGGGCTCGTTCGAGTTCTCCCCGGTCCCCGATCAGAGCTATTCGGTCTATCTGATCTACTACGCCAAGCCGCCGGCTCTGAGCGTCAGCAACACGTCGAACTGGCTCTTGGCGGCATGGCCCGACGCCTACCTCTACGGCGCGCTCGAACAGGCGACGCCTTACGTGAAGGACGCGCGGGCCGCGGCATGGGCTTCGCTCTTCGAAGCGGCGCTTTCCGAGATCGAGCAGGCCGACAAACGCGACAGCTTCGGGGCTCGACTGGAGCCTAAAGCCTCGCTCGTGATCTGAGGGGATAGGGGATGAGCGTCAAAAGCTGGTCGGACGTGAAGTTCTATGGCTCGGCCAACATGCCCGACGTGGACGGCAGCACCACGGGCGGCGCGGTCAGCTTCGCCAAGAAGATCGATTTCTCCGACCCGACCTCGGCCGGGACAATGGACTATGTGTCTAGTTCCGCGTCCGACACGGCGGCGGTGATCACCATCTCGGGCCGAGACTCGACGGGCGTCATCGTCACCGAAGCTAAGACCCTCAACGGCACGACGGTCGTCACCGGCTCGCAATCGTTCGAGCGACTGCTGAAGGGAGTGGCAAGCGGCACGACGGCTGTGGGCGATATCGCCGCGATCAGCCACACGAAGGTCATCAGCGCCCACACCTGCCAGACGGGCTCAGCGAACGGCACGGGCACCACGCCGCCGGTCATCAAGCTCCAGTCGGGCGACAAGGCGTCGGTCGCGGTCGGCCAGATCGTTCGGATCACCAACAACACGCCCTCGGGCGTGAACTTCCAGCTGCGCGAGATCGTCAGCGTCGATTCCTCGCTCGGGACCGACATCGTGGCGCTCAACCGCGACTTCGGCACCGTGCCGGACAACACCACGACCTATGACGTGCATCAGGGGATGCTGTTCGACCTCTCGCCGAACCAGATCACCGAGGTGCGCCGGCCGTTCTACAACGCCGCCTCCGACGTGCCTGGCGGCTCGACGCGGCTGTACTACGAGAAGATTTTCGCGGTGAACAACAACACCGCGACGGCGCTGACCGTGGCGGCGATCCTCAAGCAGGCCGACCCGTCGTCAGGCACGCTCGACTTTGCGCTGACCAACTCGCTGAACGACTCCGGTACGGTCGCCAATCGACAGACGGCGCCCGCCTCGGGCATCACTTCGTTTTCCTCAGGAACCGCGCCGCAGACGATCAATGTCCCGTCACCTCAGAACCTCCCTTCAGGGGCGGCGCCCAACAGCGCCGGAGCGCAAGGGATTTGGCTGCGGCTGACGCTGACGGCGGGACTCGCACCGGCCAAGACCAGTGAAACGATGCGGGCGACGGGGCAGACGACCTGAGATGGCCCTTACTACCTCCGCCGTCCAGACCGGCTACGGCAATTGCGTGCTGCACACGGTCGTCAGCATCCATCACCGCTACTTGGACGGACTGACGCACCTGATCGTCTATTCCTGGCGCGACAACCTGCAACGCCAGCTGCAGGGCGCGCAGCCGTATCGGGTGCTGCACTACGAGGTTTCGCCGATCATCACGCCGACGGCTCAGGGCGAGCTCGATGCGGCCGAGAAGTGGCTCATCGCCAACGCAATCGCGGACTTCCCGAACGCCGTCCAGGTGTAGGCCATGGCGATCGCCGCGACTCTGATCGCGTCGGGGACCAGCACCAACGCGTCGTCCTTTAGCGTCACCACCACCCAAGACAGCCCGGTCGGCTCCTACATCTTCGTGCTGGTCGGCCTCGGGGCGTTCAGCTCGGCCAGTTCCTCGATCACCGTCACCGACAGCGCCGGCAACACCTACACCGCTTTGAACGGCGGAACCTTCGCAGCCAGCGACGGCGCGATGAAGGCGTTCTACTGCAACAGCTCGGCCAACGACCTCCCGAACGGCGGGACGATTACCGCCAGCTACACGACAACCGGCGGCGCGGTTGGTGCGAACATCATCGCCGCCGTGATCACCGGACTTGCCTCCACTCCGCTCGACGTCAACGGCACGCTCGCGAGCGGCAACTCGACCAGTCCCTCGAAGGCCACGGGCACCCTGGCGCAGGCCTCCGAAATCATCATCGGATGTGTGGCGACCTATAGCACTGCGTTCGGCACCGAAGACGCCGCTTTCACCAGCCTGGCTACCGTCAACGGCTCCAACAACCGCAGGCTTCACGTTGGCTACGACATCGTGTCGGCAACCACGACCGTCACATACAACCCCTCGATCACGAGCGGGAACTGGGCCTGCGACGTCTACACCTTCAAGGGCGCGTCAGCGGGCACCAGCGTCACCTTCGACAATGGCAGCCCAACAGACTTTGGCGGGGGCATCGCCAGCGATGTCATCACGCGCGCGGAATGGTGGACGATCGCCAAGGCGGATGGCACGACATTGCTCGACTTCGGCGAGGGGGCGATCTTTGACGCGGGCTCGCGCCCGGAGTTCGGCCAAGGCGAGCCCTTTGATCTGAAAGGCCCCGTCGAGCCCGGTGCGGGCGCCTTTGGCGGCGTTGCCGGCCCGTTCAGTTGGCTCGGGAACGTGCTGATCGACGGTGCTTCGCCGAACGACTTCGGCCTTAGCGAGCGCTTCGATCTGGGGTTTCCTGAAGAGACGGGAAGGGGAACCCCAGCGGACGGCGCCCCGCCCATTGAGTTCGCGCTGACGGCGCCGGCCGACGACCGGGCGCCTGTCGAGTTCGGTGGGGCGCTGTTTCTCGATTTTGACGCGCTGTCGCCCCTCGAATGGGGCGCGAGCCTCGTTGCTGATAGCGTCAGCCTATCCGAAGCATTGGGAAGCGCAACGGCCGACAATGCCGCCAGAGCGGCTTGGGGCGCTTCAGTGTTGCAAGACGCCGCAGCTCGGGTCGAAGCCGCCAGCGGCCTTCCCTCGGGCCTGGGAGGGCCTTTGGCGTTCGGCAGTGGCCTCGCAACTGATCTTGTCGGCCCAATCGAGTGGTTTGGCATCGTCGTCGCCGCAGGTTCGTCTGGATCGGGCATCGAATGGTCGCAGCTCTTGGTGAGTGCGGGTGATGTCCGTTCGATCACCGAAGCAGCCTTTGGTGTTCCAGGCGATCTCAAGGGGCCGCTGAGCTGGGCTGGCGGCGTTGTCTTCGACGGGGTTCAGCAGGCGCTCAACAGCCTTTGGTGGCGGTCCCCGGTCGAAGGCGCGGTTTGGACCACGCAACAGCCTGCCGCCGACAGTTGGTCAAAGCAGTCACCTGGAGCCGCGACCTGGACCAAGCAGAACCCGGACGACGATCCCTGGACCGTCGTCCCCCCGACCGGAACCACCTGGAACTGAGGTAGCCGCATGACGACGCCGACTACCAATTTCTCGTGGGGCAAGCCGATCGTCTCCGGCGACAACAACGCCTGGGGGACCGAGCTCAACACGATTTTCGACTCCATCGACTCGACGCTCTTCAGCGTCCAGACGACGGCCAACGCGGCGCTCCCCAAAGCCGGCGGCACGATGACCGGCGCGCTGATCCTCGCAGCCGGTACGGTCGGCGCGCCCGCCCTCACCTTCACGGGCGACACGGACAACGGCCTCTACTACATCGGGACCAACGATTGGGGTCTGGCCGGAGGCGGCTCCAAGGCGATCGAGATCAACGGCACGACGATCACGCTGCCGGGCAACCTCACCGTCACCGGAACCACCACTCACACCGGCGCCGTCACTTTCAACGGCGCGGCCAACACGCTGGCTTCGGCGACGGGCGGGGCAGGGCTCAACATCCCTCACGGCGCGGCGCCCAGCGCACCGAACAACGGCGACGCCTGGACCACCACAAGCGGCTTCTTCGTCCGGATCAACGGCTCGACCAAGCAGATGGTCGATACGTCCAACGCCGTCCTGGGATCGATCGCCAACAACACCATCCTTGGCAACAACTCGGGCGGCTCGGCGTCAGCGACGGCGCTGACGGCCTCGCAGGTCAAGACGTTGCTGGCCATCGCCAACACCGACGTGTCGGGCCTGGGAACGGCCTCCACGGTCAACACGGGCACGTCTGGCGCCACGCTCGGCTTGCTGAACGGCAACCTGACCTTCTCGGGCAACAACACCCACTCAGGCACGGAGACGATGAACGGGAAGGTGACGGCCTCGGCCGGCATCGACCTGACCGGCCCGCTCGCGACCATGAGCGCCACTGAAGCGGGCTACATGGGTCTGCCGCAGAACAGTCAGTCAGGGAACTACACGGCGGTAGCCGCCGACCGCGGCAAGCGTGTCTTCTTCACCGCCACCGCGACGTTCACAGTCCCGACGAACGCCTCAGTTGCCTATCCGATTGGCACGGTTCTGCCCGGCGCTGCTGATGCGGGCGCGACGGTGACGATTTCCTCGAGCGACACCATCCGATGGGTTCCCTCGAACTCCACCGGCTCGCGGACCTGCACAGGCCCCGGCAATTTCGTGCTGGAGAAGGTCAAATCCACTGAGTGGTGGATCAAGGGCGATCTGACATGAGCGGCGCCGTGGCCGCCGTCTTGGAACTCGGGACGGTCCTCAGCGTCTCCCTGAGCGCCGGCGCCACGGTCACTGGCGCGAGCACCAACGTCTCGTCGCACGACTTCGGCAATAACACCGCGACGGCCTCGGGCGGGGCCGGCGGTTACACCTATTCCTGGGCCAAGGTGCTGGACCTTGGCGGGGCCTCTTGGGCCTCCTCGGCGCCGACCTCGGCCACGACCGACATCAGCGTCAGTAGCGTCTCGGTCGGGGTGACCGCGCGCGCCACCTACACCTGCACCGTCACGGATCGGCTGGGAGCAACCGCCCAGGCGAGCACCGGCTACACCTGGAAGAACGTCGCGCCCTAGCCATGCTTGTCCCGCTCGCCTTCCAGCCGGGCATCTGGCGCAACGGCACGCAATATCAGGCCAGGGGCCGCTGGTACGATTCGAACCTCATGCGCTGGTTCGAGGGAACCCTGAGACCTTGGGCCGGCTGGTCGGCGTTCTCGGCTTCCACCGTCACTGGAGCCCCGAGACGGGCCATGGACTGGCTGGATAGCTCCAGCCTGCTCTGGCTGATGGTGGGGACGCACAACCACCTCTACGTCTTCGACCGCTCGGGCGGCATGAGCGATATCACGCCTGCCGGCCTCACCGCCGGCCGGGCCGATGCGACCAACGCGGCAGGCTACGGCAACAGCACCTACGGAACCGGGACCTATGGCGATCCCCGCTCGGGATCGAACATCCTGCTTCCGGCCACGGTTTGGAGCCTCGACACCCTCGAACAGACGCCGATCGCCTGCAACGCCGAAGACGGCAAGATCTACAGCTGGGACCTCAACACCTCGCACGTCGCCGCTCAATGCTCCGGCTCGCCGACCAGCTGCCGGGGCGTCTGCGTCACTCAAGAGGGCTTCATCTTCGCCCTCGGGGCCGGCGGAGACCCCCGAAACATCCAGTGGCCGGATCAGTCGAGCACGACAAGCTGGACGCCTTCAGCGACCAACCAAGCCCGTTCGTATGCGCTTCAGACGCCGGGGCAACTCATGTGCGGGCTTCGCACCCGCTCAGGAACGCTGCTCTTCACCTCCACCGACGTTCATCTTGCCACCTATCTCGGCTTGCCGCTCGTCTATTCGTTCCAGGTGGTCGGCGAGGACTGCGGCATCATCAGTCAGGCGGGGTTCGCGACCTCGGGCGATCTGGTCGCCTGGATGAGCCTCAGTGGGTTCTGGAAGTACGACGGCGCGGTCTCGGCGGTCGAGAGCGACGTTGGGGATTACGTCTTCTCCCGCCTCAACCAGACGCAGCGGTCGAAAGTGTGGGCGATCCATAACTCGACCTTCGGCGAGTTCACCTGGTTCTATCCCTCGGGGACGAGCGTCGAGATCGACAGTTACGTCACCTGGAACTACCGGGAGAACCATTGGGCGATCGGTTCGCTCGTCCGGCTTTGCGGGGTGGAAGCCTCGCTGTTCACTAACCCGATCATGGTCGATTCATCGGGGGCGAGCTGGACCCACGAGACGGGATTCTCCTATTCGGGCGCATCCACCCCTTACGCCGAGAGCGGCCCGATCGAGGTGGATCAGACCGCGGCCGGTGACGTACTCAACGGCCTCCACAACGGCACCCACGTCTTCGATATCGTGGAGATGGTCCCCGACAGCCTGACGGTCGGGGATGTCAACGCGACCTTCTACACGCGGTTCTTTCCCACGGGGCCAGAGACGACCTGGGGGCCTTATACGATGGCCAACCCTACGGGGCTTCGGGTTTCCGGCCGAGAGGCGCGCATGAGGCTCACGGCAGCCGCAGCGGCTGACTTCCGGGTCGGGATTCCCCGGCTTGATTTCCGGATGGCGGGCGAGCGGTGAGGCTGCCCCGGCCGCCGCAAGGCGACTTCAACGACTGGGGGAATCGGCTGAACGCCGAGATCGAGCGCAACGATGCTCGGGTGCTGAAGTCGGGTCAGGATGTCCGCCTGGTCAACGGCGAGCGCCTGTTCGAGACCTTCGCGCACGGGATCACGGCCCATGCCGGAGGCGGCCAGGCGAGCGCGACGGCGCTGACGGCGCGAATCAACCACATCGGGACTGTTGCGAGCGCGGCCGACAGCCTGCTCCTGATGCCGGCCGAGGCGGGCTTGAAACAGACGGTGATCAACAAGGGCGCGAACGCGGCTCAGGTGTTCGGAACCTCGCCCGACACGATCAATGGCGTGGCCACCGGCACGGGCGTTTCCCAACCCGCGGGGACCACGACCACCTACTACTGCACGCAGGACGGCGCGTGGTTCAGTTGAGCATCCGCGCCGAATGGGAGCGTTGCCGCCCCTGGATCGAGGATGCGCTGAAGCGCGATGGCGGCTTCTACTCGATCGAGGATGTCGAGCAGGAGATCGCGACCCACAACGCGCATTTCTGGCCGGGCAAGCAGGCTGCGGCGGTGTGCCAGTGGTGGTTTTTCCCCCGCGCCAAGGTTCTCAACATGTGGCTGGCCGGCGGGGACATGGCCGAGCTGGTGAACGAGATGTACCCGGCCTGCGAGCGCTGGGCGATCGAGCATGACGCAACGCACCTGAGCCTTGCTGGCCGCAAGGGCTGGGAGCGCGTGTTCGCCCCCTTCGGGTTCAAGCCGCAGGCGGTCTATCTCTTGAAGGAGATCACGGCATGAGCTTCGGCAAGCAGTCATCATCCTCCAAGCAGCAGAGCACCACGACCCAGGCGCTCGATCCCGACATCAAGGCGGCCCTGCTCGGCAACTACAATCAGTTCGTCAACACCTTCCCGACCTACCAGCCCTATACCGGCACGGACGTGGCCGACTTCAGCCCCGAGCAGCTGAAGGCGTTTTCCATGGTGGGGGACATCGCCAAGAACCAGACCGGCGCCTCCACGCTCCAGAGCGGCATCGACGCGGCCAAGGCGATCGGCGGCTATACTCCAATGTCGATCTCGGCCAATCCCGCCAGCGCGGGGCTGATCGACCGCAGCACCATCCCGACGCTGAGCGCTCAGAACGTCGGCGACATGGACCTGTCGAAGTACCTGAACCCCTACACCAACGACGTGGTGGACGCGACCACCAACAACGCGCTGAACTCGATCGCGCTCACCCGCAACCAGAACGCCTCCGACGCCACCAAGCTCGGCGCCTGGCGGGGGAATGCGCTTTCAGTGGAGAATGGCGTCACCGACAGCCAGACCTTGATCGGTCTTGCGCAGACCATCGCCAACCTTCGGGCGGCCGGCTATACGCAGGCCCAGGCGACCGCGGCGGCCGACGCGGATCGGAACCTTCAGGCCCAGCAGGGCAACCTCGGGGCGGCGCTCACGGTCGGGCAGACCAACGCCGGCAACACGACCGAGACGAACCTTGCGAACATGGGCGCCGCACTCTCGGCCGCGCAGAGCAATCAGTCGGCCCAGCAAGCGGCCGAAGCGCTGAAACTCTCCGGTGCTCAGACCTTGGCGTCGATGGGCGAACAGCAGCTCACCGACGCGGCCACGCGGGCGAGCCTCGAAGAACAGGTCGGCAGCCAGAAGCAGGCCCAGCAACAGGCCCTGTTGGATTGGGCCTACCAGAACAACTACCTCAACCCGCAACAGTACGCCTTCGCGGTGCAGCAACTGCGCAACCAGACGCTGGGCCTGGCCGGCGATCCGACGCTCACCCAATCGCAGAGCAAGGGATCGAGCAAATCGTCGGGCTTCAACTTCGGCCTGCCCATCTCGCTCAACGTCGGTGCTGGCGGCGCCGGAGGCGGCGGCTAGATGCCCGGCTTCTTCGGCACGACCAGCACTCCCATCTATGTGGACGCTCAGGGCAACGTCATGGGCCAGGCGGATGCTTCCGGCGGCCAGGTCATGCTGCCGCCCTCTGCGCCACCCATGAGCGGTGGACCCTCCGGCCTGGGAAGCCTTGGCCTTGGGGCGGGCGTCGTGCCGATTCCGAACGTGCCGCTGCCGCCACTCGACCTCGTGCCATTCGGGCCTGTGGTGCAGCCAGGGCCGGGGCAGATGCCGGTGTTCACCCAGGCGACGGTTCCACCTGGCTACGCCCACCGGCAGGCGATGCCGGGCATGGCGGCGATGAGCGACCACGCGCACAAGCTGGGGCAGTTCCAGTCCCTGATGCAGCGCCTGTTCGGCGGAGGCGGATGAGATGCCCGGTCTGATGGGAACCAACGCCGCCACCATCGTCCTGGACGGCGATGGAAACCCCGTGCTCGTTCCCTCGAACGACAACGGCCAGGGCGCGGTGCAAGCGCCCCAGGCGCAGCCGCAACAGGGCCAGCCGTCGTTCCTCGGCAATCTCGGGCGCACGGCGCTGGGCGCGGCAGGCGACCTCGCCATGCTGCCGTTCAACTACGTCTCCGCGCTCGGCTCGGAGCTGAAGGCGGTTCCCTCCAGCATCGCGATGAACCTCGCGCAGCGGCAGGCGCAGCTCAATTGGTTCCGGGCGCAGATGCAAGCCATCGCCAACCTGCCCGAGGACCAGCAACGCGCCGCGCTGCTCAACATGCAGGAGACCGGCAAGGCGCTCGCCTCGAACTATGGCTATCACGATCTCGCGCCCGGACATGCTGGGATCAACGGCGCGACCGGAGATAGCAACTATAACCCCGTCACCGGAATTGACCCGACCTCAGGCCGGGGCTTCTCGGTGGATGCAAGCGGCAATCTCTTCAGTGGCGGCCAGCAGCTCAGCGGCGAGGTGAAGACTGGCGACGGCATCCTTTACGATACTCGCAAGGGGCCGCTCGGCACTTACTCCATCTTCAATAAGCTGGGGCCGGGCGAGAAGCCGCGCGTATCGACGCCGGCGGTCAACGGCTTCAACATCTCGCAGATTGGCCAACCAGCGTCGCAGGCGGATACCACAGCGCCCGCGCCAGCCGCTGCCGCTCCCACGGCGACGCCCACCGGTGGCCCGCGCGGCATCCGCAACAACAATTGGGGCAACCTCAAAGCTTTGCCCAACGGCCAGATGTGGCCGGGCCAGACGGGCGTGGACGCTCAGGGCTTCGCGATCTTCGGCGATCCGAACGATGGCATCCGCGCCGCGGCGACCAACCTGCAGAGCTACGGTCAGCGCGGGCTGAACACGGTCGGCAAGATCATCGCCCGCTGGGCGCCGGCAAGCGACAAACGCAACAACACGGGGGCCTATACCAAGTTCGTCGCAGACCAGCTCGGCGTGAAGCCGAACGATCCGCTCGACATGACGAACTCGGACACGATCAACAAGCTCGCCGGGGCCATCTTCCAGTTCGAGAACGGCCGGGCGCCACTCAGTCGTGCGATGGCCGGTCAGCCTGATACGTCCAGCGCTGCGAACGCGGCGCCAGCCAACAGCACGGTTCCGGGAACCACGTTCTCGGGGAGCGATGTAGTCGGTGACACCGGTCCGCTCTACTCGATCAAGGACGGAACACAGGTTCAGGGCGGAAAGCCTGGCGAGCGCTACCAGGTGAACAACGCGACCGGCGAGGCCACTCCAGTAAGCGGCGACGGCACATTCAATCCGAGCCTCATGAGCCAGCGCGGCCAGCAGTTCATGACGGGAGAGAACTACAAGAACGCCGCCAATACGGCGACCGCGATCAACGGCCTCATCGGCGCCATCAAGTCCGTTGGTCCTTCTACGCCGGTCTCGATGGCGTCGATCGATACGGCGCTGCGCAGCTTCAATCCGGGCATCGGGGTTAGAGGCAGCGTTCTCAACACCTTCCTCAGCGAGATCGGCGCGCCGGCCGAGTTCATCGGCGAGATCAACAAGTGGCAGGGCAAGGGCTTCCTGCCCGCCAATGTCGCTCAGCAACTGCTGGAGACAGCCTATAGCTATGGCGAGAGCCACATGCGCCTCTTGCAGCAACAGCATGCAGCGGATGTGAAGTACGCGACCGACCACGGGTTCAGCGAGAACGACCTCGGCGAGTCTATGCCAACGCTGGCGCCCCTGCCGCTGCTCTCCCGGCCCGATCCATCCAAGCTTGTACCTGGCCGGGCCTATGAGACGCCGAAGGGCGTCTTCCAGTGGAACGGTCGCTCGTTCGTATCGGTAGGCCAATAGCATGCCCAGCATTGACGACATCTGGGGCAGCCCGAAGGCCGCGCCGCAGGATAACATGGCGGCCCTTGCGGCGCTGCCGGCTAACTACGGCGATCCGGGCTATATCCCAGCCGACCAAGCCGCACAGCTTGGCGCCGGGCCTCCTCCGGTCAGCCAGAACAACACGCCGAATCCGACCGGCCAGCCGACGCTGACGCAGGACCCCCAGCATCCGACCTGGTGGCGCGATGCGTCGGGAAACGTCGCCTATATCGGCGGCGGCGATCCCAATCAAAGCGATGCGAGTTCGGGTCCGAACGGCACGGTCATCAACGTTCGGGGCTCCGCCAATCCAGCCTTCATCGCGGGACAGACGGGCGCGAACTCGGGTCTCAGCATTAGCGACATTTGGGGAGGCCCGCAGCCCGGCAACCTGCCGCAGCGCAAGGACATCGGCCTAGGGATCGCCGCGGGCCTCGAAAAGCCTCTGGATAACGCCGCTCACTGGCTGGCCGGGCTGCCGGGCTTCAAGCAGATCGACCAACTCGGCGGCGCGCTTGGGTTGCCGACCGTTGACGAAGCGAACGCCTCACATCGGCAGGCGCTGGCTGACGCGGCGGCTAAGGGGATCGTTCCTGATCCGGTCGCTGAATTTGTCGCCAATGCCGCATCGGCCATTCCAATCAGTGTGCTCACCAAGAACCCCTGGCTTGCGGGCGGCGCTTTTGGTGCGCTCAACACCGACAATCCCGACGATCTGCGCGCCACGGCCGAAAGCGCCGGACTTGGCGCCGTTGGCGGCAAGCTCGGCGATGTGGCCCTGAACCGTATCGGCGCTGTCATCGCGCCCAAAATCGCGCCGGCAGCCCAGCAGCTCGCGGCGGAAGGCGTTGATCTCACGCCTGGCCAGATCGCGGGCGGGACAGTCAAGCGGCTCGAGGATGCCGCCACATCCCTTCCGATCGTCGGTGACGTGATCAAAGCCGCCCAGGGCCGCAGTCTCCAGGGCTTCAACCGCGCCGTGGTCAATCGGGTGCTGGCCCCGATCGGCAAGACGCTCCCCAAGGACGTTCCGGCCGGACAATCGGCCGTCGAGCACGCCACGACCGAACTCTCGAATGCTTATGAGGCGGTGTTGCCCGGCCTCACCGTTGCACCGGATGCCGACTTCGCCATCGGCGTGAGGAACCTGGGCCGGGCTGCCGACATGCTGCCCGAGGCCCAGCAAAAGCAGTTCGGCAACATCGTCGCTCAGTGGGTCGCGCGTCCGTTCCAGAACGGCGGCCTTTCTATGAGCGGCGATGCCATGAAGTCGGCGGATGCCGAGATCGGCAGGCTGGCGAGAGCCTATCGCGGGTCCTCTGCCACCGGAGAACGCGAACTCGGGTATCTGCTCGCCGACCTTCAGGGCGAATTGCGGGACCTCGTGACCCGCAGCAACCCGGCGGTGGCCGATCAGCTCTCGGCCATCAACCAGGGCTGGCGGCAACTCGTGGTCCTTCAGCGTGCGGCCGGAAGCGCGGGCGCGGCGGCCAGAGGCGGCGTCTTCACGCCCTCCCAGCTTCTCGGCGCCGCCAGAGCGTCTGATCCATCGCTCAGAAAAGCCGCCTTCGCTCAGGGCAAGGCGACGATGCAGGACCTGGCTACGGCCGGCTCCGAAGTGCTGCCGTCGTCGGTTCCCGATAGCGGCACGGCTACCCGGGGCTTGCTGGCTGGCATGATCCTAGGCGGGGGCCACGGTCTGCATGTGATGCTTCATCCGGCCACCGGCATTCCGGCCGCTGCGGTGACAGTGGCCTACACGAACGCGGGCCGCAAGGTGCTCTCGAAGGCGCTAACGGCTCGGCCGGCGTGGGCCGCTGGCCTTCGCAACCAGCTGCCCCAGCTCAAAGCACCGGCGGTAGTAGCCGGGGCGCGCGCGCTGCCACAGCTGACCCAAGGCTTTGTTCAGCCGACGCAGTAGATCAACCATTATGGCGCCGCCTGCCGCGACCATCACGGTCCACGTAGCCGACTGCGGCCGGATAATCCCGGTCTCCGTCAGGATCCCGACAAGCAGGAAGTAAACGGCGAACACGCCCAGGGAGAGTCGCCAGCGGCTCGGGGCGTCGTTCGCCTCTCGGATGACCTTGAACTTGGCGTCCGTGACCTTCTCCACGGGCAGCGCCTCTACCACACCTTCCACCGAAAGGCGACTGGATGGACGCTCGCTCGGAGGCGAACCTGGCGCACGTCCACCCCGACCTGGCCAAGGTCGTCCGCGCCGCCTCGCAGAGCCCGCAGCCGTTCATGGTCGACTACGGTCTCCGAACCCTCCAGGCCGAAGCCGAAGCGGTGGCGAGCGGCCACAGCCAGACGATGCACTCCCGGCATCTGCCGGACGCCCGCTACGGCAACGTCGCCATGGCCTGTGACGTGGCCGCTCTGGAAGACGGCAAGGTCAGTTTCGCGCCGGGTCGGGAGGCCCATGTCTTCGGGCTCATCGGCGCCCAGGTTCTCGCTTCGGCCGCTCGCCTCGGGATCAAGGTCCAGTGGGGTGGCCAGCCGGTCGGAGCCTGGATCGACGGCGTACCCAGTCACTTTCGCGACTGGGGTCACTTCCAGTTGGACCCCTCCGCATATCCACCCTGAAAGGAACCAGCATGTCCATCCTGAGCGCCCTCATCAACGGCAAGATCACCTTCGGCGAGGCGGTGACTGAGGCCGAACAGTGGCTCGCCAACATCGGCCAGCAGGTCGCCGCCGATCCGGTCGTCCAGGCCGCCGTGAACACGCTGGGGGCCGACGCCAAGGCCGCGCTCAACATCGCCGAGGAATGGACCGGCACGGCCCTGGAAGGGGCGCTGGGCGTCCTCGCCGCGGATGTGGAGGCCGCCATCCAGAAATACGCCGGATCGGTCTCTGGCGGCTCCGCAATCGGCGCGGCGGCCGTGACCGCGATCCAGGCCGGCGCCGCTGTGGGCAAGGCGGCGATCGAATCGGGCGTGACCGCCTTCAAGAACGCCAACGGATAATCCGATGGAAAGCATCATCGGCAAGATCGCGTTGGGCGTGGTGCGCCATGTGGTGACCGGCTGGGGCGGGGCTCTCGTCGTTCACGGCTGGGCGACGCAGGACCAGGCCAACCAGCTCGTCGGCGCGGTCATGGTCATCGTCCCGATCGCGTTCTCCATCTACGACAAGATGCAGGCGCAGTCGAAGCTGAAGGCGGCTCAGGGGCAATGATCGCTTTCGGGGTCGTCTGTCTTTCCGGAGGGGTCGTCGTCGGCTTTATGATCGGCTGGTGGCTGCTCCCCTGGCTGGCGGCGAGGCGATGAACGACGACAGACCCGGCTATCCCGACCTCACCATGCTCGGCATCGGCCTGCTGATCATCGGGCTCATCGCTTTCATCGGCTGGTACTTCGGCAATCCATGACGGGTGTCCAACGTTGGCCACAAACGCGGAGCTAGATCGTCGCGTGACCGCACTCGAAGCTGCGATGCAGGACGTGCAGTCCGTCACCACCGAAGTGAAGCGGTGGACGGCAAGGCTGCAATGGCTGATCGGCATCGTCATCGCCGCCTGGGTGACGGTGCTGGTGACGAACTACCTGAACCATCAGCAAGCCGAAGCGGCGGCTCAGAACGCTCAGACAGCAGCCGTACAGGCTTCTTCAGCCAACGCGAGGCTTGGAAGGATCGTCGGGAATTAGCGCTCGATTTTGAGCGACTTTAGCGCCAAATCGGCTAAACTCGGCAGCGCTGCGGCGGCGTGGAAGCAGACACGCCCTGGAGGGCCACCCGGCGGGGTATCGACGTTCTTGCAACGCTAACTCGCCGGCTAAGTGGGAGCCGGAGTAGCGCCCGGCCCGCAGCATTTACTTCATCCCGGATTAGCTGAACCATCGTGCGTGGCGTCACTCCGTTCCGCCATCCTATCCAGATAGTCGGAAAGCCGTTCGAGCGACCGCACTTCGAGGGTCCGAGGTCTAGCGACTTGCCACACCCGGCGCCGAGCTTTGAAGGCGTGTTTCCAGTCCCACCAAGCGCCGCGTGCCTTCATTCGGCGACGCAGGCGCATTCGCGCAAGCTCTGACGACGAAATCAGTTCCGAACTCATTTCCTCTCCCCATTGGATGGGTCTGTAAGTGGCGGGGGATTAAGAGCTACCAGCGCGAATAGCGACCTGGATAGAAAGCGCGCCGGTTGCTGCGTCGGCCGACCCCGTAGAAGAAGCGATAGGAGCCGCGTCCGCGGAGGATGCGATCGCCCGGTTTCCACTGAACGTCAGCGTCACCGACAAAGCGCAGACCGCTCCAGTGACGCGTGCGATAGCCGAGCTTTCCGGTTTGCATACGGGCCTCTTTGCTCATTCAGCCTCCGAACGACTCGGAAACGGATTGTGTCGCTGGTGTGCCGTAAACGTTTCCGCTCAACTGCCCTCCCCTTCGCTTGCTTGCCGTCCTAAATAGCCGATGCAGAGGGCGAAATCGCGGGTTTTCCCTCGGCGCGGATGTGGCGGAACTGGCAGACGCACTGGATTTAGGTGCCGGTGCGTTCGTCGGTTATCTTACTGTTTTCGCTAGCCTCTGTCTCGTCTAAACGGGCGTTTGTGGCGCTGGCGCGCCGTCGAATGTTGTAAACGTCGGTTTGGCTGACGTGTGCATACCTGGCGGTTGACTTGATATCCTCATGGCCGAGGAACTGCTGCACGCTGAACGCCGTGGCCCCAGGAAGCCTCAGGAAGGCCGTCGCCGCGTGGTGGCGCAGATCATGCACGGCCCGGGCGTCAGCCACGCCTGCGGCTCTCAGCGCCTTGTAGGAGGCATTCTGGAAGCCGCGCGGGGTGATCGGCCAAAGACGCCGCCGACCCTCCCGAAACCAGAGGCTCGGCAAGCCTGCTTCGAGCGCTCTCCCCCGCCGAGCTGCAAGCTCCCTCGCCTCCTCCGGCGTCAGCGTCAGCACATGCGGCAGGCCGTTCTTGCGCTGGCGAAGCGTGATGATCCGCGTCTCGGGATCGAAGGCGGCGGGGGGAAAGAAGGCTTCGCTCAAGCGGACGCCGAAGGCGGCAATGAAGTCGAAGACGGGGCGGTGATGCACCGGGAGTGCGGTCCGCCACGCGTGAAGTTCGGCCACCGTGAAATCGCGCGTGCGTCCCTTAGGCTCAGGGAGACGCAGGCGCCGCCAATCGATCGCCGGACACGGTATCTCGAGTATGGCCCGGCAATACCCCAGAATTGGGCGTAGCGTCGTGTCAACAAGGTCGCGATTGACGGTCGCGTTCGACGGAACCTTGCCCTGGCGGGAAACTTCCAGACGCCGACGCTGTATGGCGTCTTCGACGTCTGGGGTACGGATATCCGTAACGAGAGCGTCAGGGTCAAAGGTGCGAAGGGCGATCTCCAGGCGCAGAGCCACCGTCGAAGCGGACTTACGTCCTTCCACCTTGGAAGCGAACCAGCGATCGGCGGCCTCCTTTAGCGTCGGTATGAATTGGGCAGGTGCTTCGCCCAGCTCGGCCCGCTCGCGCTCGCGCGCTTCAACGCGGAGCGCCGCAGCCTTACTACGTTGTTTCGTGGAGGCGCGGCGGCGCTTGCCGTCTCGGAGGGTGAAGTCGTACCACCAGAAATCGCCTCGCTTGAAGACGGACATTCAGGCCCCCGAAGGTAGGCGTCGAGATCGTCGGATCTAATGCGCCAGTGTGCGCCGACCTTGCGGGCGCGCAGTTCGCCACGCTCCAAGATTCCCCGCAAGGTCTTGTCGCTGACCCGGAGCCTGCCGCACACCTCGCCGAACGTGAGCACGTCCGGGCTCATCTACCCCTCCTTCCCGGGAGCGGCTTGGATCATGGCGGCCCACAGGTCGCTAACCACTTCGGGGGAGCTTCGGTCGTCGTCGCTGCCGAGCGAGGCTATGCCGGCTTCGAGCATTTCGTGAGTGAGTTCCCACTCCTCCCCGCCCCCTAGGGCGCGAGAGGCGAGGACAGCTAGGACGGTGCGGAGATCGGCTTTGAGCACGCGCACGTCGCCCATACCGCCATCGCGATTGAAGCCGCAGGCATTGCCAAGCCTCTCAACCGCCCCCTTCACGTCCTCTCGGCTCAGGGCTGGTGTTTGGTTGAACGCCCGCTTCATGGAATCCTCGATCATTGCCTGACAGTCCCAGGTGGCCGGGTGGTTGGCCCGGCACTTCGGGCATTGCGGGTTGCCGACGAGAACGCGGCCGAGATCTGGTGTTTGTTCACCCATTGGTCGGGTCCTGGGTTGGGTTGGGGAGGAATCCCGGAGTGGGTCTGTGCGGTGCGTCGCTCCCTCTCTGAGCGTGGAGCGGGAGCGACGCACCTCAGCGCTCAGGCGAACATCAGCGGGTTGGCGTCCGGCATGAGGGCTTTGCAAGCATCGAGGATTTCGCCGAGGCCGCCGTCCGCCTTCAGCTCGTAAGTCGGGAACTGCTTGCCATCGAGGATCGGCCTGCCGATGCGATCCGTCTTGTCGTCCGGCCGAGCTCCGATGCTCGGGCCAGATTGCTCGGCAGTCACGTAGAACTGAATGTACTCGTGCTTGCCGTCGCGGCTGGTCTCCATGACCGCCTCGCAAGTAAGAAGCTTGACGGGCGTTCCGAAACGCGTGTAGATCATTGTCCACTCCATGTGATTTGATTGTCAAATAGCACCCGAAGCCGCAAACCTCGGGTGCGACAATTATATCACATCTTTCTGGAATGTCAACCGAGACTTTGGGGCGCTCAGCGGAGCGTGGCGCCGCACTGACAGTCGTTGAAGGGCTCCGGGATTTCATAATCTCCTCCATCCCTCAGTCAGTAGATGCTTGCGGTTCGCTCTCTAGGAGGGAGAGGGCGGCTCTGACCTTGAGCAAGACGGCCTGGACCTCGCCTGAGCCTGTCGCCTCAGCCATCGTCGCCAGCTTGGGCTCGGCTTCCCTCAGGACCGCTTGTTGGCGGTCGAGGGTGGAGAGCAATTCGCCGACGTGCTCGCGGCCTAGCGGATACGTCCAGCCGGGCCTCGCGACCGAGTACCAGCCGGCTAGCTTTTCCCTCAATCGGGAGGGGTTGGCTGACATCATTTGGGGTCCTGGAGGTTTGTAGTTTGTCCCGGAGTACTTGGAGCGTCTGTGCGGCGCGATTGCTCCGCATCGCGCTCCCATTGATGGCCGCAGTCGGGACAGCGCCAGGCGACGACGCGATCTAGGCCGACGTCATAGGTGCCGATTTCCCGGCCCCAGTGGCCGCTTGTGCGGGTGGCGCCGTAGAGCTGGGCGGCTACCCGGTCGGCCTCCTCCTCGCTCCGCGTCTCGCGCAGCGTCTCCCAAATCAAGCCGCCGTTCAGGTCGGTGCCACAAGCGGGGCAAGAGCCGTGTTCGCTCATGGCCTCAGCGGGTCCTTTGGAAAGCCTCTGCCCCGCAGCTTGCGGATCGGCTGGCGCCGGGTGGAGGGATCGGCGTCTCTGGCGAGGCGGAGCACCTTGCCCCGCTCGGTCGCCTCGCGCTTGGTCTTGGCCCGAGCGCATGGAATGCAGTAGAGCGCCCGGTTGCTGAGATCGTTGGAGCCGCCGAGCCAGAGGGGCAGGATGTGCTCGTCGATCATCGGCTCGCAGACATCCACCTCATTGATGACGAGCACTAGGGGCGCCCGGCAGACCGGGCAGGCGTCATGCTGCGTCAGCGGCTTGCGCTCATGTAGTTCCACCGCCTCCCTTACCAGCGGCTGATCCATGCGTGAGGCGGACATCAGGCGGCCTTCCGAAGCTGATCGGGTGTGACGCCCAGCAGTTCGGACACGATGCCGAGCACGGCGTCCTTGCTGGCCTGGAAGTCCTGCTTGCCCATCGCCTTCATGGACTGGCTCTTGGCCGTGTAGGCGGTCACCACAGCCTCGCGGACGGTGACGACGGCATACTCATCCATCGGGCGGATGAAGGCCGCCACGCGCGACGCCTCGGCCTTGGAGGCGCATACGATCGAGCGCTCGTCCCGGTACCCAGCCTTGATCAGCGCCCACTTGCGCAGATGGTCGGCGGTAGGCCAGCGCTCGGCCATGTGCTCGGGCAGGTTCTTCCACGCCTCGTTGACCGACGCGAAATAGTGATTGTGACTTGGGCCTGAGCGCTCCTCGCGGCGTTCCAGCGTCACGACCTCGCCATCGCCGAACTCGGCGGCGAGCACGTTGTGGAAGCGCTGGAGCGGGCGCAGGAGCCCGTTTTCCCATATGGCCTGAAAGGTGGTCATGCGGCCCTCGCGGTCGCTTCGGTCAGCCGCGCCATCTTGGCGTCGAGCTCGGCGAGGAAGATCGCGGCCTCGCGCTCCAACTCCGCGATGAAGTCGTTGTCCCGATGAACGCGCTTGACGAACAGGCGCATGTTCCAGGGGAGCCGCGGATCGTAGGAAACGAAGTCGCACCAGGCCCGGCCGGTGCAGGCCAGTTGCCAGCCGATCTGCGTCAGGTAGCGGCCGGGGACGGCCTGGCCCATGAGCGTATCGAGATGCGTGGCCGTCAGCGGACACTTGACCTCCAGCAGCCCGTCGTCGCCGACAAAGCGGTCAGGGCTGGCGCCGGACATGGCGATCGTCGGATGATCCACGAAGCCGGCCTCGGTCAGCTCGGCGTCGGTGTGGAAGGCGTAGGCGTCGCACGCCTGCGGCTCAACCTCGATGCCCCACAGCATGGCCGGGTTGACGTAGGTCTCCTCGGGCTGGCCGGTCAGGCGCTCGACCAGCAGCGCGGCCATGAGGTTGGCCCTGGACGCGCCCCAGCCGGTCTTGATCTTGGCGAGGGCATCGGGGAGCCGCGAAGCCGTCAGCTTGCCGAGCCTTGCCTGATGCCACTCTGGCGAGCCTTGGATCATTGGCGGGCCTTCAGGGCTTCGACGCGGCGATTGAACAGGCGCACGATCTCGTCAGCTTCGGCGCCTTCCAGCTTGGAAAGGCTGTCGGCGTTCTTCACCTTCCAGGTCTTCAGGTCGGCGAGGGTTTCGCAGGCGTTGATGGCGGCCATGGCCGCCTCGCTGGCGCCGCTTTGCTCGCGGGCGTGGTAGGCGTTGCCGTCCTTGTCGTCGCCGACCGCGATGTTGAAGATCGCCCGCAGCAGGTAGCGCTGGCCGTAGGACATGGCCGCGCCGGTGGCGTGCGTCTTGGTCATCACGTCGCCGCCCTTGGCGCCCTTGCCGTCCGCCGGCATGTCGATGTGGAAGCGCTCGGCGTGGCCGTCGCGGTGTGCTACCGTGCAGGTTACCCGGACGTGCTCAGGCGGCCCGCCCTCGGCGGTTCCGAAGCTCAGCGCGAAGCCATGCTTGGTGTAGGTCGGCCGAAGCTCCCGATCCAGGGCCGCATACGTCGCGTAGCGGCTCTTGGTCTGCGGGTTGTTGGCGTCGGTGGCGACGCGGGTCATCTCGGCCTGGGCCGCGCTCATCGCCTCGGTGTAGGACTGGACGGCCTGGCGCGCGGTGATCCGCTCGTACATGCCAAGCAGGCGCTCCAGCTTGTCCATGTCGGTGTTGGGATCGCGGGCGGCCCGATCGATGATCGCCATGATCGAGCCAGCGTCAGCGGCCACCACGCCGCGTTCTTCGACGGTCTGAACGACTGCGTTCATCTCGCTAACTCCATGAAGGGCTTCTGGACCTTCAGCCTCCAGAGGCTGCGTCTTAGGGACCGCAAGTCCTCCTCGGCGTCCGCGATGAGCTGGTCGCACTTCTCCAACTGGACTTCAGTGGTGACGCCAGTGAGAGTCACCTGGAGCTGCTTGACCTTTGCGGAGACGCTTTGGGCGGTGATGCTGAGGTCGGGGGATATGCTGATCATCAGGCGGCCTCGCTTTCCGACGAAGCCTCATCCGGCGGTAGGTCGAGCTTTTCGGTGAGCTGCTTGAGCGCGATCACCGGCACGTTGGCGATGTAGTTGCCGCGCTCGCGCCATCGGTGAGTAATGAAGCGCTCGGCCTCAGGCCATGCTTCCAGCAGCGCGTCGAAGGTGGTAAAGTTCTCCAACATCGCGCGCGTCGTCTGCTTCAGCGTGTCGCGCTCTTTCTTGGCGGCCTCTTTGGCTTCCGCGTTCGCAAGCACGCGCTGGCCGAGATCGTCGGTATCGGGGAGGGACAGAAGCTCGCCGTACTGGTGAGCGTAGAAAATGCGCTCTTCGGCCTTCGGACCAAAGCTCAGGCCGATCTTCTTGCCGGCGACGTTTACCCGAATGGCGCTTGTGGTGGCGAAGGCCCCCTTGGGGGCGCTCTCCATCGTCTTGAGGAACGCGCCGTAAGCCCTTCGGCGAACCTCGTCGGCCAGCCGGTTGCCGGCTTGGTCTAGGGTGGCGAACACTGGATCGAACCGATGCGCCAGGATCGCGCGGGTGATCGCATCACGGTCGGGATTGTAGAGCCTTGTCTTAGGCATGGGTTTCTCTCCTCAAAGCTTCTCTCGCCTGGCTGTGAGCGGCGGTAATGGCGCGTGTGGCGGTCTTGCCCGACAGAACTAGCGGCCGCCCGGTGTCCTTGCCGTCATGGCTGCGACGAACGACGATCATCGCGCGGCCGGATCCAGAAAGAGCGACGCGGTAAGTCCGCCCGTCCACGTCCACGTAGTAGTTGGTGATGCTCATGCCGCCCTCGCGCATCTGATCCAGCGGTTTGCGTGGAAAGCCGCCCGAGCCGCGCTCCAGGCGTCACGTCCGAAGACCTCGGCCTTGGCGTACTGGCCGGCGTCCCTGGCCTTGCGATATTCCTCGAACCAGGTGCGGGCGAGCTGTTCGGCTTCCTCGAGCGTGATCTCGCGAGGAACGGGAAAGGCCCAATCGAGGATCGAGCCGCCTGAGCAAGTGAATCTCTCGATCATTGTTGCTCTCCGGTGTTCTCCTGCGCGGGCCGCTCCGCTTGCCCGTCACGTTCGATCACTTCGCCGCATCGCACGCAGACATCGCGGACGTAGGTCACGTCGCGCATCTGACGGAGAATGCCGGCGGCATCGATGCCATCGATTCTGAAGCTGGAGAGCTGGCTCAGCTTGGCGGCCGAGGTGTCATACCTGGCCTCGAAGCGATGATCGCCGCGGATGGTGTTCGGGCAGCGGTTCACGGCTCGACTCCGCACATCGGAGGGGAAGCGGCGGCTTCGGCGGCGCGGACGGCCTCTTGCACCCGGCGGCGAGTAGCGCGCACGCTGCTGGCGGTTGCTGGCCAACCGCCCTGTTCACAGAGCGCCTGGTAGTCGATCATCAGCTCGAAGGTCGCCTTCAGCGCCTCCAGCAGGTTGCTGGCGATCAGCTTCCAGCGCAGCACTTCGGAGGCGCCGCAATCGCACTCGCCGGGCTCATAGGCGGGAGCGTTGTGAACCGCGCAGTCAGACGTATGCCCCATATCCAATCTCATGATCCGCTCTTGGTTTGTGTTCCTGAGGCGACCCGCACGATGCGGAAGCCGCGCGCTCGGAGTCGGGTGATCATCTCAGCGGCCTCCTCGACGTAGCCTTCGAAGTGGCCGGAGGCGCCGTCCGGGTCGTGGAACTCGGCCAGATTGCTTGGCCGCAGAACGGGCAGTAAGTCGCGATCATCGGGACGGGCTTGCCGCGCTGGCGATCGTTCACCTTCGTCGTGGTGATGACGACGCGCTCAGGCTGTGCGAACATGGTCGTAATCAGTGCGGAGTTGTGGCCCCGAAGGTGGTTGTTGACCTCAGAGACGCACGCGCAACCAGTCATCAGTCCCCCCTCGTGTCTATGTTCCAAGTACAGAGCGGTCTTCCTTGCGGATGCCGTTCGTTGTCTTCCCGGATAGCCATTTCCTCGAAGCTGATGGTCGGAAGCGGAGGCTCGATCCCCTCGCCGCCGCAATTGAAACAGACCGGCCACGAAGGCGTAGACCCAACTCCCCGACAGGCGACACAGAGGTCTGAGAGAGAGATCGGGGCGGACGCTGATGCGGGGGTGTGGGTGTCGCGGGGCATCACAGAACCTCCGTGAGCACGCGCCAGCTCTTGAGCGCGAAGTTCTCGCAGGTGACCTCGACCGGAATACCGACGAGTTCGGCGACGTGCTTCTTCTTGGCTGCCAACAGGGTGTCGCGGAGCTTTTCGACCGCATCGGCGAAGTGGCCGCGCTGTTGCTCGACCGTCCACCCAACCCAGTCGGGCCGCGTCGCCCACGTGCCAACGAAGTACGTGGTGCCGTAGCCGCCCTCGAAGGTGAGCGTCAGGCCGAATTGGGCGTCGTCGTAGCCGCCGAAGCCGAACTCAGCGCGGATGATCTTGCCAAGCCAGCGGTTAGGGTCAGGCACATCGGGGCGCTCAAGCGGAGCGGGCGCCGCACTGACGTCGCCGCTGCTCTGGGATGAACGCGAACCGAAGTCTCCCGCCGCACTGACTTCCGGGTTCTGCTCCGTAGGAGACATCAGGCGATCCCTTCATCAGTGAGCGCGCACATGCGCTCGATGAGTTCCAGGGCAGACGCCTGGAGGGTCAGCGTGGTAGGCTTCAGGGCGTCCCAGGCGGCGCCCCTGGCGGCGCCCCTGGCGGCGCCCCCGGCGGCGTCCCTGGCGGCGTCCCCGGCGGCGTCCCTGGCGGCGTCCCTGGCGGCGGCCCTGGCGGCGGCCCTGGCGGCGGCCCAGG
>Ga0070741_10004429_pt1 | contig 32815 bp, 27 predicted proteins | sample Coa_R1_4_FD_66440 | JGI IMG/M metagenome (GOLD analysis project Ga0070741, IMG submission 66440) | Surface soil microbial communities from Centralia Pennsylvania, which are recovering from an underground coalmine fire - Coalmine... | ecosystem: Environmental > Terrestrial > Soil > Unclassified ... | reverse complement strand
GCCAGAGAACCCATGACTTCGTTTCCGGCATGGGCCGGGGCACCGATCAGCACGAAATTCTGCATGGAAGGCAAAGCCTGATCGAGCCCGATCACGACCCGCACGGCCTCCTGCTTCACGTCGAGGTAGGCGCTGAGAAGCTTCGCGACTTTTTCTTTCTCCTCCAGCGTCTGCAACATCTCCTGCAGCCGCTGCCGATCCTGCTCGGCGGCGAGCAGGTTGGAAGCGCCTTCCACAAAGACCATCTGCGATCCCTGCTCGGCGGCGAGCGCGCCCTGCTTGTAGAGCTGCTCGATCGAGTTCATCAGCCGGTCGTACTCGCTGCGCTCCTGTTCGATGCGGCGGGAGAGCTCGGAGCGCACTGATTCCATCGTCCATCCGCGGAAATTCTCGTTGATGAAACGGGCGGCAAGGTCCAGATCGGCTTGCGGCAAGTCGAGGCGTAACACGCGGTCACGCACCAGGCCGGAACGCGTGACTACGACCGCCAGAACCTTTTGATCCCCCAAGCGCGAGAAATAAACATGCTCCAACGCGTTCTTGGGACCGCTGGTTGCGACGGTGACGCCGACGTTGCGCGAGATCAGCGAGAGCACATGCGAGGTGCGCTCCATGAACTCCTGCACCTCGGTAATGCCGGCCAGCGTGTCGGAGATCATCGCTTCTTCCTGGGGAGCCAGGCGGGCTTTCCCGGAAATCTGTTCGACGTAGTAGCGGTACGCTTCTGGAGTTGGAATCCGTCCCGCGGAAGTGTGCGGCTGCTCCAGAAATCCGGCGTCCGACAAGTCGGCCATGACGTTGCGGATCGACGCCGGGCTGAGACCTTCGCGATTGGAACGCGCCAGCGTACGCGAACCGACTGGCTCGCCGGTCGAGATGAAGGTCTCGACGATGGCGGTCAGAATTTCGCGTTCGCGATTCCCGATATTGGGTTCAGCAGGCATGAGTTTATGTCAGTTGTCCAAAGGAGCGTCGGAGACCCTGGGAAAAATGCCTCCGGCCATTCTTAACTATTTTAGATGCAGAAGCTTAGGTTTTGGATCGAAGTTATGATCCTGTTTGGATTCTAGGAACAGGGTGGAGGGCTGTCAAGGAGCGCTGTCGGCGAGGCAAGCCCGGAACCATGCGGGACAAAGGTGCCCGGGGTAGGGCTGGACTGGTATTCTCGGCTGTCCATGAAAACGAAACCACACATTGCGGTGATTGGGGCGGGAGCGTTCGGAGGATGGACTGCCCTGCGACTGCTGGAGGCGGGGGCCCGGGTGACCCTGCTGGATGCGTGGGGAGCGGGAAATTCCCGGTCGTCTTCCGGCGGAGAGACTCGGGTGATGCGGGGTACCTACGGTCCGGATCAGCCCTACACGGAAATGGCGGCGCGGGCGCTTGCGCTCTGGGCCAGGTACGAACGGCGGTGGCGGCGGCAATTTCTGCATCGCAGCGGAGTGCTGTGGATGGCCGCCGGGCGTGACGACGCGTTTGAGCGTGGGTCGGTCAGGATGCTGAAACTGGCCAGGATCCCGTATCGCGAGTTGTCGGCAGCACAAATGCAGAAGCGCTGGCCGCAAATCAATTTCGAGGGCATTGCATGGGGTATCTTCGAGCCCGAGTGCGGATATCTTGATGCGCGAGCCAGCTGCCAGGCGGTAGTGGATGCTTTTGTCGCAGCGGGAGGCACTTACCGGCAATCCGCCGTGCTGGACGACGAACTCGAGAGCGGGCCCTCGCGGGGATTGAGATTGGCTGATGGCTCGCAACTCAAAGCCGACAACTATCTGTTTGCCTGCGGCCCCTGGCTGGGCAGGCTCTTTCCTGAAAGCGTGGGCCAGCGGGTAAAGGCTACGAAGCAGGATGTTTTCTTTTTCGGCCCTCCGGCGGGTGATGGCCGTTTCAGCGACGGGCAACTACCCGTTTGGGCGGATCATCGCGGGCGGTTCCGCTATGGGATTCCGGGCAGCGATCGCCGCGGCTTCAAGATCGCCGACGACACGCGCGGGCCGGAGTTCGATCCGACAGGAGGCGAGCGCCTGGTCAGCCCCGAAACTCTGAAAGACATTCGCGAGTACGTGTCGTTCCGCTTCCCTGCGCTTAAGCATGCACCACTCGTGGAAACTCGCGTCTGCCAGTATGAGCAGACGCCGGACAATGACTTCATACTTGATCGCCATCCGAAGAATGAGCGCTTTTGGCTGGCAGGCGGCGGATCGGGGCATGGATTCAAGCACGGGCCCGCAATCGGGGAGATGATGGCTCGCTTGATTCTTCGGGATGGCACGCCGGAAGCCTGGTGGCGTTTGGATCGGTTCAGGAGTGCCTGAAGGTCAAAAGCCCCACCTTGTCCCGCAAAAATCGCGGGACAAAGGATGGGCACCCTCTTCTTGTTCTCATTGAATCTGGATGACGTTAGCAGGAGCGTTCGCTTTGATTTCGGTCACGCGATCGATCACTCTGCGCGCGAACTCGTAGATGGATTTCGCATGCGGGGAGTTTTCGCCCTCGAGCACGACCGGCTTGCCGCTGTCTCCGGACTTGCGAACTTCGGGATCCAGGCTGATGTTGCCCAGGAAAGGCACACCGAACTGCCTGGCCATGTTCTCGGCGCCGCCCCGCGAAAAAATATCAATCTCGTGGTTGCAGTGAGGACAAACGAAGTAGCTCATGTTCTCCACCACACCGGCGACATCAACCTTCATCTGGCGGAACATCTCGATCGCCTTGCGTGCGTCCTGCAGCGAAACATCCGACGGAGTTGAAACCACCACCGCTCCCGTCAGCGGGACGGTTTGCACCAGGGAGAGCGCCACGTCTCCGGTGCCAGGGGGAAGGTCGACCACCATGTAGTCCAGTTGCCCCCACTCGACCAGGCCGAGAAACTGGCGAATGATCTGGTGAAGCATGGGGCCGCGCCAGATCACGGGCTTGTCGCCGGGGTTGAGGAAGCCGACGGAGATCACCTTCAGGCCGAAGGCCTCGATGGGCTCGATGCGATTCTCTCCCACCATGCGCGGCTGCGCGTTCACGCCGAGCATCAGAGGCACGTTGGGGCCGTAAACGTCGGCGTCGAGCAGGCCGACCTTGTGCCCCATCCTGGCGAGCGCTACGGCGAGGTTCACCGCCAGCGTGGTCTTGCCGACGCCTCCCTTGCCCGAACCAACGGCAATGATGGAATCCACCCCCGGTAGCGGTTGCGGCCCGGGCTGCGCGGGACCGTGCTGATGCGGCACATGTGCGTTCAAAGGCTTAGGCTCCAGGCATGAATTGCGGAGATTGGATCGAACCCCAAAGTTCAATTATACAAGGCTGTTGGGAGGAGCGAGGTGCGCGTAAGCCGGCGCAGGAAATACCGGTTTCCTAGGCGAGACGAGGATCTTGCGTGCTCAGATCCCTACTATCAATACCCTTCGCCTTCGAGGCGCACTTTGCCCTTGAACATACGGAACAGAAATGTGAAATAACCCACCGCCAGGATCATGCCTAGAACCCACCAAACGGATCCAACGCTGAGGCCATGTTGACCGGCGGCGGTGTTGTAGATGGTTAGATTGAGTGCCGGATCCGTGCTTGCCGGCAGGACTACCGGGTAGAGCGCGAAGGCCGCTCCCACCAGCATGCTTACGATGTACACGGCGGAAGCCACGAATGCCATCTTGTCCGCGCCCTTGATCATGCCGTGCATCATGACGGCGAGGGCGCCGAACACCATAACGGGCACGGCAAATCCGATGAAGTGATGCTTGTAGTTATCGAGCACGCCGGGGCGGATGGACACAGTCGCGATCAGGCCGGCCGCGGTCAACAGCAACTGGACAGGCCACGCCCGCTGTGCGATTTTGCGGGCGCGGCGGTTCAGTTCGTCTTCTGTTTTTACGGCAACATATAGCGATCCGTGCGCTGTCAGGGTCACCAGTGCGATTACGCCGGTCAGAACCGTATACCAGTCGAGAATGCCGTTGTCAGTACCTACCCGGAAATTCGTCCATAGAGGTTCGAAGAAATATTGATCAGGCCTGAGCGGAACACCGCGCACCACATTGCCCAGGGCAGCTCCAAAGAAAATGCAGAGCAGGATGCTGGAGACGCTGAACACGACATCGAAGAAGCCTACCCAAACCGGATTGTGCATGTGGTGGCGGAGTTCGATGCCGATGCCGCGCAGCATCAACAGCCAGAGCACCATCATCAGCGGCAGGTAGAAGCCGCTGAAACTGGAGGCATAGAGCAAGGGGAAGGCGAAGTACAGCGTGCCTCCGGCGGCGAGCAGCCAGACTTCGTTGCCGTCCCACACCGGACCGATGGCGCGCATGATCTTGCGGCGCTCCAGGGTTGTCTTGCCGGCCCAGAGATATATCACGCCAGCGCCCAGATCAAAACCGTCGAGCACCACGTAGGCAGCGACCATCACGGCGACAATCATGAACCAGAGAGTTTCCATTTCAATCCTCAGGGGCGCCAAAGCCCCAATCGTTATGCCTTTGCCGACACGGCCTAAAGTCCTGCCTTTTCAAGACAGCGCTGCAATTTTCCGCAACCTGTTCAGGCATGCCTACCACGACGACGAGAGGGCCGGCTCCGCACAAGTCCTTACACCAGCACTTCTTCCTCAGGTTGCGGCTCCTTGACCGGCGCCGTTTCCATTACAGGGCCGTGCTCAATCTCGCGCCGCACCAGGAACAAAAATAAAACGGCAAGCACGGTGTACATGCCCATAAATCCCAGCAAGGTGAACATGCCATTGCCCGCGGAGACCGTTTTGGAGTACCCGTCCGCAGTGCGCATCAAGGAATAGACCAGCCAGGGCTGGCGGCCGATCTCTGCCGTGATCCATCCCGCCGTATTGGCGATGTAAGGGAACGGCAAGGCGAGCAGCAGGATCCACAAAATCCAGCGGCTCTCAAACAGCTTGCCGCGCCATAACAAGAAGGCCGCAACGATCATGATGGCAATGAACAACGTTCCCAGCCCAACCATGATGTGATAGCTGTAATACAGCAAGGCGATATTTGTCGGCCACTCATCCTGGGGAAAGGCGTTCAGGCCTTTGACTTCCGCCTTCCAGGCACGGTAAGTCAAAAAACTCAGTGCATTGGGGAGCACCAGCGGGTTATCGATTTTCTTCTCGTCCACATTGGGCTGCCCGATCAGGACCAGCGGAGCCCCCGGCTGGCTGGCGAACAAAGCTTCCATAGCGGCCAGAGTTACAGGCTGATTTTGGGCGATCAGGCGTCCCTGGCCGTCTCCGGTCGGAAATAACTGCAGGACGCTGAAGATCAGTCCGGCAATGACGCCGACTCTCACGAAGATGCGGCCGAATTCCACGAACTTGCCCCATAGCAGGTAGAATGCGCCCACCGAGGCCATGACAAATGCGCCCGTGATCACAGCGCCGCTCATGTTGTGCGCGTATTGCCACCAGGCCCAGGGATTCAGGACCAATGCCCAGAAGCTGGAAAGCTGGACCGATCCGTCGACCGCCTTCGCATAGCCGACGGGGTGCTGCATCCAGGCGTCAGTCGCGACAATAAAGAATCCCGAGAGCCACGAACCCAGGAAGACGGCTACTGCTGACCACCAGTGCGCGCGGGGGCTGAGACGCTTCTCTCCGTATAGGAACAGGCCCAGGAAGGCCGATTCGAGGAAGAAAGCGAACATGCCTTCCATTCCCAGAGTCTGGCCGATTACGCCTCCGGCAAAACGCGAGAAATGCGACCAGTTCGTCCCGAACTGAAATTCCATCGGGATGCCGGTTACGACACCGAGCACAAAGTTGATGCCGAAAATTCGCGCCCAGAAGCGGGCAGCCTCGTTGTAGGTTTCATCCTGGCGCTGCAGTCCGAGGGTTTTCAGCACCACAATCAGCGGCGCCAGCCCCATAGTCAATTGGGGAAAGAGGTAGTGAAAAGTGACGGTAAAGGCGAAATGCAGCCGGTGAACCAGCAGTGCGCTGTCCATGAAAAGCCCCTATCGAGAGAGCTTAACTGGCCACCGCTCGGCCCCGGTGTGATCCTAATCACATTCCGTTGCAAAAATTACCGCCCTTTGCGACGGCGTTCCAATTCGGCACGGCGGATTTCCCGGCGGCGGCCCGCGTCCTCATAGCGGCGGCCCTGCTCGTCGGACTCGGGCACGACGGCGGGAACTTTCAGGTGCTTGCCCGTGCCATCGACCGCAACGAAAGTCAGGTACGCTGAGCTGACGTGCTGCGCGGTGTCCGCGATATAGTTCTCGACGTAAACCTTGACCCCAACTTCCATCGAAGTATGGAAGACGCGGTTGACCGACGAGCGAAGGATGACGAGATCGCCGACGCGCACGGGGACGAGGAAGTCGATGTGGTCGACCGAGGCCGTAACAACGTAGTTGCGGGAGTGGCGGTGCGCGGCCATGGCCCCGGCAAGATCGATCCAGTGCATGAGGCGTCCGCCGAGCAGAGCGCCCAGGGGATTGGCGTCGTTAGGGAGAACGATCTCCGCCATCTCCGACTGGGAGTCGCGGACCGGGCGCGGGTTCTGGCTGTCTTCTAGCATGGTCCTTCCTTTATCGCCGGCTTGGGGCTGCATCTCAGACCTTCTTCTTCAAATAGGAATCGAGGAAACATTCAGCCATCTTCTGAATGCGCCCATCGTCATGGCGGCGAAGCCAGGTTGCCGTGGCGAGATCGATCAGCAGGTCTCCGTGCACAACGGGCCGATGGTCCCGCTCGCAAACATACAGGAGCCGGAGAAGGCGGGAAGGCGCTTCGTTCAGCGTGCCGCGCTCCGCCGGGGTGGAGACGCAGAAGCGGACCGCATCCCAACTGCGCTGTTGCGGCGCCCAACTGCAACTACCGGCATAGCCTAGATTGCAGAAGGCCTCCAGCACATCCTGGGCAGGGATTTTGCCATCGTGTCCGGGAGCCGTGCAGTGCCCGCTCCAGCCGCAGCCCAGCGGCAGCCTGGCCGGGTGCTGCCAGGCGCCGTTCTCCAACTTTTCTACGGGCATGAAATAAGGACAGGCCAAAGAGTCTTCTCTGGAGAGCACGATCAATGAGACAGCCATTGTAGCTACTATCAGCAGGTCTGGCCAGTAACCAGGAGATTCGGCGAGAGTAACCTGCCTGACAGTTCCTCTACCGGGATCCAGGGGACGCAGTCCGGTCGATACTGAGCACGCCCGATCGGGCTGCTAGCGAAAGGGGGCGCACACTCTACCGTGCTGGTTTGTAGTAACCTCGTCTCCAAAGGACGGATCGATCTATGGATCGGATTGCGGCGCTCAACGAAGTTCTTACGGAGAATCCCAAGGACGCATTCGCGCGCTACGGGCTCGCCATGGAGTACTCGAAGCAGGGCGATTTTGAACGGGCGCTGGCGGAATTTGCCATTCTTTTGGAAAACCATCCCGACTACACCGCGGGATACTTTATGGCCGCGCAGACCTTGGCAAAAGCCGACCGGGTGGAAGATGCCAAGAGGATGCTGGGGGACGGAATCGCCTCGGCACGCCGCACCGGCAACCTGCACGCCCAATCGGAGATGGAAGCCATGCTGGGAGAATTGAGTGCGGAAGGATGAGGGAAGGCAGAATTCAGAAGGCAGAATTCAGATTTTAGATTGCAGATTGCAGATTTGAGGAGCTGATGATAGAGGCTCAAGGCTTGGTGCGCCACGGACATTGCGGTTAAATCTGAAATCTAAAATCTGCAATCTGAATTCTTCGCTCGTCCCTCATCCAACCATACGTCTCATCGCCCACTCGACCAAACCTGGAAATAACTGATACAGCTTGACCGGCACGTGCATGGTCCAGGGAACGATGACTTCGCGCTTCTTCTTGCGATAGCCTTCCAGGGTCGCGTTGGCGACGCGTTCCGCTGGAATGCCACGCACCGCGCTCGGACGCACTTTCTTCAGCTCACTCCCCCGTATGGCGTTCTCGCTGAATGCGGTGCGCACGTATCCGGGGCACACCGTGAGCACGTGAATGCCGTCCTTCTTCAGTTCCACAGCGGCGGCTTTGCTGATGGCGTTCAAGGCGAATTTGCTGGCGCTGTACGCGGCATGGAACGGCAGGGGGATATGTCCGGCGACGCTCGAGATGTTAATGATGGCGCCGCCCCCCTGCTGGCGCAGGACAGGAATGACGGCCTGCATCGCCGACAGTGCTCCAAGAAAATTGGTTTCGAACAGCTCATGGCAGGCTGACAACTCGACTTCTGCGACAGAGTCGAGCAGCCCGTGCCCGGCGTTATTTACCCACACGTCGATCCGTTTGAAATGATGCAGGGTGAGGCCAAGAACGCGGTCAATTTCTTCGGAGTGCCGTACATCGCAGGAGAGCGCCACGGTACGCTCGGGGTATCCGATGCGGGAGCGGGCTGCCTCGGCGCGCGCCGTATCACGGGACAGCAGGACCACATTCGCCCCTTCGGCGGCAAATCGCTTCGCAATCGCTTCCCCAATACCCATCGAAGCGCCGGTGACCACCACCACTTTCCCGTCGAGTTCCATGCTCGCGTTGTATTCTCCGTGGCGCTGCAAGTCAAGGTAACCACCGGGTGCTGTCGTACAATCAGGAAACAGTTGCCGATCGCCGGCACGGAGAACGCTTGGCCCTCCTTCCTCTGTTCCCGCTGGAAGTTGTTCTGCTGCCGGGCACTCCTCTGCCCTTGCACATATTCGAACCGCGTTACAAAGAGATGATCCGGGAGTGTCTGGCCAGTGAAGCGCCGTTCGGAGTCGTGCGCGCCCTGGAGGAAGGGATTGCCGATATCGGGTGCACGGCACAGATCGTCACTGTAACGAAGGAGTATCCGGATGGACGCATGGACCTGGTCGCGGAAGGGCGCAAACGTTTTGAGGTGTTGGAATTGAATCAGGAGCGCTCATTTCTTCGCGCTGAAGTTATGCTGGTGCCCGATGATGAGGATCGCGCAGCCGAGGACGAGCGCGGGCGCGCCATCCAGCTTCATCAGGAGATCATGTCCATGGCCGGCGCGGTCCAGGACCTTTCGGCTGCCAGCGAGAATCAGCTCTCGTTCTACCTGGCGGCATCGCTGCCGCTGGATCTTGATTTCAAGCAGAAGCTGCTCACGATACGGTCTGAGGGAGAACGCCTGCGGACCCTGACGGCATACCTGGAAGAAATCCTGCCCAAACTGCGGCGCGTGGCGAGAACCCGGCAAAAAGCCGGCGGCAATGGGCATGCGCACTGACCCAGAGGCGCGCCAGCGGCCTTGCGCCCGCTATCGGTTGAGACCAACCGCCCCAAGCCGCGTCCGTGACAGCGGGCGTATAATCACAGTCATTGCAGTTCTGTGGGGGTTCCTTTCATGAGTGTTCCGCGCACACTGGGTGATCTGCGCCGCAGCAATTTCTCCGAAGAGCGTTTGCATACCCGGCGGGTCAAAGACGAATTACGAGACAACCTGGTCGCCCGCCTGCGCGAAAAGGGTGATGCCGGGGTCTTCCCGGGAATTGTTGGATATGACGACACGGTGGTGCCGCAGATCATCAATGCCATTCTCTCGCGGCACAATTTTATTCTGCTGGGATTGCGCGGACAGGCGAAGAGCCGAATCCTGCGCGCTTTGACGACGTTGCTCGATCCCCAGATGCCGTACCTGGCGGGATGCGAGATTCATGACAATCCTTATGCGCCCATCTGCCGGCGCTGCCGCGACCTCATTGGGCAAATGGGAGATTCTGCTCCGATCGCGTATTTGACGCCGGACGCCCGCTACGTAGAAAAGCTGGCGACACCTGATGTAACCATCGCCGATTTAATCGGCGATATCGATCCCATTAAAGCGGCTCGCGGCGGACACGAACTCTCCAGCGAGTTGACCGTGCATTACGGCCTGCTTCCCCGCGCCAATCGCGGCATCTTCGCCATTAACGAACTGCCGGATCTGGCGGGCAAAATCCAGGTGGGACTGTTCAATATCATGCAGGAAGGCGACGTGCAGATTAAGGGATATCCCATCCGCCTGCCGCTGGATGTGGCGCTGGTGTTCAGCGCGAACCCGGAAGATTACACGGCTCGCGGGAAGATCATCACGCCTCTGAAGGACCGTATCGGCTCCGAGATTCGCACGCATTATCCCGCAACCGTCGAAGAAGGGATGGCGATCACGGCCCAGGAGGCTTGGACGCGGCGCAACGGGAATACCATGCACCTGCCGCCCTATGTGCAACAAGTCATCGAGCGAGTGGCATTCGCCGCTCGCGAAGACAAGAAAATCGATAAGCGGTCCGGCGTGAGCCAGCGGCTGCCCATCTCCGCTATGGAAAACGTAGTTTCCAACGCCGAGCGGCGGGCGATTCGCCACCAGGAGAAGCTGGTCGTGCCGCGGATCAGCGACATCTACGCGGCCTTGCCCGCCATTACCGGCAAGCTTGAACTGGAATATGAGGGCGAGATGAAGGGCGCCGACTTCGTAGGCCGGGAGTTGATTCGCGCCGCCATCGCCAAGACCTACGACGAGTATTACACCGGCGCCAACGTGCAGCAGATTGTGCAATGGTTCGACTTGGGCGGCGAAGTCCAACTCTCGGATTCCGTGCCGGCGGCGGAAGCTCTGGCCAATCTCAAGAGCATTCAGGGCCTGGTGGACAAACTAGGCCCGCTGGGCATTTCGCAGAAGGATACGCCAGAGCAACAGGTGTCTGCGGCGGAATTTATCCTCGAAGGCCTGCACGCCCACAAGCGCATCGGGCGCAATGAAGAGCGGGTGTTCAAAGCCGGAGAAAAGAAGCCGGAGCCGGTGCGGGAGAAATCCTTTGATGCGGACGAGAGGCCGTACCGGCAAAGAAGGCAGTTTAACTAGTGAGACGGGGCTCGCAAACGTATCTACCGGCAATCTATCGGGCATTCTGCACGCAAGACGTAGCTAGCTACGTCTCTACGACATGAAGCGCATTCGCTATTCCAAGTACGTTCCCGATCCTGCGGGCGAGATGAGCATGGAGGACCTGCTCAGCGCGCTGTCGGACTACCTGCTGCAGAGCGGATTCCAGGAGTCGATGTGGTACGAGATGCCGGAGGGGGAGCACACGCTGGAGGCTCTGAAGCGGGCCATCGAAGAAGCGCTCATGAATGGCGAGATGTTCGATGAAGAATTGCGGGAGCAGATCGAGCAGATGATGGCCGACGGGCAGCTCGATGAGCTGATCCAGAAACTTATCGAGCGCATGCAGCAGGAAGATTATATTTCCATCGACGAACCGCACGATCCGGCCCGGCGGTCCAGTGTCGGCGGACAGACCGGCGAGGCGCAGCAGGCCAAGTTCGAGATTACCGACAAGAGCCTGGATTTTTTAGGATTCAAATCGCTGCGCAACCTGCTCGGATCCCTGGGCAAGTCCAGCTTCGGGCGCCATGACACACGCGATCTGGCCACCGGCATCGAGGCCAGCGGATCATCCAAGACCTACGAATTCGGCGACACGCTGAACCTCGATATCACGGCGACGTTGTCGCACGCGATCCAGCGCGAAGGGCTTTCCCTGCCGTTGAATATCGAGTACTCCGATTTGCAGGTGCACCAGTGCGAGTACCAGTCTTCCTGCGCAACCGTGTTGATGCTGGATTGCTCGCATTCCATGATTCTGTATGGCGAGGACCGGTTCACGCCAGCCAAAAAAGTAGCCATGGCGCTGTCGCATCTGATTCGAACCCAGTACCCCGGGGATTCGCTGTCGCTGGTTTTGTTTCATGACTCCGCGGAAGAAGTTCCGCTATCGCAATTGGCCCGAGTCAAGGTGGGGCCTTACTACACCAACACCCGGGAGGGGCTGCGTATGGCGCAGCGCATCCTGCAGCGCCAGCGCAAGGACATGAAGCAAATCGTGATGATCACCGATGGCAAGCCTTCGGCGCTCACCCTGGAAGACGGCCGCATCTACAAGAATGCTTTTGGACTTGATCCGCTGGTGGTGAGTCAGACGCTGGAGGAAGTTTCCAAATGCAAGCGCGCCGGCGTGCTCATCAATACTTTCATGCTGGCTTCGGATTACGGCCTGGTGCAGTTCGTGCAGAAAGTTACTGAGATGTGCCGCGGCAAGGCATACTTCACGACTCCCTATACTCTCGGTCAGTACCTGCTGATGGATTACATGTCGCGGAAGACCAAGACCATCCACTGAACAGCCCCGCGTAGGGGCGGACCCATTGGTCCGTCCCGCAAAGCGACAGCGAGCCTCCCGGACGAATGCGTCCGGGGCCACGTGATTCAAGCTCTGCGCACAATTCCTGTTACTGCTGGTACTCTTTTCTATAGACATGGCGAAATGCATTCGATGCGGAAGGCAACTCACTGCTTTTAGCTTCAAGAAGATCTGCCCGTGGTGCAAGCAGCATGAGGCAATCCAGCGCGGCGAAATCGTTGAAGATCACATCCCGCAACCGGTAATCCGCAAGCCCTGGGCCCGGAGTGAATCCAGCATCACGTTGACCCAGGTACTGCTTGGGGCGAACGTGGCGGTTTTTATCGCGATGTTGCTCGCGTCTAGCGATCCATCGGCATTCGCGAATCCCCTGCATCAATTCACAACGCAACTGTCCCGGCATTTTGGCGCGAATGACGGTCGGGACACATTGATGGGTGAATGGTGGCGACTGCTGACGTATATGTTTCTGCACGGCAGCGTGCTGCACATCCTTTTCAACATGTGGTGCCTATGGGATTTAGGCTCCTTGTGCGAGTCCCTTTACGGACGCGTTACATATGCCGCTGTCTATCTAATTACCGGAGTTGCCGCAGGAGTAGCCAGCGTGGGTTGGAACCCTGGGGTGTCCAGCGTTGGCGCCTCAGGTGCAATCTTCGGACTTGCGGGTGCTTTGATCTCCTCTTTTTATCTGGGTGAATTCTCATTGCCGAGTTTCGCGATTCGGGGCACGCTGAAGAGTTTGGTTGCTTTCGCTGCATTCAACCTCTTCCTGGGCCGCGCAATTGGTGGCGTCGACAACGCTGCTCACATCGGAGGACTAGTCAGCGGATTAATCCTCGGGGCCCTAATCACGAAAGTAGCACCGCAACAGGACGTTCCCGTGCGCCGCGCTGGCGTTATTGCCATCACGGCCCTAGCAGTCTTGGCAACCGGTTTGGGTGTGCGGCGATGGCGAAGCCCTCAGATGCGGACGGCTTTGACCTTTCAGGCTTTGGGCGGTCAAGGCGGAGATCCGGTCGCGCGTTTGAAGATGCTTGTGGAACAGAATCCGAACCTGGCTCCGGCCCATTTCGCCCTGGCGCAGGCTTACTTCGAGCAGCAGAAATTTCCCGAAGCTGAGGCTGAATTCAAAAAAGTCATCGAACTCCAACCGAAGAGCGCGCGGGCCCGTTTTGATCTCGGCATGACCTATCTAAGCATGAAGCGTGCGGAAGAGGCGAAGGCGGCTTTCGATGGAATGTTGCAGCAGGGCGCGAATACGGGCGAAGCGCATTACGGCATCGCGATGGCATTGGCGATGGAAAGCAAGCACCCGGACGCGATCAATGAGTTCAAAGCCGCCATCAAGGATGGATCCGATATGTCCGGAATCTACTCCGAAATGGGTAATTCCTATGCCCAGCTCAGGATGTACGACGATGCGATCTCCGCGTATTTGAAGGAGAAGGAGAAAAGCGGGGACAATCCGGATGTGGAGAACGCGTTAGCGGATGCGTATCAGGCTAAAGGGATGACGAAAGAGGCACAGGAGGCCCGTAATCAGGCCGCTCAGTTGAAAAACGAGGGCACGGGGCATTGATGCGATCCAGGGGCTGAAGCCCAATTCATATCGCCCGCTCAACGTGGCCCTGAAGGGCCACTCTTCCACGTTCGACACTCTTCCATTTCGGCCGCTCTTCCTCCTCGGCTGCTCTTCCAATTCGGCTACTCTTCCACCTTCGGCCGGTCTTCCACCTCGGCCTGTATTCCAGCTCGGCGGCTCTTTCACTTCGGCCGGTCTTCCAGGGCGTTACGTCCTGGTAATTTCTCCTACGGCGCGATAGGCCTGGTTGATCGCCTCGTCGGTGTAGGCATAGGCACCGGCATCGGAATTGGCAATCGCGATGCGGCCGTGCGGCCGGCGCGCTACTTCGCAAGGAGTTTCTCCACCTTCCAGCCAGAAAGAATCGAACAGCGAGTTGTACTCGTAGGCATAACCGTGCGGCCACCGGTTGACGGTAATCGCGGCGATGTCGCGCGCGGGATCGAAACCGCCGGGGCCCAGGGTGCGGGCAAGCTGCTCGCGAATCTTGCGCTCCATGGTTTCGAATGTCGTGGTGTAAAGCTCGATGCGTCCGAAACTGTGCTGCTGGCGGGCCGGGAGGCCGGGATGGCAGGCCGCTTTCATCATATGCACGACAATAGGCTCTTCCGGCTTGCGCGCGCATTCGTATCCGCCAATGCTCACCGGCAGGTCGAGATTCACTCCCGTGTGATACATCCCGGGAGCATAGACTGAATTCGCTCCGACCTTCTGGAATGAGGTCCAGTTGCGCAGAAGAACATTGGTATAGAGCAGCGGGACTTTCTGCGCGGCTGCGAGCGCCTCTTTCTGTTTATCGGGAAGTTCCTCGCATATATACGGGATGACCACGTGCCAGCAGGCCAGGATCGCGTTGCTGGCCCGCGCGGTGTAAACCTTCCCGGCGCGAGCGTAGGTGACTTCGACTTCGGTTGCGCTCGAAGACTCGCCGGCATGCTTCACGCGTACTGCCGTACTGTTCAGCCGAATGCGCACCGGCGAATCAGAAACGTCGAGCTGGGCATAGTTGGCTTTGGCGAGAACGACATCGGAACTGGAATTGCCCGGCACTGCCTGCGGAATCAGTTTGCGGACCAGCAGGCGCGCGATGGTGGCATTGCCATCGGGAAAATGAAAGAAATATTTTTCCGCTTCCTCGCTGGGAATCGCGTCGCGATTCATCCCCTTCCCCGGCTTGGGATCCAGTTTCAAACCGCGGAAGCCGGGCAGGTCGAATCCCCAGGCATCCTGTGCAGGAACAGCGTCGATTCCTACTCCGAACAATCCGTGAGGTAGAGCCTGATACAGCTTCACGATGTCTTCGTGAACACCCGCGACTTCGGTGAGGTACTTGGCGTAGCTGATGCGGGCGAGGCGGGCTTTCTTCTCGTCCGACGTCAGGCCCGGGTAATAATCCCTGGGATCCTCATACAGGTTCTGCAGATCGCGCTTGGCTTGCTCAGCGATGGGCGCTTCCGCCAGAAATTGCTTAAGCAGCTTCGGCGACTCAGGGATAGAGTCTTCGCTCTCACCGCCGTTTCGCGGGCTGAAGTTTACGGCGAGCTTGTCGGTCCCAAAGGTCTCCTTGTCAAAGAAGATCTTCGGACGCAGGCCGAGCGAGCCGTAAAGATCCTTGCTGAGATACCTGGAGAACGAAGGCACATCGATGCCCAACTCTTCGATCACGCCCTTGGCGACAGGGCTGTAGGGAGCCGGACTTTCGATGGAGAAGGTTCCGCCAAACCCCAGGCGGAAGGCGTTGTTCGCGCGGAACTCATTGCGCTTGGCGTGTCCGCCGAAATCGTCGTGGTTGTCGAGGATCAGGATGCGGGCCTTGTTGCCGGCCGCTTTCCGGTAGAAGTGGGCGGCGGCGAGGCCGCTGATTCCGCCTCCGACGACAATGAGGTCGTAGCGTTCGCCGGTATCCTCGGGCTTGCCGGCCGAATCCCAAAAAGTTCCGTCGCGCAGGCTGTGCGCCGTTTCGAACGATCCGGGATGGTTGCCGCGCATGCCGGTGAGGGCTGGAGGATAGTAAGCGGAAGCCTTATCCCGATTGGCGGCAAAAAGATGCCATGGCATGACGGCCGCGCCCGCCGTTACCGCCACGCCGTTGATGAAATCCCGGCGCGTGATCCTGCGATGCATCCCCAGTTCCCGGTCCCGTGAATCGTGCACGATGTTCCCCCGACATCCTGTTCAGTCGAAACTAAACGGCACAACGTAAAGTCTTAAGAGCCGCCCTCGGTCTTCTTCACAGCCAGTTCAGCGCCCTGAAAACCGATTTTGCTGTGCGTTCCGTCGCAAAAGGGCTTGTTGACCGACCCGCCGCAGCGGCATAACGAGAATGCAGTCTTCCCAGTTAGATCGAATTTGTTGCCGTTTACGTCTACCAGATCAATCGTGCCTTCCGCGGCTTCGACCCGGTAGGGACCGTTCGGCCTGACGGTGATCTTTACCTGCGCCATGAATTCCTCCAACCTTACGGGTTTCTAGTAAGCATAAGAAGATATCACTAAGGGCAGTCATCTGTCTCCGGTCCGTGAGGGAACAATGCCCGCGGGCAGGACATTTCCGCAGGGCGGCCCTCCAAGTTCTATGGGTTCTATATCTCTTCAGGCTGCGGCGGAACTCAGGGACGTCAGGCTGCGATAAAGTTCCAGCCACTGGTCGATCATGCGCTTGGTGGTGAAGCGCTCGCGGGCGCGGTTGTAAGCCAGTTCGGCGAAGGCGCGGCGCATCGGCCGGTCTTCATTGAGAAGACGAATATTCTCAGCCAGGCTGGCGGCGTCATTTCTGCGGAAATAGAGCGCGGCATCGCCCCAGATCTCGCGATAGCTGGGAATGTCATTGGCGATGATTGCGCAGCGCGAGAAGGCAGCTTCGAGCGCGGGCATGCCCAGAGGTTCGTAACGCGAGGTGGCGGCGTAGATTGCGGCGCGACTGTACAAAGCTCGCAGCTGCGCATCCGTCTGAGGACCGCGAATGGCCACCGTCGTCTGCTCCGTCGCGACTTTCACGTCCGCCCGAATGGGAATTCGAGGCATGGGCACCGTCTGCTCGGCGCCGACGATGCAGACCGGCAGGGGATGCTGATGCTGGGTCAATAGAAAAACCTGCTTGCCGGCGTCGACCAGCCGGCCTACCGCCAGCACGCAATCGTCCTTGCTGACATAGGGATTGAAGAAGATGGGATTACGTCCTGGATAAATCACCTCTGTGCGCCGCGGAGACCCGTAGCAGTCCGAGATCTGGTCGAGCATCCAGGAGGACGGAGCAACGACGACATCCGCGCCGCGCAGGCCGTCCAGAACGGTTCTCCGGTACCAGCCCAGCGGTTGCGCTGCGCGCGGCGGGCGTTCGTGGACCGCATGGCTCCGGGTGATGAGATCTCCGTGCGCCGTCACTACGCGGGGGACGTCGACCGGCAAATTCCCATAGCAAAAATGATTCAGGTGGAGCACGTCCGGCTGCAGCTCGCGGATCAGTGAGGCCAGGAACTCGGACGACTCGGGAAGATCCTCCTCCGCTTCGTGCATCCATTCCAGACGAAACCCGGTAGGACGATAGTCAAGGCCATGCAGGTGATCCATCCACGCCGTCTGATCGGGCAAAGGAATTTCTCCGAAGCTGACCAGAGTGACATGTACGCCGCGTGTGACCAGGCCCGTGACCAGCTCGCGGGCATACGTCCACGAACCGGAAAGGGAGTCGGCGGTAACAAGGACGTGCACAGAACCTCCGGGTCACTGCGGAATCCGCGCGGGACACGGAATCCCGCGACAATTTGTCCATTTTAGAGTGAATGACGCCACGCGGGAAGCAATTTCCATTGATTCCGTGAGTTTTCGCCCAGGAATCCAGACCGCAGGGAGGCGAGGGCTTCTGAAACAAGCAAGACGATGAGCCCCGGGCGCAGGCCCGGTGGGGTTAGTTGATCTCCAGCCGCAAGCGCATGGCGCGTGCGAGATTGTCGATGGCGCGAATCTTCTCCGCCGCGGGGCGCGGCACATCCGGCACCGACATCGCCAGTTCGCAGGAAAGCATCACGGCAGTCAACGATTCCCGCATTTCGCTGCTCAACTGTTCTACGACCGTACGAACCGCCGCACTCTCCTCGCGTTTGCGCCGGTGCAACGCCGAGCGGACTTCGCGCAGCAGGCGATCCATACCCGTGACCGCGAAGTTGATGTAAACCGGGAAGGCAGTGCCCAGATGCTCGATCATCTGATCGCTCTCTTCCGGTTCGGTTTCAAACAGGAACTGATCGATGACCGCGACGGCAAAGGATTGTTCGCGCAGGCAAGTGGTAGCTTCCTGCAAGGACTGCGCCCAATGCGTCTGCTGAGTGGTTTCTGCAAACAGGCATTGAGCGCATTCGGGACCGCGAGCCGATGGTGTGATCAGTAGAATCATGTCCTTCTCTATTGCAACTCGACCGCCATTCGCAGGCGTATTGAAAGCAGGAAGTTTGGTTGTTAAGGAGTAACGGCCCGTCCCGTTGCGGCACTCGCAGGCGCCATGCCCTTTCCAATTGGGACCTTTCAACTGAAACAGCCCTGCGCGGCATAATCCTTCAGCTTGCGGTAGAGCGTAGTCTTTCCGATGCCCAGCAAGCGCGCCGCCTGCAGTTTGTCTCCATGCAGTTCCGAGATCGCGTGCAGGATGGTCCGTTTCTCCAACTCCGCGATGGAAAGAATTTTGCAGTCCCCATTCCCATTTTCTGACGATTCGTGGACCGGCAGATGGGCGATCTCCGGGGGCAGGTCCGTAACGTGAATCAGCGGGCCGCTGGTGAAGGCATAGGTGCGCTCCAGACAGTTCTCCAGTTCGCGAACATTGCCGGGCCAGTCATAGGCCAGCATGGTTTTCAGGGCGTCGTCGCTGAGCATTTTCTCCTGCCCGGAGTTACGCGCCATGCGTTCGAGGAAATGCCCGATCAGCAGAGGAACGTCTTGCCGGCGCTCGCGCAGCGGTGGAATGCGCAGGCTGAGCACATTGAGACGGAAGTAAAGATCGCGGCGGAAACTTCCCTGCATCACCGCGTGTTCCAGATCGCGATTGGTGGCGGCCAGAATGCGAACGTTAATCGGCACCCGCCGCGTGCTGCCCACCGGGCGAATCTCCTTTTCCTGAATGGCGCGCAGCATCTTGGCCTGCAGGTCTACGGGCAATTCTCCGACCTCGTCCAGGAAAACAGTTCCCCCCTCGGCCATGGCGATCAGGCCATCCTTGGATTGATTGGCTCCGGTGAACGCGCCTTTCACGTAGCCGAACAATTCGCTTTCGATCAGAGTGGGAACCAGCGAACCGCAGTCGACCGGGATGAAGGGCTTGTCGCGAAACGGGCCGGAATAATGAATGGAACGCGCCACCATCTCCTTGCCCGTGCCGCTCTCGCCGAGAATGAGCACGGGATGCACGCTGTTGGCGGCCTTGGCGATGATGCGGTACAACTTCTCCATTTCCGGCGCACGCCCGACCATGCCGCCGTAGCCCTGTTTGGACTTCACTTTCTCGCGCAGCATGCGGTTCTCCGATTTCAGCTTGAGGTGGCTGGCGACGCGTTCCAGCAGGAGCTTTAGCTCATCCACGCTGAAGGGCTTGGTGACGTAATCGTAGGCCCCATTTTTCATCGCCTGCACGGCCGACTGAACCGTGCCATATCCGGTCACCACCACCACCACGGCCTCGGGGCGCCGCTCTTTAATTCGACGGAGCGCGTCCAGGCCGCCCGCGCCGGGCAGACGCAAGTCCAGCAGGACGGCATCGAAATTCTGTGCCTCCAGGGCGCGGGAAGCCTGCTCGGCGGAATCGGCCATATACGCCGAATAGCCGAGCGAGACCGCAACCTCCCGGCAAGCTTCGCGGATGGCGCGCTCGTCGTCAATGATTAACAGGTTCAGGAAATTCGCGGGTTCGATTTGCGGAGCAACACTGATCGGACTCACTGCGGCAGACGTCATGGCGGATCATTCCTCTTCTTGAGATGAGAGCGCTTCCCTGTAGTAGCGGGGATGAAGGTCACTGCTGCTTGCGGCGCCGGGCACGGTTCCCGGAACGAGCGGAAGAAACACGCTAATACGCGTGCCCTGCGAGGGTTCGCTGCTGACGTGTATCAGCCCTCCATTGGAATTCACAATGTCGTGCACGGTCGCCAGGCCCAGGCCGGTTCCCCGGCCTGTTTTAGTGGTGAAAAATGGCTCAAACATGTGGGCACGGGTGGAGGCGTCCATTCCGCAACCGTTGTCCTCGACCGCCAGCAGCGCATATGGCAGGCAAGTTTCCGTGCTCCGTCCCAGCACTGATTCGGTGAAGACCTGCAATTGGCAGTTGCGGCTTTCGATGGCGACATGCCCGCCCCCCGGCATGGCATCGCGGGCGTTCAGCACGAGGTTCAACAGAATCTGCTGCGCTTGCGTGGTGTCCAGCCTGGTCAATCCCAAGTTAGGATCCAGTCGAAACGTCAGGTGAATGTTTTCTCCCATCAGGCGCGCCAGCAGGTTCCGCATCCCTTCGGCAACTTCGTTGAGTGACAGGGGGCGCGGCTGGAAGTTTGAAGGGCGCGTGATGGCGAGCAGCTGGCGCACCAGAGCGCTGGCCTGCATGCCGGCTTTGCGGATTTCCTCGGCATATTTCCGGGCGCGGTGGCTGGGCTCCAGGCTCGACATCAGCAGATCGCAGTACAACAACATGCCGGTGAGGATGTTATTGAAATCGTGAGCAACTCCACCGGCCAGTTTTCCCACCGATTCGAGGCGAGCTGCCTGCTGCAGGCGCTGGTCCAGTTCCGAACTGGGGATCTCAGTCAGAGCGCTCATAACGTCTACTCTGCTCGGAACCAGTTCCGGAAGAAACCTCAAAAGCGGCGGCTTCCGACCTTGGTTTTCCCGAAATGGGACTGAGAGGTGCTTGGTGGGCCCGCCTCAAACCCATTTCGGCCCACTATAGAGAGGCACAGGGGGGCAAGCGAAGGGCAGATGTCACCAAAACCGGAAAATCTCCTGTGGAAAACTCCCCCAGGAACCTAGGGAGCTACTTCGGGAGGCAGGCTGGAGCTATACGTGGCCTGGCTCAGCCGGAAGGTGAGGCGCCGCCCCTTTTCGAGATGAATCACAGAGATAGGGTCGTCGCCCAGGGGAGCTTCGCGGGCGAAGAGACTGGCAGTTTGCACTGGGAGTTGACGGTCGCCCATCTGAACGGAGTGGAGAGCCAGCCTTACATAGCCTCGGTTTGGCTTGAGGGTGGAGGTGCGGGCCGATTCGACTCGTCCGGCCACGCTGGCCCCATTGGGAATCAGGGTGTTTCCTTCGACTATCACCGGCTCAACCACTACGGCCTCGAACGAGGCTTCCGCAGGCGACGTACTGGCGTAAACCGAAGTCTTTAGCCGAACGGTGAGCAGAGTGCCAGCCGGAAGACTGGGGACGTCGGCGAAGGGAAGACTGCTCTGCAGCCCACGGGGCTCGCTGTGATGCACTGCAGGGGACAAAGAGGCAGTAAGGTCGGGGTTGGTCTCATCGGCTTCCCGGAACGGGGCTTGGTGCTGTTGAGATTGGGCTGTGCCTGGATGGGTTGGGGCAGCCTTGGGTCGGGAACAGCCGCAAGTTCCCAGCAGTAGTGCCAGGAGCGGCCACGCCGCCAGTCCGCGCAAAAGGGCCGACCATGTGATGTTCTTACCCACGGCTTTCTCCGCAGTTGATGCGTGGCAACCCGAATACCAGACACCATCTCATGAATTCAACAACTTGGGGATAGCACCATTGGGTCCTCCATGTAGATTTTTCATCTCGGAGTGATTTTGCGGCCGCGCAAAAAAAAACGCGCAAAAAAGCGGAGGACGTCGCCGTCCTCCGCCTTAAGTTGAACCCCTGAGTGATGCGCGTCAGCTACGGTTTCTTCACCGGCTTCTTCTTCCTTGTGGACGGTTTCGCCGGGGCTTTCTTAACGGTCTCGCGTCCACCAATCAAGCTCAATGCATCCGTCGAATTGAACGGGAATTGGCGAACCGAGGTTTCCGTCTGCCCTGCCGAGTTTAACGTGATATCCACCCGGCGATTGCTGGCCATGCGGATCACCGTGATTCTTGCCAGCGCCCGCTTGCGCTCTTCGGTGGTGAGATCGGGGTTCTGGTTGATCGACTGCTTGACTTCGTCCGTCGTCAGGTTGTGCTCTTTACCCAGAGCCTTGGTGTCGATGGCGGACTCGGGAACGCCATTTTCCACTAGGAAGCTCTTCACCCGGGCCACGCGACGTTCGGTAAGCGCCTGGTTGAACTCAGGAGTGCCGCGCTGATCCGCGTGGCCTTCCAGAGTGATGCGAGCGTCTGGCTTGGCCTGCAGGTATTTCTTGAAGTCGGTTGCCAGACTCAGCAGGGTCCTCTGCTGCGAGGGGAGCAAGCCGGCATTGGGATCCTTCGGGGTCGGTTGAGCGGTTGGGAAGTACACGCTGTGCAGCGCCAGACGTGCTTCCAAAGCCTTGTCCACCGGCGGTGGAGGAGGATTCTGAATCGTGACCTGCGTGGAAGCTTGTCCCGTGAGGTTACGGGCGTCAGTGCAAGTCGCGCTGACCGTAACCGGTCCGGGCGGCAGGCCGGCCGTGTTCAGGGTAGCCGAGTTGCCGGATCCGGTCACCGTGCCTGCCGTGGAGGTCCAGTTCGCCACAGAAACCTGCGCGCCATCCGGACTGGTGCAATTAGCCGAGAGCGTAACGGTGCCGCCCGGAGTAAGCTCGGTGGGCGTAGCGGACAGCGACATGGTGGGAGGATTCTTTGGAGGAAGCGGCTTGACCGTGTAGTTCGCGGTGCAACTGGCTGTATTGTTTGTCTTGGCTTTCGGATCCGTCACATGCACGGTCACGGCATAATTTCCGGGGGCGACATTGTTGGTATCGATGGTGGCCGTCGTCTCCTTTCCAGTGACCTGCCCTCCATTCCCGCTCCAGGCATAAGTCGGGGTGTGCTTCGGATTGAAATTGTTGGCGGTAACAGTGGCGGTCACCGGCTCGCCCACCATCACTTCGGTTGGCTGTACGGAACAAGATGCGCTTGGAGTAAGCGCGGGCGCGCCGCCCCAACTGAAGACAACGCCGGTACGAAGGCGACCACCCTCCAAGGTCGGACGACGCAAGTTAGGAAAGGCAGGAGCGACGAGATCGGCGAAATTGTGCGGGGCGAAAACGAAATCGGCTTCAAGAATCCGCCATGCGAAAGTTTTGTTAAACGGCAAATCCCAACCGCCGCCGAGTACGCCTCCAATGCCGTTGCGCGGATCACCTAGTCCGTTCACAGACAGCCGGTTGTAGCTGACCAGAGCGTGCAGAAAAAAGTTGGCACCCTCCGTACGCCACATAAAGCGCGGTCCGGCGGAAACAGTTGTTTCGTAATTGCTGTTGCCCCAGTTATGACCGAGATCGAACTCAGCTCCCCAATGAGGATCAAAATTATAAGTGAATGCGGTACCAAATCCGGGAGACATGTCAGGAACATGAAAGGGAGTGGGATTATTGGGATCGCCAAACGGAGCAGGCACGGTAGCGCCAGGATGCAGCCATTGATACCCTGCGAAGAAATCGAACTTGGGAGTGGAATCGCTCTGGCCCAAAGCAGAGCAGGAAAAAGCTAACAGTGCGATGGTGACACTTAGGAAAGACACCCAGGAAAATGGGGCGCCGCTGGTCTTGCGAACTGTCATAACATCCTCCAAACGTAATTGCCGCCGATGGCTGTTGCGACCCGACGGTCGCGCGAATTACAGCGATATCGACTAGAGAATAGGACCGATTTTTTCTGGAACGGAGAATTCTATCTCACTGAAGCCTATAGCGAAAGCTGCGGCCAAGGTATTGCCCATCTAGGCAACCTAGATCCCGCAGTGTTGTCTCAAAATGAAACTTACTGAGGGTGGTCAGAGACCTGAGTCAAGGTCCGACACAGACCTTGTGTCAACCGAAATGCCCGCGTATCGTGGAAACTCGACCCCATGAGTCTCCGCTTCCCCGCGGAGGTTAGCCCAGGGATCGAGCACGGCTGAACAAACTAAATGAGCCACGAAAAAGTATTAATTGTTGAAGACGAAGAGAATGAGCGTTCCGGTTTGGCGGAAATCGTGACCTCCTGGGGTTACCGGGTCGAAGTGGCAGCCGATGGCGCTGAGGGCCTGGAGAAGGCCGCGCAATGGTCGCCTTCCATCGTGATCACCGACTTGAAGATGCCGCGTATGGGAGGAATTGAGCTGCTGGGGCATCTGGCGGAGCAGGCTCAGACCATTGCCGTGGTCCTGGTCACCGCCCAGGGCACGATCGACAGCGCCGTGCAGGCGATGCGCATGGGCGCCTATGACTACATCACCAAACCCATCGATACCAATCGGCTGAGAACGATCTTGGCAAACGCCTCGGCCCTTCTCGGTACGCGGGCGGAGTTGGAGGCCACGCGAAGGCGCCTGCGCGACACCGGCTCGTTGGGGAGAATGAGCGGTTCCTCCCGCAAGATGCAGGAAATCTTTCGGCTGGTTGAAATGGTGGCTCCCAGTACGGCATCAGTACTGATCACCGGGGCCAGCGGAACCGGCAAGGAACTGGTGGCACGAACCATTCATGAACTCAGCCCGCGCAAGGATCGGCCCTTTGTCGCGATCAATTGCGCGGCCATTCCGGAAACGCTGATGGAAAGCGAAATCTTCGGGCATGAGAAGGGCTCGTTTACCGGAGCCCTGGAACGGCGCACCGGCTGCTTCGAGTTGGCGGAAGGCGGGACGCTGCTTCTGGACGAAATCGGCGAGATGCCGATCGGGACCCAAGCCAAGCTTCTGCGGGTGCTGGAGGATCGCAAGCTGCGCCGCCTGGGGAGCAAGGTCGAGACCTCGGTTGATGTGCGTGTCCTGGCGGCCACGAACAAGATTCCTGACGAGGCCGTGTCGCGGGGCGAGTTGCGTAGCGATCTCTATTACCGGCTCAATGTGTTCAACATTCACCTGCCTCCGTTACGCGAACATAAGGAAGACATTCCTGCCCTGGTGCAGTTATTGCTGGCGGAGATGAGCGGAAAGCACGGGCGCAAGGTCACGGCCGTGAGCGAGGCCGTGCTGAACCAGTTCAACAGTTATTCCTGGCCGGGGAATGTCCGTGAACTGCGCAACACGATCGAGCGGGCGGTCATTGTCTGCGACTCCGGCATGATCGAGACCAAACACCTTCCCCCAGGGTTCGGCCAGGCCCCGCTGCGCACTGCTGCCAATGATCCCGATGCGGTACGGCTGGGCGTGGGCACCACGGTGGAAGAAGCCGAGAAAATGCTGATTCTGAAGACGCTGGAGGCGACCAGCAACAACAAAACCAGAGCCGCCGAAATTCTTGGCATCAGCCTGAAAACCCTGCACAATAAGCTTAAAGAGTACGGCACCTCGGCGGCGGAAACGGGCAAGGAAGAAGTGCCCAGCAGCTGACGGGACCTCCGCCCGTTTCGGGCTTTTAGAGCATGCGCCGCAAAACCATCATCGTGCTTGCCATCACCCTCATGGTGACGGTGCTGGTGTCGGCATTTTCGTACCTGTACATCTCCCAGATTCTGCGGTTGCGCATCGCCAACGCCTACGAGACAGCGACCAGCTTGACCCACCAGTTGGCCTACGCCGCAGGGAACTCGGTTCCCGATTTCAGCAGCACCGCGGTGGATACCAGCGATCCTGCCGCGTTAAAGCGCGCCTTAGCCGATTACGTGCAGACGGATGTGGGTCTCAACAACCTCCTGCAATCCGATCCCGGCGACTGGAGATATATCTACGACGTCTCCGTGGTTGACACCAGCGGCAAGGCTTTGCTCCATACCAATGCTTCGCTGCTGGGCAAAGTCATTCCTTCCCGTCCGGACTTCAAGGAGGTGCTGAACGCCCGGTTCCGCGAGCAGATCCGGCTGGTTTTCAGCCCCGCGGCGGTCTATGACGTCACCTATCCTCTTGAACTGAACGGAGCACCGTTCGGGATGATCCGGATCGGGGTGCAGACTGTTTTTCTGAAAAGCGAGGTGCAGGCGCGGCTGATGCGATCGCTTTACATCTCGGTCGCGCTCATTTTTGTGTCCTTGTTCCTGGCCGCAGGAATTTCGAACCTGGCGCTGGGCCCTCTGAAGGAGATCAACCGCAACCTGGACAATGTCAGCGCCGGGGAGCCGGAATCGCTGTACGGCGAACATGACGAGTATGGCCTGGTCACGCTGAAGATCGCTAACCTGGGGCGGCAGATTCGCGACAGCCGCGAGATTTTTACCGCGCTGAAGGACAACGTCGATCAGCTCATGGCCAAGCTGCAGGACGGCCTCATGTTATTCGACCGCGACTCGCGGGTGGTGCTGGTCAGCGCGCCGGTGGAAGGATTCCTGAACCGGCCGCGCAGGGAACTTTTGGGGCGTACGGTTCATGATCTTTTTGACCGCAAGTCCATGTTCGGGTCGGCGCTATTGAATGCCTTCGAGCGCAAGCGTCCCGTATTGCAGCGCGAATTCGAGACCATGTCGGGAAAGCGGGTTCAGCTCTCCCTGGATTTCGTGCAGGAGAAGACCTCGCAAATCGGAGCCCTGCTGATCATGCGCGATGTGGAGTCGGTGCGCCGCATCGGGGATGAGATCGAGATGTCCCGCCGCCTTTCGGCGAGCGGCCGCCTGACGCGCGGGGTCGCCCACGAGGTCAAGAACCCGATCAACGCCATCGTACTGCACCTCCAGCTGCTGCAGAACAAGCTGGCGCAGCAGGAGCCGGACACCCGCCGCCACGTCGATATTATCGACAGCGAGATCCGGCGCCTGGACCGCGTAATCCAGACATTAGTCGATTTCACCCGGCCGCGCGATCTGCACCTGGAAGAAATCGACTTGCGGACTCTGCTGACGGATGTCGCCCTGCTTGCCGCCCCCGATGCCGAACAACACGGCGTAACCATGGAGCGGCACCTGCCGGAATTGCCTTTGCCTGTGAAAGTGGATGCCGACCTGATGAAGCAGGCTTTCCTCAACGTGGTCATCAACGGCGTCCAGGCGATGCCCACTGGGGGCCTGCTCACGATTTCAGCGAGCCGGGAAAATGACATCGTTGTAGTGGAAGTTCAGGATCAAGGCACCGGCATTCCCAAGGAACTGCACGACAAAGTTTTCGAGCTCTACTTTACGACCAAGAAGGAAGGAAGCGGCATCGGCCTGGCGCAAACCTACCAGATCCTGCAATGGCACTATGGATCAGTCGACTTCCAATCGGCTGAGACCAGCGGAACGATCTTCCGCTTTCAGATTCCCGCGATCGGTCCAGCTCCGCAACTCAACCCGGAGCAGGAGCCCGATGCCGCCACCTCGAGACACGGGGACTAGGCGGCGATAATCACGGCGCAGCCCGGTCCGGCAAGCCGGAATTGCTAATGTCAGCCGGGCGGCCAAAGGCGTAAGATGAAATGATCTCGGTTCGGCAAGCCACCGCTCGGGACTCCGGTATGACTCTGGCCGTTCTTGTGTTGCTTTCGTTTCTGTCCTGCGCTCTACCTGCGGGAGCACAGGGGGCATCCTCGGCTGCGCCTACCTCGGATCAAACGCCGGCGGGAAATGGATCCTCCGTCCAGACGCCGAAGAGTTCAGCCGGTCAGGGCACATCGAGCAAGCCAAGGCGGCATAGTCACAAGAGTAAGCCGGCCATCGCGCCGTGTGTCGTCGCCCCAGTCTCGCCTGCTCCGGCAGAGTCCGCTTCGGGAACCACATCGCAAAATACGCCGGACAAGGCTTCGGATCAGGCTGCAAACCCGACAGCGCCTAAAAATTGCCCTCCGCCCAAAATTGTTGTCCGCCAGGGAGGAACCAAAGATCCGAGCATTCAGTTGGCGGGGGGACCAGGGACGGAGCAGACCTCGCAAAAGCGGGAGGCCATTATTCAGGTCCTGGATGTTACCGATCAGAACCTGAAAAAAACCGGGGCCATGCAACTGACGTCGGCGCAGCAGGATACGGTTACGCAGACCCGGCAATTCATGGAGCAATCCAAGGCAGCGATGGCGGACGGTGATTTCGAGCGAGCGCGGACCCTCGCCTGGAAAGCGCAACTTCTTTCAGAAGACCTCATCAAGCCCGAGAAGTAAGCGCAGCGTCCCTTGGCCGAAAAGGCTATTTCCCTTTGGCGCGGGCGCTATTTACCTTTGTCAATAAATCCTGGGACATGGCCTGGAGAGGGCCTTGGATCTTCACCGCCTCGGTGAGCACTTCGCGGGCTTCGGTCAGTTTGTTCAACTTACCATAGGCAAAGCCGAGCCCATAAAGGGCGCGCGCGTACTGCTGCTCGTCCTGTCCTTTGAGCAAGGCGGCGGCAGTTTTGAGCTCGGGGATGGCCGCCGTGCTTTTGTCTTGCTTCAGGTAAGCCCAGCCGATGGTATTGTGCGCGGCGCCGCCCGACAGCTTGCGGGACTTATCGGCATCGGGAGCGTCCGGCTTGGCAACTTCAATCGCCTTCTGCGCGTAGGTGATCGCTTTCGCCGAACTGTTGGATTCCGCGTAGTAGTTTGCCATCAACAACAGGGCGGGCAGAGAGTTGGGATTCGCAGCCAGCGCCTTCTCGCCGAATGCCACCAGCCGCGTCTGATCATTTAATTGCCCCGGCCCCAACGTGTACATCGCGTAATTGGAAACCTGGTCGCCAAACTTGGTGTCAGGATACGCCGCGGTGAATTTCTCGATTTCCGACATGCGGTTCTTGGGATCAGTTTCCGCGGTGATAGCATTGAATCCGCTGGTCTCGAGGAACTCGCAGTTGTTCTGTACCGCGGCCTTTTCTTCCGCGACCTTCCTCGTGAAATCTTCGTCGCTCATGCCCTCAGGCTTCGTCTGCTTGCTGATCGCGCTACAAATCTCGCCGCCTTTCGCCGCGTAATCCATTAACTTCAGGTTGTTCTTTGCCTGCTGGGCAATGCCCGCCTGCGACACGAGAATGTCCAGGTTACGAGGCGAACTAGTTAGCGCTTTGTCGCCATAATCCAGAGCTTTGGGCATATCCCCGGTCGCTTCATACGCCTGTGCCAGCTGCCAATTCCCGTAGGCCACGGCCTGCGGATTGGAGGAGTACTTCTGCACGAAATCCTCATATAGCGCCAGCTTTTTCTGAGCGTCCTGCTCGCTGGAGATGACCTGCAAGGCATGATCTTCGTCGGTTCCCGCGGCGATCACGATACGATCGATCTGTGCGCTCGCCTGGCAAACGAGAAACAGAGTTGAGGAGATTAACGTCAGCAGCAGCGATCCCTGGCAGCGTCCCATAACCCGCCTCCGGCTTACGAGAGAAGTCATTCGATTTCCAAGCAGGCGAATCGTAGCGCCGAACGGGCCTGGGCGCAAGGGCCATGGTCACAACGGAAAATTGGGGAATTGGGTAATTGGGTAATTGAGCATTGGAGAATTGAGTAATTGAAGAATTGAGAAGGCGGATGGCCGCCGGATTTTAAATTCCCCAATTACCAAATTTCCCAATTACCCAATTTCCCAATTCCTCGATGTCCCGCCTCGGCTAAAGTAGAAGGATGCGTGCCAGTTTCGGCAATCGTCCGTTGCGCTTTGTGTTCGCCGCCAACCTGATCTCGATGGTGGGCAGCGGGATGAATTCGGCGGCCGTGGCCTGGTACATTCTACAAGCCACGCACTCCGAGATGGCGCTGGGCACGTTCGCGGTGTTGCAGACTCTCCCGGCAATGATCATGCTTCCCTTCACCGGGGTCGTGATCGACCGCGAGGACCGCCGGCGCCTGGTGATGTGGCTCGATGCCATTCGCGCTGTGATCATTGTGACGGTCGCCATCCTGGCCTTCCGCCACCGGGTGCAGGTCTGGCAGCTTTACCTGATGAATACGCTGGTCGCGGCCGGTTTCTGGATGTTCTGGCCGACTATCACTGCGCTGATCCAGGAACTCACGCCCGAGAGCCAGTTCGTGCAGTCGAACACCTTCCTGCTGGCAGGAGTGCAAGGCGGATTCCTGATCGCCGGCGCCATCGTCGGATTCATCTACGACCATATTGGCCTGGGCGGCGTGCTGCTGCTGGATGTCTCGACCTACGTGGTCTCCTTTCTATGCTATTTCGCGGTTCGCAAGGGGCGGCACGTCGTCATCCGGCCGGAGGAACTGCGAGCGGATATTGCGGCCGCGGAGACTCAGCTGCAACGATTTTGGCGCGAGATGCGGGAGGGACTCCACTTCCTCCGGGATCATCAAGCGGTCATTCTGCTCGGCATCAGCTGGGCGTTATTTGTAGGGGCTATGGTCACCGGCGTGGTCGTGACTCCGTCGCTCAGCGACCGCGTGTTTCACGCCGGCGCCAAGGGCTACGGATGGCTCAATGCCGGCTGGGGCACCGGGGCCTTCGTCAGCGCGCTGTATGCCCCGCGGCTGATCGGGCGTCTCGGCGGGCGGCGCGCCATCGCGTTTTCCATGGCGCTGCTGGCGGTCTGCGTAGCCGTGGCGCCGATCTCGGGCCTTCTCGTCCTGGCCATCGCGACCTATTTCATGATGGGATCTGCGCGCGGAGTGGGCGGCGTGGCCATGAACACGAAGCTGATGGAGATGGTCCCCAAGCACCTGATGGGCCGGGTGCAGAACGCGTTCTACTTCTTCGGCACATTTCTGCAACTGGTATTAGCCGTTGGGGTCGGCGCCGTGGCCCACAAAGTAAGCCTGGTAGTCGCCTTCGCCATTCTGGCATCTGTCTACGGCTTGTCGTTCCTTGCCTCGAGTTGGCCGATCAAAACAGAGATCAGCAAGGAAGTAGCCGCCGATTGAGCGGGGATTCCGCAAACGCCAGATGCGCCCCGGAGAAAAATCGCGAGAGTGATTGAAAATCGGAAACCCGCGTGCGTGTGTTTTCAATTACCCAATTTCCCAATTGCTCAATTACTCAATTTCTAAATTACCCCGATTACCCAGTCCTCTCCGTCCCTTCGTGGTAAAGAAACGCGTCCGGCTGATATTCTTTTTCCTCCAAGGAGCCAACATGTCCTCTGACCTTCAGGGTCGTAATGCGGTGGTCTTCGGAGTCGCGAACAAGCGATCGATTGCGTGGTCGATCGCGCAAGGATTGCAGGCCGCCGGAATGAAGCTGGCAATCACCTATCAGAATGAGCGTCTGGAGCAGGAGGCGAAAGACCTGATCCTGTCGCTTCCCGGGGCGGAGGGCTACATGTGCGATGTTTCCCGGGACGAGGACATCGATAAGCTCTTTGCCACGCTCAAAGAACGTCACGGCAAACTACACACGCTGATTCATTCCGTCGCCTATGCCCCGGCGGAGGAATTGAAGGGCGATTTCGTCAACACTTCCCGGGAAGGTTTCCGCATAGCGCACGACGTCAGCGTCTATTCTCTGATTGCCCTGGCGCGCGCCGCCGCGCCGCTGATGGAGGATGGCGGGTCGATTATCACTATGACTTATTACGGAGCGGAGAAGGTCGTGCCCCATTACAACGTGATGGCCGTAGCCAAGGCGGCACTGGAATGTACCGTGCGCTACCTGGCGAGCGATCTGGGGAAAAGGAAAATCCGCGTCAATGCAATTTCAGCCGGCCCCATCAAAACCCTGGCCGCTCGGGGCATCTCAGGCCTGGGAGATATGCTGAAGTCGCATGCCGAGCGCGCCCCGCTCGGGCGGAACGTAGAAGTCGCCGAAGTCGGCTCTACTGGAGTGTTTCTCGCCTCCGACGCCAGCAGTGGAATTACCGGCGAAGTCATTTACGTGGACTGCGGCTACAACATCATGGGCTTTTAAGTGACTTCCGCAACGGCCCATCCCGCGAATGTAGCCCGGCGGATCCAGCAGCTCCAGATACTCACGATTGCGTGGATGGGCGCGGAGGCGGTTTTGTCCCTGTGGGCTGCATGGCGTGCCAGGAGCCCGGCCCTGCTCGCCTTCGGCGGCGATAGCGCGATCGAACTGCTTTCCGCGGCAATTGTGCTTTGGAGATTTCGGAATCGCAAGCCGGGTGAACAGGCCGAGCGGCGTGCCGCCCGCATGACAGGGATTCTGCTGTTTCTGCTCGCACTGTATGTCGTCGCAGTATCCGGCGCCACACTGATGGGCTATGCCGAACCGGCTCCGAGCTATCCCGGGATCGGAATCCTTATTGCCGCCACGCTGGTCATGCCATGGTTCGGATGGCAGAAGCGGCGATTATCCGCAGCGACGGGCAGCGCCGCGCTACGGGCCGATGCCGCCGAATCCATGCTGTGCGCGTACTTGTCTTTCATTGCCCTGATGGGGTTATCGGCGCGGGCGGTTTTGCACATTTCCTGGGCCGATCCTCTCGCCGCATTTGCCGCCACCCCCCTGATTCTGCGGGAAGCGCTGGAAGCCTGGAGAGGACAAGCCTGCGGCTGCGAACCAGCCGGAATGCCTTAAAATGGAGTGGTGAGCCGCAGCCTTCAGTTCGCGCTATTCGCCGCCGCCCTTTTGTTCTCTATAGTGCGGGAATGGAATGCTCCGCTGGTGTGCGCGCGGTCAAGTCTGTTGCCATCGCAGCAGGCTCCATCCGTTCAGCCTGAGGCAATTCCGAACGCCGGCACTCATTGAGCGACCGTGATTTTTCTGCCGGTCTCTGAAACCCGGTCCAGCCTGATTTCGACGTCCCTCTCGCGCAACAACCGGGGGAACTTCTCTCCCCACTCAATCAGCAGAAGGCTGTTCTCGGAGCGCAGATCATCCAGCGCCAGCGTATCCAGCTCGCGTGGGGTATCGATGCGATACAGATCGATGTGATAGAGATTGGCCTTGGGCCCGCGGTACTCGTGCACCAGGGTGAAGGTCGGACTAGTGACGTCTTCTTCTGCGGCCGCTTCGAAGGCCGCGGCAATACCCTTGACCAGGGTGGTCTTCCCCGCCCCCAGATCGCCGCGCAACAGCACGAGTTGGGGAGGAGCAAGCACATCCGCCAGGGTACGCCCGAAAGCAACCGTCTCCTCGGCCGAATGCGTCGTAATCTCCCGCAGAAGTTGACTCACCGTTTTCTGCCGGCTCACCCCAACAGTATAGCGGGAGCAGCCGGGAGGGCCGCCGCCCGACATAGTCCGGCCGGGCGAAGTTCGCGGCGAGGCAGAATGCAAGGCCCGCTCAGTA
>Ga0070741_10004428_pt1 | contig 32822 bp, 36 predicted proteins | sample Coa_R1_4_FD_66440 | JGI IMG/M metagenome (GOLD analysis project Ga0070741, IMG submission 66440) | Surface soil microbial communities from Centralia Pennsylvania, which are recovering from an underground coalmine fire - Coalmine... | ecosystem: Environmental > Terrestrial > Soil > Unclassified ... | reverse complement strand
CAACCAATCCATATAATGCTCATATACGGCTCCTTTCCTTCCGAGTCTTGGTTTTCGCAAACTCAAGTTTACTCGGCACCGAATGGGAGCCGTTGTTGTTATGCAATCAAGCCGCGTTTTTTGCGGCGAAGAGCCTGTCCTGAGCTTGCCGAAGGAACCTCGGATGGAGACCGGAACCACGAGCGGCCTCAACCGGACCGTCCGCCTGAGCCAGGGTACCCAACGCGCGGCAAGCCCGTGTAGGATTATTTTTTGGCTAAGAGCTAAAAGCTAAAAGCTAAGAGCTAAAAGCTAAGAGCTAAAAGCTAAGAGCTAAAAGCTAAGAGCTAAAAGCTAAGAGCTAAAAGCTAAGAGCTTTTCGCAAAGTGATATCACTTTGTCCCACCCGACCAATCCTGAGCCATCATTATCAGGCCCGAATCTTTGCAAAACTGGGGACTTCTGAAGTAAACTAAACCCAGTAAACTAAGTCCAATAGGAAAATATGAAGACGGTGAATATCCACGAAGCCAAGACCCAACTCTCCAGGCTTGTCGAGCAGGCCTCCAAAGGCGAGTCGTTTATTATCGCCAAGGCGGGTAAGCCGGTCGTAAAAGTTACCGCGCTCAGCGCTCCAACTGGTGCGCAAGTTCGGCGGCTCGGCTTTATGGCGGGGCAGATTTCGGTGCCGGAGGATTTCGATCGAATGGGCAGTGAAGAGATCGAACGGATCTTCGGCGGTGGCGCGTGAAGCTGCTTTTGGATACCCACCTTCTGCTGTGGGCTGCGGGCGAACCCAGCCGGCTATCCCGGAAGGCCCGAACCCTGATCGCCAATCCGCAGAATGAGCTTCTCTTCAGCGCCGCCAGTTTATGGGAGGTAGCCATCAAGCGCGGGCTGGGACGGAGCGACTTTCAAGTGGATACGCGGCTGCTCCGCCGTGGCTTGCTCGACAATGGCTACAGCGAGTTGCCGATTGCCAGCGATCACGTCGTCGCTACAGAGAGCCTGCCGCCAATTCACAAGGACCCCTTCGACCGGATATTGGTGGCACAGGCGACGGTCGAGGGTATTACGCTGTTGACCGTTGACTCCCTCGTGGCGCAGTACCCGGGTCCAATCAGAACCGTATGAGATTCCTCTCGTAAGAAACCCAAATCCACATCCCATACACGGCGAGTTTTGAGCTAAAAGCTAAGAGCTTTTCTGCGAAGTGATATCACTCCGTCACACTTCGACCAATCCTGAGTCATCATTAAGCCTTGAGGGAAAAACTCATGAAGATGCCACAGCTTTTCAAGACGAATCAGCCCCATTGCCATCACAAAACCAAAGATGGCAGCGACTGTAAGGCCACGCCCCAAACCAACAAGCAATATTGTTTCTTTCACGATCCTGAGGCCAAACAAAAAAGAGCCGAAGCCCGCCGTGCCGGTGGAACCATTCGCCAGTCCCAGGCCGCTTCCCAGCGCCCGCATTTTTCCGTCAAACCACCGCAAAACCCCTTTGACGTGATCGCGCTGGTAGGCGAACTCATGGACCGGGTCGGCCAGGGCTCGCTCGACACCCGCACCGCCAATTGCATCGGACACATGTCCAACATCGCGCTCAGCGCCATGAAGTTCAATTTCCGCATGGAATGCGAAGAGCGCAAAGCCGCCCGCGCCGACTCCCCGCGTGACTCCTCCAGTAAAAAGCCGCCTCACGAGCCTCTCCGCCTTGAAATCACTACCTACGGATCCAACAAAAAGCTCGTTTTTCCCGACCCCACCGGCGAGTCTGCTAAGGCATTCTTCTCGGAAGACGAAAAAGCTGAGCGCCCGCAGAACAGCGTCAGCCGTGAATCTGTTGAGAGCAAAAAACTTGAACCCGTGGAAGCCGCAAAACCCGCCTCGGTCGAACCTGCAAAACCCCAGCCGCTTTTGGAGAACAATCCCAAAGTAAACGGCCCCTCCGTGGAGCTTGCCTCACCTGCGCCGCCGCCCGTCTCCTCCGCAGCAAAGCAGACTGAGGTGAGAAATGAAGTAAAAGATGGGGGAGTAATAGTAAAAAATGAAATGGAAGATGGGGTAAAAATAAAAAATGAAATAAAGAATAAAGTAAGAATTGAAGCAAGAAATGAATCAAAAAACGAGGTCAGGCAAGAGCACCCCCTCAGCGGCGTCCCCGGCCTGTCGCCCCATCACCTGAACTATTTGAACTATCCTGAGCTGTGCGGTGTCCCGCTTCAGAAAAGGCAAAGACTCCCCCACTGCTATGTGACCAGCATGTCTCCGCGCAAGGTGGAACTGATGATGCAGGAGGCCCGCAACCGGCGCAGACGTTAGCTGGAGAGGCGCCAGCGAAGTGCAATAGAACGCATTCAAGAATGCGGGGCTTAAACATAAAAGCCTTGAGGATCTTTGAAAATTTATAGGAGCAATCCAGAACATGCTGGGCAAATGAAGCTCCACGTTCCTTTGTGGGAATGTCTTCCAAAATCCGCCTGCATCCCCGGCGAAATTTTTGTGCTTTTCTCCGTGTCTCGGTGCCTCCGTGGTGAACTAGATTTTTTTCTTTGGAAGCTGGGGGCTACGAACAGCAGACCCTAGCTGAGCAAGGGGGGTGGCATTCTCGATGATTTGTTCCCACACACGCTTGGCCGCGTGTGTGGCGCCCCAGGTATGTTTTGTCCAACGCCGACAGTCATGAAGATGCCAACTGAGTACTGACAACCGAGTACTGAGTACTGTTTTACTCTAGCCCTTCTTGAGTTCGACTAAGACCTGGCGGGCGATTTCTTTCAGGGTTTCAAATACTCCGTTGCCTTGAAACGCGATGGCTTCATAGACGGGTTCGGCTTTGCGCATCAGTTCTTTCTTGAGGCTTTCAACCGGCAGGGCAGTGGGAAGGTCGCGTTTGTTGAGCTGGAGAACATAAGGGATTTTTGCCAGATCGTAGCCATGTTCTCTGAGGTTGCTGTGAAGATTTTCCAGGGCTTCGATGTTGGCGTCCATGCGTTCTTCCTGGGAGTCGGCCACGAATACCACGCCATCCACGCCGCGCAGGATGAGTTTGCGGCTGGCATCATAGAAGACCTGTCCGGGGACGGTATACAGGTGAAAGCGGGTCTTGAACCCGCGCACTGTGCCCAGGTCGAGAGGCAGAAAGTCGAAGAAGAGGGTACGGTCGGTTTCCGTCGCCAGGGAGATCATCTTGCCCTTGGCCTTGTCATTGGTCTTGTCGTAGACGTACTGCAGGTTCGTCGTCTTGCCCCCAAGACCGGCGCCGTAGTAAACGATTTTGCAATTGATTTCGCGGGCCGCGAAGTTAATGAAACTCAATGCCGTTTCCGACCTCAACCATAAATTAGCGCCCAGACCCTTGCCTTGCGTCCCGGCTCAACGGGCTGGGCATAAACTTGCATAGGAAGAGTAAGTGCGCGGAGAACCGCTCACCGCACTAAAAACCTGGAGAATGATGCACGAACCAAATATGTTTTTATACCACACGTGTCGCGCCTGATGCACAGGTTCTGTCTAAATTCGATAATTCTTATGAAACCTCTTCGTTACTGCTGGCGCTCGGGGGGCAGCGGATAATAACCATCTTTTGCGCGGACAATCAGTCCCGGGCGGTGCACGCGCACATCAATACTGCGGTAATTATTGGCCGCCGTACCGCGCGTCGTATAACCCAGCGTGTATTGATTGCGGGCTTCCTCCGTCAACCGCGAGTACGTCTGTTCGATTGCGTCTTTGGTGAATTCCGCGAATACATCTCCGCCCGTGGCAAATACGTATTTGGGCAGGACATTGCCTGACCCCATCTTTGGGATACGGATATTTTGCAGCGTGTTATAGCCGGGGATGGCGGCCGAATCCACGCCAATGGCGTATACGGCAATTTCATTCGACAACAGAACTTTGAGCACGTCGCTATAGCTGGCATTGCTGCCCTTTTCCAAACCGTCGCTGATGACAAAGATGAGCTTGCGGCGGGCGCGGTCGCGTTTAGATAGCGCCGTAGCAGCCGCCAGGACCGCGTCATTGAGCACGCTGGATTCCTGCCGGTAGTTGGTTACGTGCGGCACGCCGGGATCGAAGGGATGTCCGTTAACCGAGGGCGTCGGAGCTCCCACCATGGGACCGGAGGCGACCGGAGGTCCATTTGGACGCCCCGATATATAGTTTCCGTTTGCATCGAGCTGCGAGTGGCGCAAGGCAGACTCTAATTGCGCTCCTGCACCGCTGAAATCCATGCGCGCGTTCACAGTATTGCCGTAAGAAAATACTCCGACCTCATCGAAATCGCTGAATGCCCCGGCCAGCGCGGGCAAAGTGTCCCTGACCTTGCGCATGGTCTGTTCCGGCAAATTGGAATCAAGCACTACCGCCACCGAAAGCGGGAAGGGCTCGCTGTCGAAGAAGCTGATTTTTTGCGATTCGCCATTCTCCAGGACAGAAAAGTCTTTTTTGAGCAGCCCTTCCACCAGGCGGCCGTCGGGATCTTTCACCGTGACCGGCACCACAACAAAGTCAACAGATTTGTGGAAGGTAGGGAGCTCGTTCCGTGAGTTGTTGTCCGGATTTGCCGGCCGGATGGGGCTGGGCGTGGTTTTCGCGCTTGCCGTCGGAGGAGGCGGAAGAGGCTGTTCTTCAGGCGCAGGCAATGGACGGTCGCCACTTTTTGGCGCAGGCGCCGTATTGGCCGGAAAGGCGGAAACAGGCTTGTTAGGCTGCGGAGCGTCGGGTATTTCCTGCTGCTGTGCTGCCGATTGCGTTTGCGAATATGCGGATACGAGCAGAATGGCAACAACCAGCAGATATGCTAATGGTCTCGCGTTCATAAACAATTTCCCTTGGCCCCTGAATCTAAGGTTCCTAACCCCAGACTGGATGACTGCATCTAATTAGATTATCTCCATTAAGAGTAAGATACTGTTAAATTATCAGAAAAGGCCACTTATGGTACTGGTATGCTTCTCACGCCGCTGCACCAGGGTACTGCACCTTTGGTGCCTGTTGCTTATTGTCCCTATGGTCTGGGCTGCCGGGCAATCCGCCCAAGGTGGCACTGCCCAAAGTCCATCTACCCAGGCGCAACCTGCTCAGGGGGAGCAAGATAAATCCATGGAGACTCTGAAGGTCAACGTGGACGTGGTCAACGTGTACTGTAACGTAAAGGACAAGCACGGCGCATTAATTCCCGGTCTCAAAAAAGAGGATTTTGCTCTTACGGAAGACGGCGTCAAGCAGAACATTAAATATTTCGCCGCGGAAACCGATCAGCCCCTGACCCTGGGAATCCTGATGGATACCAGCGGCAGCCTGGGGCAGGTGATTCCTGCTGAAAAAGAAGTCGGAGGAGCCTTCCTGAACCAGGTCTTGACTCCGAAAGACCTGGCGTTTTTCATGACCTTTGATGTTGACGTGAACCTGGAACAGGATTTTACCTCTTCGGCCCGCGAGCTCAGACGCGCCATGGAAAAGGCCCGCGTAGTCGAGGCGCCTGAGGCACCCACCATCGCCCGAGGGCCGTTTCCCGGTTCTTCAAACCCGCGAAGCACCGCCCTGTATGACGGTATTTTTCTTGCAGCAGATGAAAAACTCTCGCGCGAAGTCGGACGCAAAGCCATGATCATCATGACCGACGGCATCGATGAGGGCAGCAAAGTGCGCCTCAACGAGGCGGTAGAAAGCGCCCAGAAAGCCGATGTCATCTGTTATGTGCTTCTGTTCACAGGAGGCATCTACGGCAGCCGTGGCGAAGGATACATGAGAAAAGTTACCGAAGAAACCGGCGGCCGGGTCTTCGAGATCGGCAAGGCGGAAAATCTGAAGGCCGCTTTCGATCAGATTGCCTCAGAGTTGCGTACGCAATACGGCATTGGCTATACCCCCACCAACGATAAGAAAGACGGCACCTTCCGCAAGATCGAGATCCGTACTACGGGCAAAGATGGATACAAAGTGCAGGCGCGCCGCGGCTATTACGCGATTCCGCATTCGTGAGAAAGCATTCAGCACTCAGCATTCAGCATTCAGCCCCTAAACTGTCTGCACGATCCCTTATGCGAGGTCGCATGATGGATCTGCAGCTAAGAGCTAAAGGCTAAAAGCTAAGAGCTATTTGGCTGAATGCTGAATGCTGAATGCTGAGTGCTGAGTGCTGAGTGCTAATTGCTGAGTGCTGAATGCTGACTTCCGATTGCTATAATTACCTCCGGCGATGGGGTTCGCCATAACCGCCCAGGGCGTAGCGGGCTGATGACTCCTACAAGCTTTCGACGGAGACTTCATCGTGCAGGCATATCTATGGGTTTCCCTGGGCGCGATTTTGGGCGCGAGCTTCCGCTACTTTCTAGCCCGTTTTGCTGCCAAAGTTCTTTCGCCTGATTTTCCTTACGGCACGCTTATCATCAATGTTTCCGGCAGTCTTATTCTGGGCTTTTTCATGATCTGGACCACCGAGCGCGTGCTGGCTGATCCACGCTGGCGCCTGTTCATCGCTATCGGTTTTTGCGGATCGTTTACCACATTTTCCAGCTACGCCTTCGAGACCTTCGCCTATATGGAGCAAGGCCAGTGGTACGCGATGGCGGCCAACATCTTTGCCAATAATATTCTGTGCCTGGCAGCGGTGCTGTGTGGGGCCGCGCTGGCGCGCTGGTTGTAGCCGATTGGTTATAGAATGAGCGACGGTATGGCAGTGCAGATCACGATCTACCTCAACGAAGCCGACCAGTGGCAGCATCGTCCCTTGCATCTGGAAATCCTGAAATATTTGCACGACGAAAATGTCGCCGGCGCGACCGTCTTCCATGCCGTGGCCGGATTCACCGGCCGAAGCCGCGTGAAAACTTCGAGCCTGGTGGATGCCGGGGGCAAGCTGCCCCTGGTGATTGTCTTTGTGGATACCGAAGAGCACGTGCAGCGCGTCTTGCCCAGGCTGCGCGAGATGGCATCGCATCGCCTGATTGTGCGCGAGAATGTAGTGATCGAGCAGGGCAGCCTGTAACCCTATATTGCCAACGGCACGGCTAGCGCGCGCAATTCCACATTGCCAGGAAGCTTCCTTTAAGGAAGCACGCTACTAGTTCCCTAGCCACCAGCTGTAATTGATTGTGATGATGCCCTGATCTTCCGCTCAAAATAGTTAGAAAAATAGCAGCTTTGATTTCTTTCGTTACTTTCGTAATGCAGGAAGCAAGCAACTATTTCTTTATCATTGTGTTCAAGCTCTTGAGTCCACTCCCCCCGCATTAAAAACAAATCTGCCCGTTATGGGGAGGAAAGATGAACATATTCCGCCGTATTGTGATTGTGTTGTTGAGTGCGATGGTGGGGACAGTTGGTTTTGCTCAATCGCCATCAGGATCGGAGATGGCGAATAATGCGGTATCGTCCAGCCGGGCGGTTGAGGCCAATAGCGCAGCAACCGCCAACAGCGCAGTAGCGGACAACCCCAGCTTCAAAAATGGCCCAGGGCAAGCTAATGATCGAGGGTTCACTTTTTCAACCAGTATTACCTCGAACCATGATTCGTCTTCCGGCTGGTCGAACATCATCGATTCCAGCGCGCGTTATGATTTCAATCGTGTTTTTGGGGTCGAACTGGGCATGCCATATTACATGAGTCACAATGGGTACAGCAGCACGACGGTGACCAGGCTGAATACGAATCCTCCCCTGGTTACGACCTACAATTCACTGGGTGACTTGTATCTGAAGCTGCATTTTGCCGCGCCCGATACGAGTTTCGGCTATAGTGCAACCATCACGGGAACCGCTCCCACCGGAGACACATCCTCGGGCATCAGCACTGGCCGCCCAACCTTCGATCTCAATAATCATTTTGAGCACAGCTTTGGATTCCTCACGCCATTCGCCGAATTGGGTATTGGCGACAGCAGCGCCCTCATTAATCACAGAGTGCGGCGGCCGTATACCACCCTGGGTCCGATTTCACATTACAAGGCCGGGGCTTCGTTTGATTTCTTGAAGTTCTTCAATTTCGAAGGGTCGGCTTATGAAGACCTGCCTATTGGCGACCAAAAAGTTTTTAGCCATTTGTTCGTTCCTTCCCAGACCGGCAGGTTGATTCGTACGATTAACGGCAAAAAGCGACGCTTCGCGCGCACGACCGTGGATACCGGACAAGGTATCCTGGAAGACAATGGGCTCGGCACTGACCTGACCATCAACGTTGGCCGGCACATGGCTCTCACCGGCACCTATGAGCGCAGCCTGCGCCAATCTCTGGATACGGTGGCGGTTGGGATGAGTTTTACGTTTGGCAGGGCTGCACAGCCAGCAGGACAATAGGCTTGTAAATCCAATTCAGGCTGAGAGCTTGATCGAGGTAATCGGCGGTGGCTGCTCCTGCTCGGGAATCTTGCCGGCTTTGCTTACCTTGGCCAATTCTGCATTGAGCTCGGCGCCAATCAGCATGCCGAAGCTGGTCCAGTACAGCCAGACCATCAAGGCAACGGCAGCTCCCAAACTGCCGTAGGTCTTGTTGAAGTTGGCGAATGAGCGGAAGTAGACCCCTAATAGATACGACAAGCCAATCCAGGCGCCCACGGCCAGAACTGCTCCTGGCAGTGTGGCCAGGAAACGCTGTTTGACGTTGGGTCCAAGAAAATACAGCGCCTCGACCGCGAGGACCGTGAACCCAACGGCGATACTCCAGTGAACATAAGGCCAGAGAATCGAATACAGTTGAGACAGATGCGTTCGGGCGGCCAGCCACTCGCCAAAGCGCGGTCCAACGATCATCACACCCAGCGCGGTCAGCAGCAGCCCGCCAATCAGAAATGTGAGCCCAATGGCCAATGGCCGGGTCTTCCAGAAAGGCCGGGTCTCTTCCGCGTCGTAGGCTACGTTCAGAGCTTCAATCGCCGCAACGAAGCCGCCCGATGCCGCCCATAGCGTTCCCAGGATGCCGACAGAAAGAAAGGTCCCGCGGTTCGGGGTGACAACATCGGCCAGCACCTTCTTGACGATTCCCATGCTGTCGGGCGGGACAAACCTGGCCATCAGGTTCAGGGCTTGGTTGAACAGGTCTGGAACCGGCAGATAAGCTACGACTGCCGAGAGCAGTATGAGCGCCGGAAAAAGCGACATCACAAAATAATAGGAGAGGGCCGCAGCCATTTGCAGGGTGTGGTTGCTATCAAGGTCGCGGTAGGTGCGCGCCAGCGCAGATTTGAGGTCCGCAAAACGCATGGTTCTAGATTAGATGCGAACTTGGCCTGATTCTTTGTCATCCTCAGACGACAAGTATGGTGAAATTGCGAGCAGCCGAACTCTGTCGATTTCTGCGCCTTGAAACGTCGTTTTTGTGTAAGCAGGTATGGAGCCGCGCAAAGATACCAAGGTCCTCACGCGCGGACCCAAAAACCAAGGACATAACACGATGGTCACACGTACTCCGAGACTCCTTCTCTTCTTCGCCTCATTGCTTCTGACGGTCGGTGGAATTAGCCACGCGGCCGCCTTCTTTAGCCGCACCTTGGCTGCCATCGGCAGATCTAACCTGACCCCGTTCTACGGAAACAGCTTAAAGTTGCTCTGGCTTGCCGACTCTGCCACCATGTTCATTCTCGCGGCCATCTTTGGCTTGATTGCATCCCGGCCTTCTACAGCAACAAGGCCTTTAGTGATGTTGCTCGCCTTCATCCCGGCAGTCACCTCTGTTCTTATCTACATCTTTCTTGGCAGTTTCTTTGCTGCGCATATCCTGCTGGCAACCGCCACGGCGGCATTTTTTGCGGGTATGCAGTTTCCAGGAGCCAGAGTGTAAGCAGAAGCAGAGGGTTGAACAAGCGAAGAGGAGCGGTTTTTAAAGCGCAGCATCGAAGAGACGGCAGAATCTCGTGCTATCCCCCGATGTGCACCATGGTGCGTGAAGGGGGGACAAAATCGGGCTCGCCGATGTGGTGGCGTGCCTCTTTCTTCTGGATTACGGATTCGATGAAAGCAGCCAGCTGCTCGTCGGAGGCGCCGCGCTGCATCTGGCCGGCAAGGTCGTGGTCGAAGAGGGAAAACAGGCAGGTGCGGATTTTGCCGTCTGAGGTGAGGCGCACGCGGCTGCAGTGTCCGCAAAAAGGATGCGACACCGGAGCGATGATTCCGATCTCGCCAATGCCATCATCAAAGCGGTAACGCCGCGCGGTTTCGCTGTAGCCGTTGGGAATCTCAACCAGCGGGCGAAATTCTTTCATGCGCTCCAGAATTTCATCGAGCGTGACCACGATCTGCGGTGACCACACGCGGTCTTCTTCCAGCGGCATGAATTCAATAAAGCGCAGCACCACACCCTCGTCACGGGCAAATTTGCCGAAAGCCACGATCTGGTCGTCATTGAAGCCGCGCAACAGAACGCAGTTCACCTTTACGGGATCGAGGCCGGCCTTTTTCGCGGCGCGGATGCCGGCCAGCACGTTCTCAAATCCATTAGGCACGCGCGTGATGCGGGCAAATTTGATGGGATCAACCGCGTCCATGCTGACGGTCACGCGGCGCAGGCCGGCGTCTTTCAGCGGCTGCGCCAAATCGGCCAACAGGTGGCCGTTGGTGGTGATGGCGGTATCAATCGGCTGGCCCGCATCCTCTCCGTGTTGAATACGCAGCTGCGCCAGCTGGCGGATAAAGTCAGTGAGATGCGGGCGCAGCAGCGGCTCGCCGCCGGTAATGCGGATCTTTTCAATCCCCAACTCTGCAAAAATGCGCGCCAGCCGCAGGTAATCCGGCAATGGGAGCTCAGCATAGAGTGCGCCTTCGTTGCCGGTGCGGCAATAGACACACTTATAATTGCAGCGGTCTGTGACCGAGATGCGCAGGTCGGTGATGGCGCGTCCGAATTTGTCCTTGAGGCGCATTAGGCAGCTTTCAGCTCTTTCGAGAAGCTTTCGAGCTACTAGCTTCTAGCTGTGTCTGGACGTGGAAGCTGTTGGCATCATCCAAACCCAATAACAGCTAGTGGCTAGAAGCCAAGCAGCTTTTCAATGGAAGGAGAAATCGCAGGCAGGCGTAAAAACAATGGCCGGGCACAGACGATGGTTTCCTTTCCAAAAATAAGGGAGGCGCAAAAGTTTCCCTTTACACCCTCGGAGTTCCTTCCGCAAGCCACCCAGAAGAAACTCACCGCCACCGCAGCCCTGGTATCCCGTAGGCCATGGCGGTCGGAAACATCTGTTCAATTATAAATGGATGGAATCGAAGATAGGGCGATTCTATTTTTTGCTTGTGATGCTATCAAAGGCCAACGCTTTTTCTAGAAGCTTCTAGCCATTAGCCTCTAGCTGTTTTTGGACGTGAATGATGCAAACAGCTTTCACATTCAAACACAGCTAGAGGCTAGGAGCTAGAAGCTTTACTGCGCCGTCTTCGGCTGACGGTTGATCTCGCTGAGCAGCCCCTTCATCCGTGTGGCCAGAATCACCTGGCGGATGCGTTGCCGGTCGAGCGGTGGCCACATCTCGCTGATAGTCTTCCACGCATCCTGGCCGTGGCCTCCGTAAAGGTAGTCGAGAGCAATTTCCAGTACCGCGGCCTTGGCGCGCTGCAATTGAATTTCTTTGGGATCGCGCGGGTCTCCGCTTCCCCCACCATGTCCGCCTCCGGGCTTGTTGGGGTCGTCATTCTCGGTTTTCACCAGGTCTTCGGCCACGCTGCGCGGCAATCCATCGCGCGCCTGCGCAATCTCGCGCTCGTACTCGCTCCAGAACTGCACGCTTACGTCGTAGATGTTGGGGCCTCGCATGCGGAAAAACACCAACGGAGAGGGCGAGTCGGAGTGTGGAAAATTCTCTACTCCATCAAAGGCGTTGTCGCGTCCCCAGATTTCAACTTTGCCGTCGCCCAGGCGGTCTTCAAAGGTGAGAGGGACCGAGGTCGTGATCTGGCGCAGCAGCCCGGCGGGATCGCCTAACGACACGACGTAATAACTCCAGCAGCACTGGCCTCTCTGCGGATGCGACTCAATCACGGCGTCGGGCTTATCGTCGCCATTGATGTCCTTGCCTGAAACCTGATTTACCGCTAGTTCGTGGCCGTAGGTTTCAAAGACCGTTTTCTGGTCGGTGGAGGTGATGGTGGCATGGCACTGGCTGGCGTGGGCATCGTCGGTGGCAGGAGATAACTGGGCCACGTATCCGCCGGGAAGCTCCTGGCGATACTCACCGTATCCGCCGGAACAGTTGCGCGCCGCAGCCGAGGCTGCCGAGACCGTGATGGCCAAAAAAACAAGGAGAAATGCGGGTTTCATCGTCCACTATTGTAGTGCAGTTTTGGCCGGCAAGTCAGGGGTATGTTTCAAGCGCGTTAGCACCAGGCACTCCGATGCTCTATTGGGATTGTCATCCTGAGCCGCGCTTTTTGCGGCGAAGGATCTGGCGGTTACGCTTGCACAACCATGCCGGCGGCGTGACAGAAAATACTATTCAGTCGGAATCTTGCGCTCGAGCAGCGCGCGGAGCTGTTCCAGTTCGATGGTTGCGAGAGCACGTTTAGGAATCAATAGACCGCCGTGGCTCTTCTTGTGGCCAAGAAGAATCAAGTTCCTGGTCTCTTTAGGCTTCTGGAACTCGCCCCAGGCAAACCCTCTATGGAAGTCGGCACACGAAAATTCCAGAGACTCTTCGCCCAGATCAAGTGTTGTGGGAGAGTAGCGCAGGTATGGCTTTCGGAGAATCCAGCACAGAAAGCGCGCGAAGCCAGGGGCAGGAAGAAGAAGAAAATACACGAAGACGAACCAAGTCAACAAAACAAATAATTGCAATCCAACAGGTGGCCGCCCTGTGCGCCATAAATCAAGAAAACCCCAAAGCAGCACTCCGCCCATAAATCCAATAACTAGTACTGCAAAGACTCGAAATGGAATTCCACGATGATTGACATAGGCTTCGCGATAGTCCTGCTTCGAATTGGTATACGTGATTTGCAGACCGATTCCTTCAGGAATCCATTTTTTACATCCCATCGTAATTCGGACCGCCGCCCCCCTCGGGCGGAACCCAGGTGATGATCTCGTAGGGATCCATGATGTCGCAAGTCTTGCAATGCACGCAGTTCGAGGGGTTCAGGTGAATCTGTTTGCCGCTAGGAACATCGCCGGCCTCGATCATTTCGTATACATTCGCCGGACAAAAATTCTGGCAGGGGTTCCCGAATTCGGTTACACAACGCGTGTTGCAGATATTGGTATCGTGGATGACCAGGTGCGCGGGCTGGTCCTCTTCGTGTTTGGTGCCGGAGTGATAAAGATCGGTCAGCTTGTCGAAGGTGAGTTTGCCATCGCCCCTGGCTTTGCCCAGGATGTGGGCGCGCTCGCCGCCATCGACGGGAAGCTCAGCCAGATGTTTCATGCGGCTGTGGCCGGCGTGCGACGGATAACGCGCATACAGGCCGCGACCGCCCGAGAGCTGCTGCAGGAGGGTGTGAAACAGGCCGGGCAACATGCCGCCCTCAAAGCCCTGGTGGAAGTTGCGCACCTCCCAGAGCTCGTCTTTAATCCAACTGTGCTCTACGCTGACCGGATAACGCTGTAACTGAGTCGCAGAAAAATCGCCGTTCTTCATTGCCGTAAAGGCAGTCTCAGCCGCCAGCATGCCGCTCTTGATGGCGAGGTGAATCCCCTTGAGGCGCTGCGAATTCAAAAAGCCCGCCGAGTCGCCCGTGATCATCCATCCATCGCCGGCCAGCGCAGGCAGCGACCACCAGCCGCCGTAAGGCAAAGACTTCGCCCCGTAGCGAACCATCTTTCCGCCGGCCAGCAGCTCTTTCACGAACGGATGCTGTTTGAGTTCCTGCAACACGCGTTGCGGATCAAGCCGTGGATCTTCATAGTCCAGGCCGGTGACAAAGCCCAGGGAGACAATATTGTCTTTGCTGCCATAGATCCATGCGCCGCCGTATTCCTTCGTAGTCAGCGGCCAGCCCAGAGTGTAGATCACCTCGCCGGCCATAATGCGCCCCGAGGGGACCTCCCACAACTCTTTCACCCCCACGCCGTAGGTCGGCGGATTGCTGTGGCGATAAAGATCGAGCCTGCCGGCAAGCTGCTTGGTCAGCGATCCGCGCGCGCCCTCAGCCAGCACAGTAATTTTTGCGCGCAGGTCATAGCCGGGCTCGAAATTCGACTTCGGATGTCCAGTTTTATCCACGCCCTTGTCATCGGTACGCAGGCCGGTGACACGGTTGCCGTCCAACAATAATTCGGAGCCGGCAAACCCGGTGAAGATAGTGATGCCTGCCTGCTCTACTTTTTCTCCCAGCCACTTCACAAATCTGTTAATGGAGATAACGTAGTTCCCGTGGTCCTGCAGCGGCGGAGGGGTGAGCGGAAAGCGCAGCGCATGTTTTTCTGTGAGGAAATAGACGCCTTCTTTATGCACTGTGGCATCAATCGGGGCCTCGGCCTCAAAGCCGGGCAGCAACTCCTGCATAGAACGCGGATCGAGCAGCGCTCCCGAAAGGCAGTGCTGGCCAACCTCGCGGGCCTTCTCCAGCACATAAATATTTTCCTTGGAGAGTGGCGAGTGGGGAAAACGGATATTATGAGCGTCGATGAGCTGCGAGAGGCGCAGGGCGCAGGCCATTCCTGCCGGCCCGCCGCCCACAATGACAACGTCAGCTTCCATCTGCGGACGCTCAATGCTTTCCAGAGGTTTGCGGAAAATGATCATAGGCCGGCTCCTTTCGCTGCGCTACACGGAACCGATAAGGATAAATGATTGACGGCCGGTTGCGCGGGATTATGAAAGCAGTTTCGTCGCGAGGTAACTTCGCTACGTCTCAGGCAGCGACTATGTCATCGCGGTTCCGCTTATTTTTTCCAGCACACTGATCGGAGCCAGGTCCGGCGCAACCAGCGCCTCGCGGGGCACGATGTAAGTATGCTCCAGGGCATACTGTCCGCTGAGTGCGGCATGAGGAACGCCGTCGGTGTAAACCATCCAGGTGCAGCCGGGAGGGAACTCCGAACGTGTATGTTCTTCTTTCTGATAACCCTCGTTTTCCTTCAGCCAGTCATGGAAGTGCAGCATGAAGAGATCGTAGGCCGAGCGGTCGGCGAGCGGCAGTCCCAGGCCGCGAAAGACACGGGCTGCGCTCCGGCGCAGGCGGAAAAGTGCCGAACGGCCCTGCGCCGCGTAGTAGTTCAGGCCGGCGTCTTTGGCAAAACGTGGCGCGAGTTCGTGGAAGGGCTCGCCGGTGCGCCAGATGCGCGGCACGGCTGGATTCAGATTGTTGAACACGCGCAGGATGCGCGCGCCCCGGGTGGGACGCGTGGGGAATGCATCCACGTGCAAAAGATCGTTGCGCTTGTGCAGAGGCAAGTCGCGTCCCTGCTCTTCAAGAGGACGGAAGCTGGCGAAATCAAGCACCAGCTTGCCCGCATAAGGCGCCAGGAACGAAGCTGTGAACTGCGTAATCTGTCGGGAGTATTCCCGCATGATGCTGTGCAGACGCTGCTGGTCGGCCGGGTTTTCTGCCGAAGCGCCGCGCAAGATATCCTGCTTGGGGCGATACGAAATATTTTTATGAAAGCGCGAGCCGGTTTGCTTCTGCGAAATGAGGAAGGCGCAGTCTTTGGCCGGCAAAGCAAAGGGTATGCCGGGAAAAAACAGGATGCGGCCGGCCTCGAGTTCGCGGCAGTAATCCGATGAGCGCTGCACGGGCTGGGCAACACTCCAGCCGCCAGGATAACGGTAGTCTTCCACCTGTAACCAGGAGCGGTTGTTTAAAGTCTGTGAGGCAGAAGTCATAGGGCAATACTGGAAGTTTACTGCATCCCGGTGAATTGAACGGCTATTGTATTTCCAACGAAACCAGGTCGCCCCTGTTCTCGGAGGCAGCACGATAGTTTACCGCGACCCTTTGATTGCTCCAATCACAGGAAAAAGCATCAGCACCCACCAGCACCAGCTTATCGCGGTCTGCCGTACTCATGTTCCACACCTTCTGGCCGCTGGCGCCGCGAACCGCCACGCGGAGCAGAGCGGAGGAACCCTGCTTGCAATCAACGCTCACCAGCGTACCCTTCAGGAACCTGATGGGGCGTTTATCCGCCTTCGCGGCGGGCTGCTCGCGTGCAGCAGGTGTAACAGGCGTGGAAGCTTCACTGCGCTCCGCTTTGGTCTCCACTTGATTATCGCTATTCAGATCGGCGGCGGTTAAATCCGTATGCGTGCTTACATTGCTGGCCTTCCCCCATTCCTTTTCGGGAAAAGCAGGTCTAACGTTCACCATGTGCGTGGGGAGCCCGTGGACCTTATAATCCTCGATCAACTGGAGATTCTTGCTGGCCGTCGCGCTGATCTTGGCGTCATCGCTTTCCTTAAGCCGCTCGAAGACGGCTTCCGCTTCATCCAGTTTGCCGGCGGTGATGAGGTATTGGCCAAAATTTGCCTGGAACTGCTGATTGCGAGGACTAAGCCGGATCGCGGTCTTGCTGTTTTCCAGAGCAGCCTCGGCCGCGCCTTGCTCCATCTGCACGTAGGCCAGCAGGTCATAGGCGTCAGGAAAGTGCGGGTCGAGCACAATGGCTTCATGCAGTTGCGCCTGGATTCCTGGCCAGTTCGCCTCGGTGCCCGAGGCTGCTGCCTCGCGATGCATCAGGTATGCCGAGTAATAGTGGACCATTGGGTTTTTGGAATCGAGCGCCGCTGCCCGCTCCAGGTGTTGCGCAGCCTTGCGGAAATCGTTTTGCCGCAGGTAAGCATAGCCGAGGCCGCGATGAGCGGCGGCATTGTCCGAATCTGCGTTGAGGATTTGCTCAAATTCGGTAATGGCTTTTGTAGTGTAGTCGGGGGAGTGCAGGTGAGCATCGGCCAGAATGGCCTGCGAATCGAGCGAATGCAGCCGTTCGGATACATAGAGCATGGTTTCCATCGAAGGAAGTTCAGCCGTGTAGGCCAGCATCCGGTTGCCTTTAAAGTAGTCCTGGATGGCCTGGTCGAAGTGAAGCGCATCCATACCAAAGGCCTGCTGCACGGCCTGTGCGATGGGAAGATGTTGATTCTGGGTCAGGTCGAAATAGACGCTGGCCTGATCCAACTTTTTCGTATCGAGCAGATAGTGAACATAAAGCCAGGATTGCTGATAAAACAAGGAGCGATGGTCGCCATCTTCGTTGTACACCGGAGAGTTATGGCGCACGCCGAACAGGTCAACCGTGTGAAACAGGGCATTGCCCCGCAAGGTTTCAGCAGCGCCCTCGGGCGGCAACCCAATTTGCACCCCGGTTTTGCCCACCTTCACCGTCGAAAAATACTGGGCAAAACCTTCGTCGAACCAAACGGGCGTTGGCGGGTAATTCTCATTCAACAGCAAGTGGGCGTATTCGTGGAACACAACTTCGTAAGGATCTTCGACGGAAAGATCGAGCAGGATGAAGTTGCGGTCCTGTCCGCCCTGGTAGAGCCCCGCCACCTGGACAGGTTTGCCTTTCCAAAGAGGAACAAAGTCACGCAGTTCGCTGGTGTTGCGGAAGGCAATTATTTCCAGCGGCACCGTCATGTTGACGGTTTGTTTGGAGAACAGAGTTCCAAAGACAAAACGCATCTGCTCAAAGCGCAAAGCTACATCACGAGCACGGCGGTCGCCGGCGTCAGAGATCACGGAAAAGTGTTGTGAGCTTACCTTAATCCAATCGCTCTCTTTGTCTTTGGCGAGGCAGGGCAGAGCAATCAGAACCAATAGGACGAAAACGACGGCTGCGGGTCGCTTGTTTCCAAGCATTTGCGTGCTCCTCTCCCCCTGAGGAGATCAAGAATAAAAGCTTACAACAACAAGATGCCCTCGCGTCGCCCCGGAGACAAAAAATTTACAAAGGCCGCCTGGTCTTCTGATTGAGCTCTCGGTTGGAACTCACGCAAAGTAAAAAGCCTCTCTCGCGAGAGGCTTTTCACCCTCCGATTCCAGGGGGCTATTGATGGTTGGCGGTCACGCGGTCATAGATGAAACCGCCAAGTCCCCCGGCTATCGCCCCAATGCCTGCGCCCTTTTTGCCCCCCGCCAGGGCGCCGATTCCGGCTCCGGCAGCCGACGATCCGGCAACGATCATCACCGATTTGCCCAGTGACCGATGTTGCCGAACCACCGGCTGCGGCGCCGGCTGGCCGTAAGACTGCGAATATGTAGGTTGAGAATACGAGGACTGCGGGTATGATGCCCGGCGCAACCGCGCGCGCGGCGGCGGGGTGACGTAAGCGTCATCCTGCGCCGGTGCGCTATTGACGGCCGGCTGCATCACAGCCTGCGGATCGTTTGCATGATTGTTCATCATTCGTGGGAAGGCATACAACGCCAGCGCGCTGACAGCAACTGCGGTGATCAGCGAGGTAACGATTGCCGTACGAACCATTAAGCTCTTCATGTCAACCTCTCTGGGAAGCATTCAAGAACACTACCTGCAGGTGCAGGTGACATGCCAAAAGGCCGGATCTTGTAAGCCTTTGATGGCCCGTGAGTTATCCTGGCGGAGGGAGCGCTGCCCTATGTAAGTTTTGCTTTCTTAAGTAAGTAAACACTTACATATTTTCTGAAGGAATTATGAAAATAGGCCTGGGGAGTGCGCACTTGCCATGACAGGCTCTCAGGCTGAACGAAGATCGGTGAGCGGGAGACGTATTGAGCTACATCTCTACGACGAAATAACGCGCAAAAGGCAAAAAGAAGAGCCTCTCTTGCGAGAGGCTCTTTCTCCTCCTCCGATCCAGGGGATTAGCGATGATTGGCGGTCAACCTGTCATAGATAAAACCGCCGAGTCCCCCGGCTATCGCCCCAATGCCTGCGCCCTTGCCGCCACCTGCCAATGCCCCGATTCCCGCCCCGGCCGCCGCTGAACCACCAACGATCAGCGCCGATTTGCCCACCGACCGATGCTGCTGATACTGCGGCTGGTAATACCGGGAATCTGGTTGTGAATACGGCTCTGAATAGTACGCCTGGCGTGGACGAGGACGCCCGGCGCGATAAGAATCGTCGTCATCCCCGCGATAATAATGGTCGCGTGTGCGATAACAATCATTCTGCGCGCGATAAGAATCATCCCGGTCGCGGTCCCTCTCCCGTGACTGGGCCTGCAATGGTAAGGCGCCAAGGACCATCGCCATCATGAGCGATGCGACAGTAGCGATACGGATGAATGAGCGTTTCATATTAACCTCCCTAAGATAGATCCCATTCAACAACTGCCATAGCTGATGCAGGTGGCATGCCAAAACCACTGCGCAGGCAAGCTGCTCATTACCGGCAAGTTAGTCAGAGCAGAAGTTTTTGCATGTATAAGTTTTGCGTATTAAGTAAGCAAACACTTACTTGTTTCATGAAGAAGCGATGAAAACTATGTGACGCCGAGTTTTTGGATGGCCCAGCGCGCATGTTTGGCCACGTCTGCATCCGGGTCCTGGGTTAATTCGTGAAGCTGAGGCAGAAAGGAACGCTTTCCGCTATTGCCCATGGCGATTACGGCATTGCGCCGCAGGCCGGCGTATTTGGCGCGCTTAACGGGAGAGCCGCGAAAGGTCTTCTGAAAATCCTCACGGGTCATGGAAGCGATCTTCTCCAACGGTGGATTCACCAATCCGGGCCGCGGCTGAAATCCCACAGCTTGGGTCGCGGGGGTTTTGGGTGAATGTGCTTTGGCAGAGTGTCGGGACGCCCCACCGTTCCACGGACAAACATCCTGGCAGATATCGCAGCCGAAAATGTGGTTCCCCATACCGGAGCGCATTTCTTCGGGAATCTCCCCGCGTTTTTCAATCGTCAGATAAGAAATGCAGCGCGTGGCATCGAGCTTGTAGGGTTCCACCAGCGCGGCCGTGGGGCATGCCTCAATGCAGCGCGTGCAGCTTCCACAGCGGTCTGGCGCCGGCAGGTCAGGTTCAAGGTCGAGCGAGGCCAGAATCACGCCCAGGAAAATCCATGAGCCCAATTGCTGGTTGAGGATGCAGGTGTTCTTGCCAATCCAGCCGATGCCGGCGTATTTGGCATAGACGCGCTCGACCAGTGGGCCGGTATCCACGTAGCAGCGGGTGGTGATCTCAGCCGCATTTTCAGCCTCGGACCGGATGCGCGTTTCCACCTGCCGCAGCTTGCGCATAACCGAATCGTGATAATCTTTCGCGCTCCAGGCATAGCGGGCAATCCAGCCGCGAGTCTTGTCGTGCGCCACTTCGGTGGAGTACGGTTGGGCGGTGTTGTAGTTAATGCCGCAAACAATCACGGACCGCGCCCAGGGAACTGCGGTTTGCAAACTAGCGCGCTTCAGCTTTCCCTGCTCATCGCGAGACTTGAGATATTCCATCTCGCCGGCATAGCCGGCTTTGATCCATGAAGAGAAGTACTCCAACTCAGGGAACCCTGCGCCACGGAGTGAAGCCACGCCGCAAAGCTCAAATCCGGCCTCGCGAGCGGCCTGCCGAGCGATTTCAGAAAGCTGTTTCATGTGGTTTAAGAAGACACGGAAAAGCGCCCACAATTTAATTATTGCAGGCCCAGTCCTGGAGCGGAGAGAAAATTGGTAGTAGGCGGATTCTGTTCGCAGATTTTTCGAGGAACAGATTCCCTGTGATGATCAACGTTGTGAAGCCGGAGACGCGGGGGCGGCGGGATTCATTCTCTCGCCGCCCCCGGCAGGTTAGAGTTTGCCTGCAGTATTGCTGCCAAAATTGGCGACCCAGATGTTGGCGCCGTCAAATGCCACCCCTTCGGGAAAGGAGCCGACGGCAAATGTGCCCAACAGTTTTCCATTGCTGGCCTGCAGCTCGCTCACACTATTGCTGGTGAGATTTGCCACCCAGATATGCACGCCGTCAAAGGCCAGAGAGACGGGGTTAGCGCCGGCGGGAAATGTGTTCACTAGCGCGCCATCGCTGGCCCGCAACTTGGTTACGGTAGCACTGGCATCATTGGCCACCCAGATATTGGTTCCGTCGAAGGCCAGAGCGACCGGAGCGGAGCCGACGGCAAATGTGCCCAGCACTGCGCCATCGCTCGCGCGCAGCTTGGTAACGTTGTTGCTGCCGGAGTTTGCCACCCATATGTTGCTGCCGTCAAAGGCAACGCCCTCGGGTGCACTACCGGTGGGGAATGTGCCCAGCACTATGCCATCGGTAGCTCGCAGCTTGGTGACAGTGTTGGGGTGAAGATTTGTTACCCAGATATTTGCGCCATCAAAGGCCACTCCATCGGGGCTGTCAACGGCAAAGGTATTCAACGTTGCGCCATCGCTGGCCCGCAATTTAGTTACATTGTTGCTGCTGATATTTGCCACCCAGAGATTCGCGCCATCAAAAGCCAATGCCACGGGCTTGGTGCCGACGGTAAAGGTGCCCAGTACTGCGCCATCATTTGCGCGCAACTTGCTGACGGACGCCGCGCCCCAATTTGCTACCCACATGTTGGAGCCGTCAAAAGCAAATCCAATGGGAAGATTCCCGACGGCAAAGTTGGTCACTTGATTGGCAGAGTACCATTTGAGCAGCGCGATTTGCGCCGGGTTGGCGGCCCAGACCGGCATAGCAGCGCACGCGACCAGCAAAAGTATCGCCAGCCTGCGAGTGTTGTCGAAAAAATTCATAGTTCTCCTCAGTTGAATTACGAAAATGAGCTTCTGTTACTGTTAAGGCCGCAGCTGGTGGCCAGTTGCTGGCGGCCAATTCAGAGATGAGCGCTGCCACAACCGCCGCGCGGTTAGCCAGACTGCTCCAGCTATTAGTGGTCAATACAAGACAAGTGTCACTGTGCTGAAAGCATTTATATGGAAGGCGTGCTAAAGATACGCATCGAAAGCAGGGCCGCTAGAATCCAATAGCAACGAACTTTAATCGCTGGAGATAGTCATGGCCACGCTTGAGATTACTTTCCTGCAAAATCAACTGGAGGAGCGCAAGCGCCGTTTGGAAACGGCGATTGCACTCGCACCGCAAAACGGGGGCCTGGCCGGTCTGTTGCGCGATGTGGATTCGGCGCTGGAACGCATGGCTAAAGGCAACTATGGCCTGTGCGAACAGTGCCACGAAACTGTGGAACAGGACCGCCTGCTGGCCGACCCATTGGTGCGCTACTGCCTGGACCATCTGACCGGGCCGCAACGTGATGCGTTGCAGCGTGACCTGGACCTGGCTTCCGAGGTGCAGCGCAAGCTGTTGCCGCAAGTGGGTCTGCGTGCCGGTGGCTGGGAGACCAGCTATCATTACGCGCCTGTCGGTCCCGTCAGCGGCGACTATTGCGACCTGATTCCCTCCGACGGACAGCTCTTCTTCGCGCTTGGCGACGTTTCCGGCAAGGGCGTAGCCGCCTCCATGCTGATGACGCAGCTCCACGCTTTGTTCCGCAGCTTGACCAGTATGGCTCTGCCGCTCGGCCAGATTGTTACCCAGGCCAACCGCGTATTCTGTGAAAGCGTGCTGGCCGGGCAGTACGCCACGCTGGTCTGTGGGCAGGCTAAATCAAGCGGAGAGGTGGAAATCCATAATGCCGGCCACCTGCCCGTAATCATTGCCGGGCGCGGTGGAGTGCTGCGTGTTGAATCCACAGGTTTGCCGTTGGGGATGTTGCGCGAAGGCGAGTTCTCAGCAACGCGCCTGCAACTGGAAGCCGCCGATACGCTGTTCCTCTATACCGACGGCCTCTCGGAAGCTGGCGGCGCAGACGACGATGAGTACGGCGTGGACCGCATCACTCGCCTGGTGCGCCAGCAAGCCGCACGGTCTCCCGCTGAGCTGATTGCCGCTTGCCTCGACGACCTGCACGCCTTCGTCGGCGCCGGCCCACGCCAGGATGACTTGACTCTGCTGGCTATTAGGCGCCACGCTGAGCAGGCCTAGCGCTTCTTCGACGCGGGAGCCTTCGCCTTATCAGCAATTTCTTTGGCGCGGAACTTGGCGATGCGTTCGATCAGCTTTACGGGAACAGGCTGAGAGAGCGGGAAGCGGATTGTGCCCTTGCTGATCTCGTACGATGCAAGCTCATCCTTAAACGCCGCGACGAGCCGCTCGCCGGCGGGGTAGAGCGAGTAGTGCTGCTTCCACCCCGCGAAATAGAGCACAGCGCCACCGTGCAATTTATACGCAGGGATCTGGTACGAGATCACTTCCTCGGCTTCCGGCAGGGCCTTGTGGATGGTGCTGCGTACCAGCCCGAGTATTCTCCGCACGGCCTCGGGTTGTAATGCAATATATTCGTCTACGGACTTAAAATTAGTTTTGGCCATCGTAGTTCCAGTTATAGGAGAAGTTGGACTGAAGGTGCAACCGCGTGAATAAATATATGCTCGAGCCTATCGGAACGATTCGCTCTGAAATCAAAAATAAAAAAGACGCCCCGTTGTTTTACACGGAGGGAGCCCCCAATGCCCATCTTGAATTGAACGCATCCTATTGGGATGGAATGAAGGGGATGGAAATCGGAGACGAAATCATTGTGATTACATGGCTTCATCGCGCCAGCAGAGATGTCTTAAAGGTTCACCCCAGAGGCGATGCCTCTCGTCCTCTGACAGGAGTCTTTTTGACTCGATCGCCCGATCGCCCCAATCCATTAGGCCTTCATCGGGCAACGGTACTGGCAATCGAGCAAGGGCGCCTTTTGATTGGCCCCATCGAAGCGATCGACGGTACACCCGTGGTTGATATAAAGCCGGTGGTTGAACAATCGAACGACTACTGATGCGGGGTATGATGTTGCGGCTAGATTACTAGAGCAACGGAAGTGTGCAATCAAATGCCAAGTTTTTTTACTTCTTCGTTGTAATACTTCCTGTAGAGAATTTCCCACTCCGGAGTGCCTTCCATGATGGTGCGCTTCTGACTTTCGATCTTTTGGCGGGCGGCGGCATCGATCTTTGCTTCTTTGCCTAACAGCTCTTCCAGAATCTTGCGCACTTCCATGCGGATAGTGTTGCGGTCTTCAATAAATTCCACGCCGTCAATTTCGGCCAGCTTGTCGGCCACGGTGTGGGCCAGCTTGTTCATCTTGTCGCGCGAGAGCCTCACAGCACCGCCTTGTATTTGCGCACCAGCTCGTTCTTGACCTTCTTGAACATCTCCTGGTAGCTGGCGCCCGATTTGCGCATCTCATCGGAATACTGCTCCAGGATGGCCCGCACCTCGTCATGGATGCGGTCTTCGAGGCCCAGTTCATCCTGCATGGCGGCGTTCACTTTTTCAGTGACGGCGGCCGCATCGGAGGTCTCAATCATCTCCGTGGCTATTAATTTTTTTACGGTTTCACGGGCCAGGTAGCCCACGTATTCCTTGGAAAAGAGCATGTGCGTTTGCGAGGTAGTACCGAATTAAAAATTTTAACATACGCGAGCAATTTGAAGGGGCAGGCACCCGTGCCATCTTGAGTCAAAGCAGCGTTGGTAAACTCAGATCAGGGAGATTTTGTGTTTTATGAAATCGGATGTAATGAAGCCCGCGGAGGAGTCAGTTCTTAAAAAAGCCTACGATGCTTTCAACGCTCGGGATATCGATAAGGTTTTGACCATGATGCACCCCGAGGTGGATTGGCCCAATGGATGGGAGGGTGGACGCGTCCATGGCCACAGCGGCGTCCGCGATTATTGGACGCGGCAGTGGGAAGCCATTAATCCTCACGTCGAGCCCGTGGGCTTTCATACGGGGGAGTCAGGCCGTACGATTGTGGATGTCCATGCTGTAGTTCGTGATCATGAGGGCAACATCATCATTGATGAGATGATCCAGCACGTGTATCTGTTTAAAGATGGCTTGATCCAAAGCATGGAAATCCGCAAGCCCAAGTAATGTTTGTTTCACCACAGCCCTTCCCTGACGTAGGGTCTGCTCCACAGGGAGATGTGGATGAGCACGGCCTTGCTCCAGGCAGCCTGCATCTCTTCTACTTCCTCGGCCGAATGCCCTCCGCGCGAAAGGAACGGTCGAATCGGACTCACGACTGCGACAAACGCGATGAGATAGCGCAGCGGAACCTGTGGCGGCGTATGCGCGCCGTCAGTTTTGTTTTTCCTCGCCGGTGTGTGGCGCAGGCCGATTTCTTCCTGATAGTCGAGCCATGCCTGATCGTGTGGGCGCACGCAGGTATCATGCACCCACTGCACAAAGCGGCTTTTTACGGCTGCCTTGTAGGCCTCATCAGGCTTTCCCTGCGGACCGAAGAACCATCGGGCCAGCTCCGGTTGCGCCGCAATGCGCGCCCGCCAGCTATCAACCATTTGCTCTGCCTGGTTCCCAAGAACGTCAGCAGCGCGCTGCAATGCGCGTTGGTCCTTTTCGGTGAAATCCGCTGCCTGCTCTAGCTGCCGTAACTCGTCAAGTGTGACCGGCGAACGCCCGACACGAGCTGTGCCGAAGTCGTAACCGGGGATCGAAACAGGTGCTTGCATATCCCTCTTGCCTCGTTTGTAAGAACGGCCGGGCGCGCCGGCTGTTGTTTTTTGTCTCGTTAGATCTTAGGCGGTGCGGTGTTTAAACGATTCGCTGGCCATGGAAGTGTTCTGTGTCAGGATTTGTTACCATCGAACGCATGGATAGAGATGTTTCCGCGGTTGCAGCTCTCATGGGCGATCCCACCCGCGCCAAAATGCTGCTGGCTTTGATGGGCGGTCTGGCGCTGCCGGCGGGTGAGTTGGCGATGAGTGCGAATGTCGCTCCGCAAACCGCCAGCGCTCACCTTTCGAAACTTGTGCAAGGCAGGCTGCTCAAGGCTGAGATCCAGGGCAGGCATCGATACTATCGCCTGGCCAGCGCTGAAATCGCTGCTGCTATCGAGGCCTTGGCGGCCGTTGCTCCGCGGCCAGGAACGAAGGATCGCCGCGAATCCGAAGAGCCTAACCCTTTGCGGTTCGCCCGTACCTGTTACACCCATTTCGCCGGCACGCTTGCGGTTGAAATCAACGACGCATTGCAAAAGCGCAGCTTCCTGATACCGGGACCCGACAGGCAGTATCGCATTACCGCAGATGGGCGGCTCTGGTTTGAGAAGCTGGGAATTGACATGGCAGGAATGAAATCGGGCCGCAGCGACTTCGCCCGCCAGTGCCTGGATTGGACCGAGCGCCGGCATCACCTGGCGGGCGCTCTGGGAACGGAGCTGTTACAACAATTCTTTGAGCTCAAGTGGATGGCCCGAATCGGGAAGACGCGCGCGGTACGGGTTACACACAGGGGCCAGGAGCAGCTCAGCAAGCTGCTGGGAATCAGGTTCAGGCGGTAAAACCACGCTCTGAAGCCCCGCGTTTCTTTATGCATTTAACGCACGGCTGAAAACCGTGCTCTTCCACGGTAGGACGAAAATTTCTTGATAGTAAGACGGGCCAATTTTTCTTGCTCCCCTCCGCGCCTCTGCGCCTCCGCGGTTGGCTTATTGCTTTGACTCCTGACATTTCGACGAGTAGCGAAACGTTGCCAGCTCCACTTTGCTAGGTTAACCAGCAGGAGAAAAACCAAATGATTACCCTCTGTATTCGCTACACGCTCAATCCAACCAAGCTCGTTGATTTCGAGGCTTACGCCCGCGAGTTGCCGCCTCAAATCGAACGTTGTGGTGGCAAGTTGCGCGGGTACTACGCGCCTACCAAATTCGCTGGGCCTACCAATGCTGCTCTAGCATTGATCGATTTCCCGAGCCTGGCGGCCTATGAGCAATACCGAGCGAAACTGGCCGCCGATCCAGAAGCGGTCAAGAGCGTTCGTTGCGTGGATGACTCCGGGGCTATCCTGAACGAGGACCGTTCGATCTTGCAGCGCGTTTCCGGGCCGGAGAGTTGATTTTCAAAAGACTCAGTCACTCTGCATTCTTCACAGGCTTGTTTGTGTATGTTCAGTTCGGTGGTGCTGCTATCGCACTCGGGGAAGGGATGCCACCAACCAGGGCAAGCGCCCAAGTCTCGCAACTCCGGCGAGACCTGGGCAGCCGCCTCTTGTATGCCTCTAATGGTTTAAAGGGCTATTTTGCAAGCTGGGCAAAGCGTCAGGATCGGCCGTGATTCAGGCTACCTCGCGCTTCGCGCTGACCTTCTGCTCGAGAAAACTCAGCAGCTCCGGGTTCACTTTGTCGGCATGGGTCAAGGTTATTCCATGCGGCCCGCCCTCGACTACGACCAGCTTGCTTCCTTTCACCAACTCGGCTGTGCGCTTTCCGGTGGCGGTGATGGGAAGAATGCGGTCGGAGTCGCCGTGAATCACCAGTGTTGGCACATCAACGCGTTTGAGATCGTTGCGAAAATCAGTTACCCACGCGGAGACACAATCGAGGGTGCCCTTGGGAGAGGCGCCAGACGCAATGTTCCAGCTGAACTGGACCACCTCGTTGCTGACGCGTTTGCCGCCCAGGACGTCAACGTTGTAGAAGTCTGAGAGAAATTTGGAGAGAAAGGCCAGACGGTCGGCGGCGATTGCTTTCTTGATGCCGTCGAAGATGCCGCCGTCTATTCCGCCAGGGTTATCAGGGGCCTTCAGCAGGAATGGCGGAACCGCAGAGATGAATACAGCGTTGTTCACGCGCTCGCTTCCGTAGGAACCCAGGTAGCGGGCCACCTCGCCGCCGCCCATGGAAAAGCCAACCAGCGCGATATCACGAAGGTCGAGCTTGGTAATCAGATTGTGCAGGTCTTCGGCGAAGGTATCGTAGTTGTAGCCGGAGGTTGGTTTGCCGGAGTCGCCGAATCCTCGGCGATCATAGGTGATGACGCGATGGCCTGCATCGAGCAGAACAGGCACCTGCTTCTCCCATGAGCGGCCGCTCAGCGGCCAGCCGTGGATCAGCACCACCGGCTTGCCGCTGCCCTGGTCTTCGTAATAAAGATCGATGTTGCCTGAGTTTTCTTTACCAACTGTAACGTATGGCATTGAGATTCTCCTTTCAGGTGGATAATTGACGTTAAGGATGAAGTTGGGCGTTTAGCTTCTTACCCCTCCGGGATGTCGCGGGCTCTTTTAGGGTTGCTGTTCTATCTCTGAAACCGCCTCTCTGAAACCGCCTCGCGGCTCAGGTCGGTGAAGGTTTGCGTCTTTACTCTATCGTGTGTTTCTACATTGATTGGTGCCATTGCGCTATCTCCTTTGTAAGCAATTAACTCAAGCACAAAGACTTTGGTTGCAGGTTGATGACAGTTGAAGGTTTGCAGGGACGGTTGAGAGTTTGTGGGGTGACGATGCTCAGGCGATGAAATCGCGAGCAGCATCAATATTTAGAGACTAATTCTATAATGCCCCCGGCGCAGCAGGAAAGCAACGCTCGCGCGGGGCGTAGCGATGCAGGGCAGCTCTCAATTCTCAGCTGAGCTGCCCCGAATTGCTCAACGAAGGCCGCCTGCGATGCGCAGAGTTTCGCCGGTGATCCAGCCTGATTCGGCGGAGGCAAAGAAGACGGCAGCGGGGGCGATATCCTCGACGTCGCCGATGCGTCCCAATGGAGTAATCGCTTCGATCTGCTTGCGGAAGTCACCTTCAGCGAACCCAGCAGTTTGAACTCCTTCGGTCATTACCATGCCAGGGTTGATGGCGTTCACGCGGATCTTACGCGGACCCAGTTCCTTGGCAAGCGTCCTGGTGACCGCATCCACTGCGCCTTTGGTCGCGGTGTAGACCGCGGTGTGGGGAGGCGTGAATGAGCTGACCGTCGAACTGATATTGATAATGCTGCCGCCTGAAGGGTCGAAATATTTGGCGGCTTCTTTCGATGCCAGCACCAGGCCGAGGACGTTCACGTCGAAGTGCTTATGGAATTGCTCTTCGGTGACATTTTCCAGCGGCGAAAACTCGTAGACACCCGCATTGTTGACCAGGATATCGAGTCTGCCGAACGCTTTTTTGGTCTCCTCAAAAAGGCGCTCGATGTCGTTCTTTTTTGCCACATTTCCTTGCACGGCAATGGCCTTTCCGCCATTGCGCGCGATTTCGCTGACTACGCGGTCGGCGCCTTCTTTGCTGGATGAATAGTTGACAACAACCGACGCCCCCTCGGCTGCCAGATGCTTGGCAATCGAAGCGCCGATTCCCTTGGATGCTCCTGTGACCACTGCTACTTTACCTGCAAGTTTCTTTGCCATGGTGTCCTCTCCTGTGCCGGTACTTCTGTACCGTAAAGTAAAGATGTCGAAGCCAGGCCGAAGTTTCAAAGTTTTGTACTGTTAGGTAAGAAAGGCATTATCATTAAGATTACAGATATGAAGTCCGGCAAATCCGTCCGGCCTACGGGGCGTCCACGAGCCTTTGACATTGATCGGGCCCTTGATCGTGCGCTGAAAGTGTTTTGGAGCAAGGGCTATGAGGGCGCGTCTTTGTCAGACCTGACCAAAGCCATGGGCATTAACCGTCCCAGCCTCTATGCCGCCTTTGGCGACAAAGAAGGCCTGTTTCGCAAGGCGCTCGATCGTTACAGTGACAGATCTGCAGCCTATTTTTGGGAGGCGCTGAAGCAGCCGGCTGCGCGCGCCGTTGTGGAAAAACTGCTGCAAGGAACTGCCGACTCAGTGACCGATCCGCGCAATCCCCGAGGGTGTCTTTATGTGCAGGGTGCGCTTGCCTGTGGAAAAGAAGCCGATTGCATTCGAAGGGAGCTGATTTCCCGCCGGGCAGCAGGCGAGGTTGAAATATACAAACGCCTCAAGCGCGCAAAAGCAGATGGCGACCTGCCCCCGGATTCCAACCCCGCCGATCTTGCCCGCTTCATCGCAACCATGTCGCAGGGAATAGCTGTCCAGGCCGCCGGCGGCGCAACCCGCGCTGAATTGGAGCGCGTTGTGCAGACTGCGCTGCGCGCCTGGCCGAAGTAAATCCTGCTGTCTTCGCCGCAATTCTATACAGCGTCCTTCGCGCCGAGCGCATCCGCTTCGAGATCATGCAAAAAATACATCTGTTTGCCTGGTTGAGGACGACGCCGAACAAGCTACTACTTAATCTGCTTTGGCCCTGTGCTCACAGATTGGCGTGTTAATGCACTCTTCTTTCAACATGAGTCGTTGTACCGGCTTGCCGCCCACGAGATGAGAGTCAATAATCTCGTCAATGTCACTGGCATTTACGTAGCCGTACCAGACCGCCTCCGGGTAAATCACAAGGTTCGGTCCGTGCTCGCACTGGTCAAGGCAGCCGGCTTTGTTGGCGCGGAAGCGGCCGGCGAGTCCCCGTGCTTTGAGTTTTTCTTTGAACTGCTTTTGCAACTCGCCCTGGCCGGCTAGGTCGCAGCATCCACGCGGACTGGAAGCATCGCGCTGATTGGTGCAGATAAAGATATGTTTTTCAAATTTTGCCATTCTCTATCATTATCCCAAAAGCCCGAATTCCCCGGAGAGAAAAGGCAAAAGACAAAGGACATGAAGAAAAGCAAAATCAGGAACTCAAGACAGAAGCCACTTGGGATGCTGACAAGATCGTCCGGCCGACTGGACAACATCTGCTCTCCGGCCCACATCTTGCATAGAGATCGGTTTTCAATCCAGTGCCGGAACAGTGTCGTAGCAATTAGAATTTAGCCAGGAACAGATTGACCCTGCTTCCCGCCACGTGTTAGCGTAGCCCTCTGTGAGATTTCCTGCTCATCATCCGCGCATGGTAGACGATTTGCATAGCGTTAAGGACGACATGACCGCTTTTATCGAGGGCCACGGACTCAAGCGCTTTCACGGCTATGTGACCGAGGAGCTTTCCACTGTGAATTGGGAGGCGGGCGACAATCCTGATTCCTGGAAAGATTTTGTCGAGCTCGCCAAAGCCGGGGGCGCCACTTTTCTCACCATGAGCGATGTGGTATTGGATAAAGAAGAGCTGGATTTTCTGATTGAGCGCCTGCGCAATGGCGGATATCCCAGCGACGAAGACCAGGAAGAGGCGCGCATGTTGCGTGTCTACAATGGCAAAACCGGATTCATCCAGCTTGGCTGGCCCTGCCAGGGAGTCGTGTTTCTCTACGAAATTTCCACCGAGTGGTATGACCGCTACCAGCGGCTCATGGACCTGGCCGATGAGATCGGCGGCTTCGTGATCGATGAGTCGGAAGAGTGACCCTGCCGCAATTCGCCAATTTCCACAGATGCGCAATCCTTTTCCTGCTGTAATCTATTGGCTTCATGCAATGGAAGCTAAAGCCGCCTGATCTTTCCGCTGCTAAACAATTAAGTTCAGAAGCGCGGGTCTCGCCTCTCATCGCGCAACTGCTGGTGCAACGGGGCATCACCAGCCGCGAGCAGGCAGAGCTATTTCTCAAGCCATCGCTGTCGCATCTGCACTCGCCTTACCGGATGCTGGGGATGAAGGTCGCCGTCGAGCGCCTGCGGGCGGCCCTCGAGCGCAAAGAAACCGTCTTGATTTACGGCGACTACGACGTGGATGGCACATTGGCGGTTGTGATCCTGAAGACGGCAATTGAACTCTGTGGTGGCGTGGCCGATTTCCACGTGCCTCACCGGATCAAAGACGGCTACGGCATGAAGACCGATGTCATCGAGCAGGCCGCGGCCGCAGATGTGCGCCTGATCATCAGCGTCGATACCGGCATCCGCGCCTTTGCCGCCGCCGAGACCGCGCACCGCGTGGGTGTGGACCTGATTGTTACCGATCACCACCTCCCCGAAGTTGGAGCGATCCCCAATGCTCTGGCTGTCCTGAACCCTAACCAGCCGGGATGCGAATATCCTTACAAGGAATTGTGCGGGGCTGGTGTCGCCTTCAAGCTGGCCCAGGCGTTGCTCGAAGGTGCGGGGCTCGAGCGCCTGCTCCCTTCTTTCATCAAGATGGTCGCCATCGCCACCATTGCCGACGCGGTGCCGCTCACCGGCGAAAACCGCGTGCTGGCGAAGCTCGGCCTTGAAGGCTTGCGCAAGCGTGCGAATGCCGGATTGCAGGCGCTTTTCGAAGTTGCGGCCGTAGGAAAAGACGGAAGCGAGCCTACTGCGTCCGATGTCGGATTTCGTCTCGCTCCCCGCCTCAATGCTGCCGGACGCATGGATGTAGCCAATGACGTCATCACGTTATTTACTACACGCGAGCTGGCCGAGGCCCAAAAGATTGCGGCCAAGCTCAACCAGCTCAACGCCGAGCGGCAGAACGAAGAGGCGCGCATTGTTCGAGAGATACAGGAGCGGCTGGATGGCGATGCCGCGCAACGCGCTCCCTATTGCCTTGTTCTCGATGGCGCTGGTTGGCATCGTGGCGTGATTGGAATCGTTGCTACCCGCGTGGTTGAGCGTTACAGCCGGCCTGCATTGGTTCTGGCGCGCGATGCTGAAAATGGCGAAGCCTATGGCTCAGGCCGCTCGATTGCCGGGTTTCATCTGTTGCAAGCGCTGGAAGAGCCGCCCTGCAGAAAGCTCTTCACGCGTTTTGGAGGTCACGCCCATGCTGTGGGCTTTTCACTGCCCAGCGAGCGCATTCCCGAGTTACGCGCCCAGATGGCCGAATATGCCCGGCGTCGCCTCACGGATTCGGATTTGCAGCCTTCACTCGAGATAGATATGGAAGTCAAGTTGGATCAAATCACGCTCGACCTGTGCCGCGAGCTGCAGCAACTGGAGCCCTATGGTCAGGGGAACCGCGAGCCCGTTCTGACGGTCCGGGATGCGGTTTTGCTGCAAGTCCCCAAACTTCTGAAAGAGAAGCACTTGAAATTGCGGGTCGGCTCCGGCAATGGCAATCATCGTGGTTACGACGCCCTGGGATGGCGCATGGCAGAGCGTCTGCAAGCTGAAAATCTTGCTCCGGGCGAGCGTTTGAATATGGCCTTCACACTGGAAGAAAACTGTCATCCCGACTTCGGCGGCCCGCAGATGATCCTGCGGGACTTCATGAAAGCAGAAGTGGCGGCCATAGCCGCCAGCTAATCTGCTGTTTTTTGGAGCTTAGAGCTGTTTTTTCGTCTAGCAACCGTCT
>Ga0070741_10004427_pt1 | contig 32827 bp, 35 predicted proteins | sample Coa_R1_4_FD_66440 | JGI IMG/M metagenome (GOLD analysis project Ga0070741, IMG submission 66440) | Surface soil microbial communities from Centralia Pennsylvania, which are recovering from an underground coalmine fire - Coalmine... | ecosystem: Environmental > Terrestrial > Soil > Unclassified ... | reverse complement strand
GCGCTGGCGGCGGCGAACTCCTCGGGCATCCAGCCGGACCCGACGCCCACGTTGAGCCGGCCGTTGCAGAGGTGGTCGACGGTGGCCAGTTCCGTGGCCAGGACGCCGGGGGCCCGATAGGGCGTGTCGGTGATGCTCATGCCGATCCGGACCTTGGTCGTCTTGGCCGCCAGCCAGGGGATCAGCGGCCAGCCCTGGAACCAGGTGCCGTTCGACGCCACCGGCATGCCCCGGGGGAACTCCGTCATCATGCCGAACGGGTACTGGAGCTCTCCGCGGTCGGAGGCCTCCGGGACGACGATCCGGTCGAGCGTCCAGACGGAGTCGAAGTCGAGCTCTTCGGCGAGGCTGGTGCAGTCCTCGAGCTCCTTGATGGTCACCTGGGTCCGGAAGTTCGGCAGGTACAGAGCGAGCTTCATGCGAGACGGCCTCCTCACCGTGAGCTACTGGGTCACAACGGCCAACGCTGGTCGGGCGGCACGCCTCCGAGCCCCTCGACGTGCCCGCAGGGGTTTCACGAAGCTAACAGTTCTTCCGGCGGCGGTCCCGGGGGCTCGACGATGGCCGGCGGTTCGGCCCCGACCGCTCCGGACGGCGCGCTCATCGGACACTCATCGTGACCGGCGTACCGTGGCCGGCGCTGGGAGTCGACGGCCGCCCCCCGGTCCTCGGGCCTCGCCCGGGCCGCGGGCTGCTCTCGACGCGCCCGTTCCCCTCGGATGGTGTTGGAGCGCATCGTGGATTCAGCCAGGAGCCAGAACCCGCCGGCCGGTTTCTTGTCGACCGGTATCGACCCACTGGGCGCGGTGCGGCGGCACAAGCTGCTGCTGGTGGCCCTCACGGTGGTCGGCGTGGCGGCGGGCCTGTTCTACGGCACCGCCGTCGCCAAGCCGTCCTACACGTCGACGGCCACGGTGCTGGTGACGCCCATCACCCCCAACGTCAGCCCCGCCGGGGTCGACCAGCTGGTGGCGATGGGCACCGAGCAGCAGATCGCCGAGTCGACGGCCGTGGCCGATCTGGCCAAGGCCCGGCTCAAAACGACCCAGACCGTGACGGATCTGCAGTCGAAGCTGAAGGTCGGCGTCGACTCGACCACGCAGCTGATGACCATCGGCTGCACCGACGGCACGAGCGTCGCCGCCCAGGCCTGCGCCCAGGCCTTCGCCGATTCCTATCTCCAGTACCGGTCCCAGCAGGCGGCCCAGTCCCGCGACGCCCGGGTGGCCAGCGCCAACGCCGCGCTGGCCCCCATCGACGCCCAGATCGTGGCCGCCACGCAGCAGCTGGCCACCGCCCCGGTCAACAGCGCCGCCGCCGCCACCGCCCAGGAGACGCTGCGGAGCCTCGGGAACCAGGCCGCCCCGTACCGCCAGACGCTGGGCGACATGGCCCGGCTGAACGTCGACGACCCCGGCGTGGTGGTCAGTGCGGCCGACCGGCCCGACTCGCCGAGCGGTTTCAGCCCGTCCTTTCTGGGTGTCCTCGGCGGCCTGGTCGGCCTCGTCCTCGGCCTGCTGCTGGCCTTCGGACGAGACCGGGTCGACAACCGGCTCCGGGGCCGCGTCGACCTCGAGGAGTACCTGCACGCTCCGGTGCTGGCCACCGTGCCCCGGATGCGGCGCACGGGCCGGGCCGCCCGCCTGGCGCCCACGCTGGTGACGATGCAGCATCCCGACAGCCCGGCGTCGGAGGCCTACCGCGCCTTGAGGACCCGCGTCCTGGTCATGGCCGAGCGCCAGGGCCTCAAGACGATCATGGTCGCCTCGCCCACCGGCGGCGAGGGCCGGACGGCCATCGCCGCCAACCTGGCCGTCTCCCTGGCCCAGGTCGGCAAGCGGGTCGTGCTGCTCTCGGCCGACCTGCGGGCCTCGAGCGTCCACCAGTACTTCGGGCTCGACAACGAGCGGGGCCTGTCCAACGTCCTGGCCGGCGAGATGCCGCCCTGGGAGGCGGTGCAGGAGCCGGCCGGCGTCGAGCGCCTCTGGGTCTTCGGATCCGGCCCGGTGCCGGCGCAGCCGGCCGAGCTGCTCCAGAGCGACCTCATGCGGGAGCTCATCGCCGAGCGGCGCAAGGTGGCCGACTTCGTGATCATCGAAGCCCCGGCCGCCCTCAACGCCTCGGATTGCCTGGCACTGGCCCCGCTGGTCGACGGCATCCTCGTGGTGGCCGACGCCCGGCACACCGAGCGTGACGACGTCGAGCAGCTCCGGATCCAGTTCGAGCAGGTCGGCGGCCAGGTGGTCGGCGCCGTGCTGAGCAACGCCGCCGCCGGCGTCTGACGGGTTCGGATTCATGGACCGGCAGGCGCCGAAGGGGGTCACCGGCCTCGACTGAGCCGGGCCGGTCGGGTTTCTCCCCCCGCTCGGGCGGGTACCGCGGCAGCATTCCATGTCACGGTCGCAGAGGGGGAACCCCGGATGGACGCGCTGGAGCTGTTGATCGCCGACCACAACCGAGTGCGGGGACTGTTCACCCGCTTCCAGGCGGCGGAAGGTTCGGACGACGGGGAGGCGGCCCGGCTGGCGGCCACGATCTTCGAGGAGCTCCGGGTCCACACCCGGATCGAGGAGGAGCTGTTCTACCCGACGGTCTCGGAGTGCAACGAGGAGATCCACGACCTCGTCACCGAGGGGATCGAGGAGCACCACGTCGTCGACGAGCTCATGGCCGAGGCCCAGGCGCTGGACCCGTCCGACGAGAAGTGGGCGGCCAAGCTGAAGGTCCTCATCGAGAACGTCGAACACCACGCCGAGGAGGAGGAGCAGGAGCTCTTCCCCTTGGTGCGCAAGGCTCTCGACAGCGACGCCCGAGCCGAACTGGGCCGGAGGCTCGAGGCCAGGAAGGCGGAGATGGGCGCGCCCACCGCCGCCGACAAGGAACACCTGAGCACCGAGGAGCTGAACCGGCTGGCCCGGGAGCAGGAGATCCCCGGACGTTCCTCCATGAAGCGGGAGGAGCTGCTGGCCACCGTCGCCCCTCAGAGCTGACGGCCCCCAAGCACACGGAACGGAGTATGACCATGGCCGACAAGGAACTGACCGATACCGACATGAACCCGGGTACCCAGCATGGCGTCGGCGAGAGCATGACGCGGCGCGGGGAAGACGTGATCAAAGAGGAGGGCCCCGACTCCGGGCGCAAGCCCAACCAGGGCACGAGCGGCGCCGACCGGCCGCACGGCACCAACACTGCCCGCAGCTCGACCGGTGTCGACCCCCAGGAAAACATCATGGACGAGATGCCGAACATGCAGTCCGGCGATCAGGGCGGCTGAGAGCCCGTCCAGCACCAACACCCCTCCAGCGGCGGTGGCCGGAAGCGCGACCTGGCCACCGCCGCGGCGCGCCGGGAGGTCGTCAGCCGACCGGCGCGAGCGGCGCCGTCCCGATCCCGGCGGCCGGCTGATTCGGTGGCATCTCCCGCCGTCCCGGCGGGTAATGGCTTCGGACGAACCCACCGCCGAGGACGAGGAGGCATCGATGAAGGCGTTGACCTGGCACGGCATCGAGGACGTCCGCATCGACACGGTGCCCGACCCGAAGATCCAGGAGCCGACCGACGCCATCGTGCGGATCACGTCGACGGCCATCTGCGGGTCGGACCTCCATCTGTACCGGGTGCTCGGCATGTTCATCGACGTGGGCGACATCCTGGGCCACGAACCGATGGGCATCGTCGAGGAGGTCGGCCCGGGCGTCACCAACCTCAAGCCCGGAGACCGGGTCGTCGTCCCGTTCAACATCTCCTGCGGCCACTGCTTCATGTGCGACCAGCAGCTGTACTCCCAGTGCGAGACCACCCAGGTCCGCTCGGAGGGCAAGGGCGCGGCGCTGTTCGGCTACACCAAGCTCTACGGCCAGGTGCCCGGCGGCCAGGCCGAGTACCTCCGGGTGCCCCACGCCGACTTCGGGCCGGTGAAGGTGCCGGACGGGCCGCCCGACGACCGGTTCCTCTACCTGTCCGACATCATCCCGACCGCCTGGCAGGCCGTGGCCTACGCCGACGTCCCCAAGGGGGGCAGCCTGGCGGTGTTCGGGCTCGGGCCGGTGGGACAGTTCTGCACCCGGGTGGCCCGGCCCCTCGGCGCCGAGCGGGTCTTCGGCATCGACCTCGTGCCCGAGCGGCTCGAGATGGCCGCCCGCCACGGTGTGGAGACGATCGACGCCCGCAGGGGCGGGGTCGTGGACCAGCTGCGGGAACGGACCGGCGGCCGCGGCCCCGACGCCGTGGTCGACGCCGTCGGTATGGAGGCCCACGGGTCCCCGGTGGCGGCGATGATGCAGCGGGCGGCCGGAATGCTGCCCGACCCGGTGGCCAAGAAGGTGACGGAGAAGATGGGCGTCGACCGCCTTTCGGTGCTCTACCAGGCGATCGACGCCGTCCGCCGCGGTGGGACCGTGTCGATCAGCGGCGTCTACGGCGGCGCCATGGACCCGATGCCGATGATGGACCTCTTCGACAAGCAGATCCAGCTCCGCATGGGCCAGGCCAACGTGCGGCGCTGGACCGACGACATCCTCCCGCTCCTGCTCGACGACGCCGACCCGCTCGGCACGGCCGACATGGCCACGCACCACCTGCCGCTGGCCGAGGGGCCGGCCGCCTACGCCATGTTCCAGAAGAAGCAGGACGGCTGCATCAAGGTCGTGCTGCGGCCCTAAAGGCCGCGGCACGACCCGATCAGGGCAGTTGCCGGTCGTCGACGACGTGCATCGCCGCCTCCTCGGCGGAGAGCGTGTCGTCGACGAGGCCGTCGTCGAAGGCGACGTCCCGGCCCTCGGGGCGCTCGTGGGCCACCCGGCGGTCGAGCGGTTCGCCGCGGCGCTGTTCCATGTCGGTGATGCCCCACTGGTCGGCCCCGAGCGGCCGGTCGGGCATCGGCATGTCGGCCATGCCGGTCTCGCCCGTCCGGAGGATCTCGTCGCGGACCTCCTCGGTGGCCGGGACACCGTCCTCGACGATGTCTCCGGCGGGGCGGGGCAGCTTCCGTTCGGTCATCGGTTCTCCTCTGCAGCGATGTCGGCCGCCCGTCGGAGGTCGGCCACCAGCCCGGCGTACTGCTCGTCGCGATCGGCCGGCTCCTGCACCCGCAGCACCGCCGACGGATGGATGGTGGCCACCACCCTCCGGCCGTCGAGCTCCAGGGTCTGGCCCCGGGCGGCGCCGACGCGGAAGCGGCTGCCGAACAGCGCCTGCCCCGCGGTGGCCCCCAGGGCCACGATCACCGCCGGGTCGACGGCGTCGAGTTCGGCGCTGAGCCACCGGTGGCAGGCGGCGACCTCGCCCGCCGACGGTTTCTGGTGGATGCGCCGCTTGCCTCTGGCCGTCCACTTGAAGTGCTTCACGGCGTTGGTGACGTAGATCTCGTCGCGCTTCAGGCCGACCTCGTCGAGGGCTTCGCCCAGGATCCGCCCGGCCGGCCCGACGAACGGCTCGCCGGCCTTGTCCTCCTGGTCGCCGGGCTGTTCCCCGACGAGGAAGACCCGGGCATCGCCGGGGCCGCGGCCGAACACGGTCTGGGTGGCGTGGCGGTAGAGGTCGCAGGCCCGGCACCCGGCGGCATCGTCCGCCAGACGGGCGAGGTCGGCATCGGCGCGGGTCGCTTTCGCCATTGCCTTCGGGATACCCGGATTGGGCCTGGTCGAAAGATGGGAATTCTCCTCAGCATGAGCCGACTGCGCCGCGCCGATCCTTCCCTCCCGGGGTACACCCGCCGCCGGGCCGGAAAGGGGTTCGCCTATTACGACGAGCACGGCGAGCGGATCGTCGACACCGACGTGCTGGCCCGCATCCGGGCGCTGGCCATCCCCCCGGCATGGGGACAGGTCTGGATCTGCCCGTCGGCGACCGGCCATCTCCAGGCGGTCGGGATCGATGCCCGGGGCCGGCGGCAGTACCGCTACCACGACCGCTGGCGGGCCCGGCGCGACACCCAGAAGTTCGATCGCATGCAGGCCTTCGCCCGGGCCCTGCCCGACGTCCGCCGCCGGTGCCGGACGCTCCTGGCCGGGACGGACCTCGACCGGGACCGGGTGCTGGCCTGCGCCGTCCGCCTGCTCGACCTCGGCTTCTTCCGGATCGGCGGGGAGGAGTACGTCGAGCAGAACGGCTCCTACGGGCTCGCCACCCTGCGCAAGGAGCACGTGACGCTCGGGCCGGGCAACGCCGTCACGTTCGACTATCCGGCCAAATCGGGGAAGCAACGGATCCTCACCCTGGTTGACGACGACGTCTTCGCCGTGGTGGCGGCGCTCAAGCGGCGCCGGACGGGCGGGCCGGAGCTGTTCGCCTACCGGGAGGGCAGGCGCTGGGTCGACGTCCGCTCCGACGACGTCAACGACTTCGTCAAGGAGCTGACCGGCGGCGAGTTCACCGCCAAGGATTTCCGCACGTGGGCCGGGACGGTGCTGGCCGCGGTGGCGCTGGCCGTGGCCGAGCGGGCCCCGAGCCTGACCGGCCGGAAGCGGGCCATCGCCCGGGCCTACCAGGAGGTCGCCCACTACCTCGGCAACACGCCGGCGGTGTGCCGCAAGTCCTACGTCGATCCGCGGGTCGTCGACCGCTACCGGGCCGGCGTCACGATCGCCGCCGCCCTGGGCGGGGCTGACTGCCCCGACGGCTGCGGGATCCACGGCGCCGTCGAGGCCGCCGTGCTGGAGTTGCTGGAGGACGCCCCCAAGCGCCTGTCTCGGGCCGCTTAGCGGTCCTCGTCCTCGGCGTCCTCCGCCGCACCCGGGGCGGGCAGCCGCGGGGGCGTGTTCGGGTCCGGCCATTCCCCGCCGCCCTCCTCGACGCCGGCTCCGACGTTCTGCTGGGCGGGGACGCGGATCCCGTCCTCGGTCTCGAGCGGCTCGCCGACCACCTGCGGGTCGAGCTCCTCGCCGTCTTCGTCTGTCGGCCGCTCGTCGTCCATCACAGGTCCGCCGAGAGCTCCATCAGGAGCAGCGAGATGCTGTGGTCGATGCAGAACTGGGTCCGGATGTCGCCGGGGGGTGCGACCGCGTGGTCGCAGCACAGCGTTCCGTCGCCCTCGAGGCGCAGCTGGCCGTTGCAGGTGATCGGGTGGTGGGGCGAGAGCGGCTCGCCCGTCCCGCTGCTCGACGAGGACAGCGTCGCCTGCAGCTTCAGCCCTCCTCCGGGGACGATGACGGCGTGGTTCATCGGCCAGACCTCACCGGCCCACCTCACTGGCCCGGCCGCTGCCGGAACTCGGTCAGCATGGCCTGGTCCTCGAGCACGGCGTCGATCTCGTCGAGGAGTTCGTCGATGTCGCTCAGGAGGTCGGCGTCGGGGTCCTCGATGCCGACGTCCTCGACCGCCTCGGCCGGCCGGGGCGTCGCCCGCCGCACCGGTTTGACGCGTTCCTGCTTCATACCTTCCACTCCACTGCTCCGCCCCGAAAGGCGCCTGGTGAGCGCCTTGCTACCCGCTGGAAGCACCCACCAATCCCCGATTCCCCGCGCCTGGCCCCGGGTAGCGGAACTCCATGCCCGAGATCGGATACGCCCTGTCGAGCGAGGAGCACCGCCCCGGCGATCTCGTCCGCTTCGCCGCCGCCGCCGAGGCCAGCGGATTCCGGTTCGCCCTCATCTCCGACCACTTCCATCCGTGGACCGACGCCCAGGGGCAGAGCCCGTTCGTCTGGGCGGTGCTGGGCGGCATCGCCCGGGCCACCGAGCGGCTGCGGGTCGGCACCGGCGTCACCTGCCCCTCGGCCCGGATCCACCCGGCGATCATCGCCCACGCCGCGGCCACCGTGGCCGACATGATGCCCGGCCGGTTCTTCCTCGGGGTCGGCTCGGGCGAAAACCTGAACGAGCACATCCTCGGCGACAACTGGCCCCCGTCCGGGATCCGCCAGGAGATGCTGGAGGAGGCGGTGGCCGTCATCCGGGAGCTGTGGACGGGCCGGCAGGTCACCCACGACGGCGACTACTTCACGGTCCACACCGCCCGGATCTACACGCTGCCCGAGGAGCCGCCGCCGATCATGGTGGCGGCGGCCGGACCGAAGGCCGCCGAGCTGTCCGGGCGGATCGGCGACGGGCTGATCAGCGTCGCCCCCAGCACCGAGATCGTCGACACCTACCGGCGCAACGGCGGCGGCGGCCCCCGCTACGGCCAGGTCCACGTCTGCTGGGGTCCCGACGAGGACAAGGCCGTGGAGCTGGCCCACCGGCAGTGGATCAACGCCGGCATCCCCGGCGAGCTCGGCCAGGAGCTGCCCTTGCCGGCTCACTTCGAGCAGGCCGGCAAGACCGTCCGGCCCGAGGACGTGGCGAAGCTGGTCGTCTGCGGCCCCGACCCCGAGCGCCACCGGGCCGAGATCGAGAAGTACGCCGAGGCGGGCTTCGACCACGTCTACGTCCACCAGGTCGGCCCCGACCAGGAGGGGTTCTTCCGCTTCTACGCCGAGGAGATCCTGCCCAAGCTGCAGTAGAGCGGTTCAGCCCGAACGCAGGCGGGCCCGCTGCGGCCCGATCGTCGCCTCGGGGTCTTCGGCCGACTGGAACCCGGCCCGGAAGACCGCCAAGCGGGTGGCCAGCGCCGAACCGAGGAGGAGGGCGCCGCCGGCCACCGCCGCCTCCCGCCGCCGCCCGCCGGCCGCGGCCAGTGCCAACCCGCCGGCCAGGCCCAGCCATTCGGCCGCCTTCTTCCAGCGTCCGGCCGGCCCCTCGTGATACGGCGAGGCGAGTTCCCCGAGTCTCCCGTCCATGGCCCGTATGACCACCTGTTCGGCGACGAAGCCGGCCAGGGCCAGCCGCCGCGCCGGCCCGGCCTCGCCCGGCGGGGCGAGCATTGCCGCCGCCGCTCCGGCACTGGTGGCGGCCCCGGCGGCGAACAGGAACGGGAGCTGCCCCCGGGCCTCGTGCCAAGCCGGCACGGCGGTGTCCGCCAGCAGGGCGCCGGTGTAGGTGGTGAGCAGCGCGCCGGTGACGCCGGCGGCGGCGTCGGCCGCCCGGCCGAACCCGGGGAGCACGCCCAACGTGTCGAGTACCGCCGCCGCCCCCGCCGACGGGCCGTAGGCCGACAGCAGCCACGACCCCATGTTCATCGGCGACGTCGGCCGCACCACCCGCAGCATGTTGACGAAGCGTTCCGGCTTGCCGAGGTCTTTGATGAGGAGCGCGGGACTGGCCAGCGCCCCACCGAGCGCCACCCGGCGGGCGAGGCGGGCCAGCTCCGGCCGGCCCGACAGCCGGGCCGCCCCGGCCAGCACCGACGAGGCCCCGGCCAGCCCGCCGGTGAAGAGGTAGCCGGCGATCTCCTTCTTCCACACCGGGGGCTTGAGCACCGGGCAGCCGTAATAGCTGCGGATCTCGCCGGGCGGCACGAGGGATCCCGGCCCGCCCCGCAGCCGGGGCGCAGCCGATGGCGCCGCCGGACCGGCGTGTTCCCGTTCCTCGATGCGGGTCATCGGCGGCCTCCCAGCACTGACGCGGCGACCAGCCCCACCAGCGCCGCAGCGGCCGCGCCGGCGGCCCGCCACATCGTCGGGAGGTCGCGGGTGGTGACGACGGGGTCGGGCGGCAGCCCGTAGACCTCGGGCTCGTCGAGCAGCAGGAAAAAGGCGCCCATCCCGCCCACGCCGTCGCCGCTGTCGGCGCCGTAGAGCCGGGCGCCGGCGACGCCGGCGTCCTGGAGGGCGGCGAGCCGGGCGCCGGCCCGGGCCTGCAACTCGGCCAGGGGCCCGAACTGGATCGACTTGGTGGGACAGGCCTGGGAGCAGGCCGGTTCGTTCCCGACCTTCAGCCGGTCATAGCACAACGTGCACTTCCAGACTCGGCCGTCGGGGTGGCGCTGGTCGATGACGCCGAACGGGCAGGCCGGGACGCAGTAGCCGCAGCCGTTGCAGACGTCCTCCTGCACCACCACGGTGCCGAACTCGGTGCGGAACAGGGCGCCGGTGGGGCAGACCTCGAGGCAGGCGGCCCGGGCGCAGTGCTTGCAGACGTCGGAGCTCATGAGCCAGCGGAGCCCGCCGTCACCGTCTCCATCGCCGTTGTCGCGCCGCGCCTGCTCCACGAACGCCACGTGGCGCCAGCGGTCGGCGCCGAGCCCGCCGGAGTTGTCGTAGGACCGGCCGGTGAACCCGAGCGGCGCCTCGGGAACGTGGTTCCACTCCTTGCAGGCGACCTCGCAGGCCTTGCAGCCGATGCAGATCGAGGTGTCGGTGAAGAAGCCGACCGGGGCCGTCATGGTCATCCCGTCGCCCCCGCCCGGTGCTCCTCGACGAAGCGGCGCAGCTCCGGCCCCCGGGGCCGCCGGCCCGGGACCACGTCGCAGGTGGCCGCCTTCACCTCCTGGATGTGGACGTTGGGATCGAGCACGATGGGGAAGAGATCGTTGGCGGCGTCGCCGGTGACGAGCCCGGTGAAGCCGAAGTGGTAGGGCAGCCCGATCTGGTGCACCACCCGCCCCTGGATCCGCAACGGCGAAATGCGGTCGGTGACCAGCACCCGGGCCTCGATGGCGGTACGGGCGGTGACGATCGTCGCCCAGCCGCCGTGCTCCAATCCCCGCTCGGCGGCCAGCGCCGGGTTCACCTCGCAGAACATCTCCGGCTGCAGCTCCGCCAAATGGGGCACCGTGCGGGTCATCCCGCCGGCGGTGTGGTGCTCGGTCAGCCGGTAGGTCGTCATCACGTAGGGGTACCGCTCCGCGCCCGGTTCGCCGTCGGTGGCGTGATAGGGGTTCTCGGGGCGGGGGAAGCGCTCCCGGGCCGGGTTGGACTGCTGCCCGTACAGCGCGTTGCGCACCGGCGAGGCCTGCGGTTCGTAGTGGGTCGGGAACGGCCCGTCCTTGAGGCCGGTGGGGACGTAGAGCCACGCCACCCCGTCGTCCTGCATGATGAACGGCTGGTCGCCGGCCAGGGCGTCGGCCCCGGTGGCGCCGTCCTCCGGCCGGTGGTCGGGGGCCATGTCGGCCTTGAAGTCGGGGACGTCGACGCCGGTCCACTTCTTCTCCGAGGCGTCCCACCAGACGTAGCGCTTCCGCTCCGACCACGGTCGGCCGGACGGGTCGGCCGAGGCCCGGTTGTAGAGCAGCCGCCGGTTGGCGGGCCAGGCCCAGCCCCACTCCGGGGCGATGTGGTCGTCGGGATCGGGATGCCGTCGTCGCCGCGGCCCGTTCTCCCCGCCGGCGTAGCACCCGGAATAGATCCAGCAGCCGCAGGTCGTCGAGCCGTCGTCCTTCAGCTCGGTGTAGGACGACAGCGGATGCCCCGTGGCGTCCCAGCCGTTGACCTCCCGCAGCACCGCTTCGGCGTCGGGCTCGTCGAGCCGGCCCCGGGTCGGGTAGTCCCAGGTGAGGTCGAGGACCGGCCGGTCCCGTTCCTCGGTGGAGTGAGCCAGTTTCTCCCGGATGATCCGGCCGAGGTGGTACATGAACCACAGCTCCGAGCGGCAGTCGCCCGCCGGCTCGACCGCCGCCTCGTGCCACTGCAGCAGCCGCTGGGTGTTGGTGAACGACCCGTCCTTCTCGGTGTGCGCCGCCGCCGGCAGGAAGAACACTTCCGTCCCGATGTCCTCCGTGCGCAGCTCGCCGGTTTCGATCTCCGGGCCGGCCCGCCAGAAGGCGGCGGTCTCGATCTCGGTGAAGTCCCGGACCACCAGCCAGTCGAGCTTGGCGAAGGCCAGCCGGTGGAGCCGGGAGTTGGCCGAGCCGACCGCCGGGTTCTCGCCCAGGACCATGTAGCCCTTCACCTTCCCGTCGAGGATGGCGAGGACGGTGTCGTAGGCCGAATGGCCCTTGGAGACGAACGGCAGGTAGTGCCAGCAGAAGTCGTTGTCGGGGGTGGCGTGCTCGCCCCACCAGGCCTTGAGCAGGCTGACGGTGTAGGCGCCGAACTCCGCCCAGTACCCGGCTTCCGACTTGTGGTTCTCGACATAGCTGGAGAGGTCCCACGACTCGCCCGAGTGCGGCATCGGCAGGTAGCCCGGCAGCAGGTCGTAGAGGGTCGGGATGTCGGTCGAGCCCTGGATGCTGGCGTGACCCCGCAGCGCCATGATCCCGCCGCCGGGCCGGCCGATGTTGCCGAGCAGCAGCTGGATGATGGCGGCGGTGCGGATGTACTGGACGCCGACGGTGTGCTGCGTCCAGCCGACGGCGTAGCAGAAGGCGCCGGTGCGCTCGGGGCCGGAGTTGTCGCACAGCGTCTGCGCCACCCGGAGGAACAGCTCCTGCGGCACCCCGCAGATCTCCTCCACCAGCTCCGGCGTGTAGCGGGAGAAGTGCCGCTTCAGCAGCTGGAAGACGCAGCGGGGATGCTGCAGCGTCGGGTCCTGCTGCTTCTTTTCGGGATGCTCCAGCCCTGAGCCGCCGCCGGCGCCGGTCATCTCGCCCCCGGCCGCCGACTTGCGGATCCCGCCCGCGGCGTGGAGGTCCACCCCGGCGTACTGCCACGACGTCACGTCGTACTCGCCCTTCTCGGCGTCCCAGCCGGAGAAGAAGCCGTCGAGGTCCTCGGTGTCCCGGAAGTCGTCGCCGATGATCGTGGCGGCGTTGGTGTAGTGGACGACGTAGTCGCGGAACTCCCGCCCGTTCTCCAGGATGTAGTTGACGATGCCGCCGAGGAAGGCGATGTCGGAGCCGGCCCGCAGCGGGACGTGGATGTCAGCCAGCGCGCTGGTGCGGGTGAAGCGGGGATCGACGTGGATGATCGTGGCGCCGCGCTGCTTGGCCTCCACCACCCACTGGAACCCGACCGGGTGGCACTCGGCCATGTTCGAGCCCTGGATGACGATGACGTCGGCGTTGGCCAGGTCCTGCTGGAAGGTCGTGGCCCCTCCCCGGCCGAAGGAGGTCCCCAAACTGGGGACCGTGGAGGAGTGTCATATCCGGGCCTGGTTCTCGATCTGGATGGCGCCCAGCGCGGTGAACAGCTTCTTGATGAGGTAGTTCTCCTCGTTGTCGAGGGTGGCGCCGCCGAGACCGGCGAACCCCAGCGTCCGCCGCAGCGGGTGGCCCTCCTCGTCGCGGTCCTGCCACCCCCAGGCCCTCGAGGCGATCACCCGGTCGGCGATCATCTCCATCGCCCGGTCGAGTGGCAGCTCCTCCCAGCCGGTTCCGTGGGGCCGGCGGTACTTCACCTTGTACTCCCGGCCCGGCGCCTGCACCATCGTGCGGGTGGCGGCGCCCTTGGGGCAGAGCCGTCCCCGGGAGATCGGGCTCTCGGGGTCGCCTTCGATCTGGGTGATGCGGCCGTCCTTGACGAAGATCCGCTGGCCGCAGCCAACGGCGCAGAAGGGGCAGACCGACGGCACGACCCGCTCCGAGGTGTCGGTCCGGGCCCGCAGGTCCTCGGAGTGCGGCGAGCGGGCCGAAAGCCCGAGGCCCCGGACGTCGCCGTGCCGCAGCTGCCGGAGGACGGGCCAGCTCGTCACTTTCATCGCGCCCGGGGACTACCCGGCGTACAGGGCGGAGAAACGAGTTCGACACTGCGTGAGCCGCCATCCCGGCGGGTAAGCCGAAAACAAGAAGGAGGACGAGATGGAACAGATGGAACGACGGATCGACGTGCGGGAGGAGTCGGCGAGCCTCGGGGACCTCTTCTCCCGGCTCACCACCGATCTCTCGAAGCTGATGCACGACGAGATCGAGCTGGCCAAGGTCGAGTTGAAGGAGACGGCCAAGGAAGCCGGGACGGCCGGCGCCTCGCTCGGCGCGGCCGGGGTCTTCGGGCTGATGTCCTTCCTGCTGCTGTCGTTCGCCGCCGCCTGGGGGCTGGCCGAGCTCCTTCCCGAGCCGGTCGGGTTCGTGATCGTCGGCGGCGCCTACGGGATCATCGCCCTGGCCCTGCTCGGGTTCGGCCGGCAACGGCTCAAGGCCGTCAAGCCGGTTCCCGAGCAGACGGTCGAGACCCTGAAGGAGGACGTGGCGTGGGCCAGGCAGCAGATGAGCTGAGGGCGGACATCGAACGCACCCGGGAGGACATGGCGTCGACCGTCGACGCCATCGGTGAACGCCTGAGCCCCAAGCTGCAGGCCGAGCGGCAGATCGACCGGCTCCGGGAGAAGGGTCTCGACCCCCAGCGGGCCGTCCTGATCGCCGGAGCCGTCCTGGTGCTGTTCCTGTTCCTCCGGCGGGGGCGCGGTCGCCGCGACGGCTGAATCAGACGTAGGCTCCGGGCGACCGAGTCGCAACGAGAGGAACCGTGGGCGGCCAGGACATCATCGTCGTGGGGGCGTCGGCCGGCGGTGTCGAGGCGTTGAGCACCCTGGTTGCGGCCCTCCCCGACGACCTGCCCGCCGCGGTCTTCATCGTCCTGCACATGGCGCCCCACTCGTCCACCGCCCTGCCCCGGATCCTGGCCCGGCGGACGAAGCTGCCCGTCGACCATCCCCGCGATGGCGAGACCATCGGGCCCAACCGCATCTACGTCGCGGTCCCCGACCGCCACCTGGTGCTGGCCGGGGGTACCGTGCGGGTGACCAGAGGACCGAAGGAGAACGGCCACCGGCCGTCGGTCGACACGCTGTTCCGGACGGCCGCCGCCGGGTACGGCCGCCGGGTGGTGGGCGTCGTCCTCTCCGGTATGCGGGACGACGGCACCGCCGGCGTCCGGGCGATCCACGACCGGGGCGGCGTGAGCGTCGTCCAGGATCCTGACGAGGCGCTGTTTCCCGGGATGCCGCAGAGCGCGCTGACCGGCGACCACCCCGACTATGTCCTTCCCGTCGGCGAGATGGGCGCGTTGCTGTCCAAGCTGGCCCGGAACGGGCGGCCAGGAGAAGGGCGGTCCCAGGCGATGGCCGACGAGCTCGATACCGAACTGCGCTGGGCGAACCCCGAACTGGCCTGGGCCGCGCCGGCCGACCCGCCGCTCGGCTCGCCGTCGGGGTTCACCTGCCCGGAATGCCACGGTGGGCTATGGGAGATCGACGACGAGGGCCTCCCCCGGTACCGGTGCCGGGTGGGCCACGGTTTCGCCGCCGAGAGCCTGCTCGTCCGCCAGCAGGGCGATCTGGAGGCGGCGCTGTGGATCGCCTACCGGGCCCTGGAGGAGCGGGCGGCGCTGCTCCGCCGGCTGGCCGACCGGGCCCAGGGGCGCAGCGCCCCGGTCACCGCCGGGCACTTCCGGGCCGAGGCGGCCGAGGTGAACCGGCAGGCGGAGGTCCTCCGCGCCGTGCTCTGGTCCGGCGGCGGCCCCACCGATGAGGGAGAATCCGGGTCTCCGGAAGAGTGACGAGGCGAGAGAGGGTCTGAACCGTGGCCGACGCGACCGAGCAGAGCCAGGGCGACGCCGGCGCCGGCGGCGAGCCCGCGCTCACCGCCGGAGACGACCACGACTTCGAACGGCTCCTCGACTACATCAGGACCAGCCGGGGGTTCGACTTCACGGGTTACAAGCGCTCCAGCCTGGTCCGGCGCGTCTCGACCCGCATGAAGGCGGTCGGAATCGAGACGTTCGCCGACTACCTCGACTTCCTCCAGGTCGACGCCGCGGAGTTCACCGCCCTCTTCGACACCATCCTCATCAACGTCACCGGATTTCTCCGCGATCCGACGGCCTGGGAAACCTTGAGTTCCGAGGTCATCCCCGGCCTGCTGGCCTACAAGCAGGCTCCCGAACCGATCCGGGTCTGGAGTGCCGGCTGCGCCACGGGCGAGGAGGCCTACAGCCTGGCCATGGTGCTGGCCGAGGTCCTCGGCGTCGACGAGATGCGGGAGCGGGTGAAGATCTACGGGACCGACGTCGACGAGGGTGCCCTCGAGGTCGCCCGCCACGCCGTCTACCCGGCCAAGGCGCTCTCGGCCGTCCCCGAGCCGCTGGTCGAGCGGTACTTCGAGCAGTCGGGGCCGAACTATCTCTTCCGCAAGGACCTCCGCCGGACGGTCATCTTCGGCCGGCACGACCTCGTGCACGCCGCTCCGATCTCCCACATCGACCTGCTGGCCTGCCGCAACACCATCATGTACCTGAACTCCGAGACCCAAGCCCGGGTGCTGGCCCGGCTCCACTTCGCGCTGGAAGACCACGGGATCCTCTTCCTCGGCAAGGCCGAGATGCTGCTGTCGCACGGCCACCTCTTCGCCCCGGTCGACCTCAAGCGGCGGATCTTCGTCAAGGTCAGCAAGGACACGCTGCGGGAGCGCCTGTCGGTCATCAACGACGGCGGGGCTCCCGAGCCGCTCGAGTCCCCGGTCGGATACCGCCGGGTCCGGGAGCTGGCCAACGACGCCCTGCCGACCGCCGTCGTCGTCGTCCACCACACCGGCATCGTGGCCATGGCCAACGCCGCCGCCCGGCGCCTGTTCGGGATCACGCCCGGCGACATCGGCCGTCCCTTCCAGGACCTCGAGCTGTCCTACCGCCCGGCCGAGCTGCGCTCGGCGCTGGAGGAGGTCCTGAAGGAGCAGCGGCCGCTGCGGCTCGAGCAGGTGGAGTGGCCGGACGGGCCGGGGGCGGTCAACTGCCTCGACATCCACGTCGTCCCGGTCAACGACGCCGCCGGCCTCAACCTCGGGGCGGCGCTGTCGTTCGTCGACGTGTCGCTGTCCCGCCGTCTCCAGGAGGACCTGGAGCACGCCAACCGCGACCTCGAGACCGCCTACGAGGAGCTCCAGTCGACCAACGAGGAGCTCGAGACGACCAACGAGGAGCTCCACTCGACGATCGAGGAGCTCGAGACGACCAACGAGGAGCTCCAGTCGACCAACGAGGAGCTCGAGACCATGAACGCCGAACTCCACTCCACCAACGAGGAGCTGCAGGCGATCAATGACGAGCTCCGGATGCGGACGGGCGAACTCGACGAGGTGAACGACTTCCTGGAGTCGATGCTGGTGAGCCAGCGCGGGGGCCTCGTGATCGTCGACCGGGACCTGCGGGTCTCGGTCTGGAACGACGCCTCGGCCGAGCTGTGGGGCCTCCGGCGGGACGAGACGCCCGGCCAGCACTTCCTCAACCTCGACATCGGGCTCCCGGTGGAGGAGCTCCGCCAGCCCATCCGGGCGGTGCTCACGGGGGAGTCGCCGGGCGACACGGCGGTGCTCGACGCCACCAACCGTCGGGGGCGGGAGTTCCGGTGCCGGGTGTCGATCGCGCCGCTGCTCGACCGGGAGCGGCAGATCCGCGGCGTGATGCTGTCGATGGAGGACGCCGGCTGAGCCGGCGCCCGCCGGTCAGTTGACGGCGGACCGGGCCCAGAGCCGCAGCCGGCCGAGCGTGCGGGCCAGCACCCGGGAGACGCACATCTGGCTGACGCCGACCTCGGCGGCGATCTCCGACTGGGTCAGCTCGTCGATGAAGCGCAGCTCGACGATGCGCCGGTCGCGCTCAGGCAGCCGGCCGAGGAGATGGCCGAGGAGCTGACGGTTCTCGAGCTGGCGGAAGCCGGCGTCGTCCTGGCCGAGCTCGATCACCGGGTCGTCCGAGCCGGGGACGGCGGGCACGTCGATCGACATCGCCCGCTGGCTCACCCGCAGCTCCATAGCCTCCACCACCCGTTCCACCGACAGGCCGCAGCGCGCCGCCAGGGACTCCATCGACGGCGAGTCGGACTGCTCCGCGGTCAACTCGTCGACCGCCCGCATGACGTTGAGGTAGTCCTCCTGGAGCGAGCGCGGGACGCGCATGCCCCAGGTCTTGTCGCGGATGTGGCGCTTCAGCTCGCCGGCGATGGTGATGCGGGCGAAGAGCGGGAACGGGCGGCCCAGGCTCGGGTCGAACCGGTCGATGGCGTGGAGCAGACCGATCCGAGCGACCTGGATCAGGTCGTCGAGTGCCTCCCGGTGGCGGTACCGGAGCGCCAACGAGCGGGCGAAGCCGTCGTAGGAGGCCATCAGCTCGTCCCGCAACGCCGGTTCCCGGGTGGCGGCGTAGGCCTCGTGGAGCTGACGGCGCACGAGGTCGAGGGGATCGGTACGGTGGCGGGGGTTGTAGCCGGGCACCGTCGGAAGGAAGGGCGAGCGCCGGCCGCGTTGCCATCGGCGGCACTCGGCCAGCCCGTCGTGCAGCATGTCCAGGCCCTGCCGGTTGTCGAGCAGCAGCGTTTCGGCCCGGGTGCGGGCGTCCCGGCTCGCCAGGCGGAGGGCCGACAGCCGGGACGCCATCTCCACCACGACGAGCCGGTTCGCCGAGACCCGTTCGAAGAGCGTCTGGAGCGGCGGAGCGGTGCGGGCTTTCTCCTGCATGGCGGCGGTTCCTCGGGGACTGCGGACTGCAGCGCTTCGTACCCTGACGGTACTGGGTGCAATCTCCAGGTGGGGGGGGCACGCTCGGTGGCGGGATCTGGGGCGTCACACCGCGTTGGGGGGCGTCGGGGTCGTGGCACTCGCCCCGCCATGTCACAGCCTCGCGCTTCCCGCCGCCGGGGTGTCGTCGGCCCGGTGCGTCACGAACGGCGCAGCGCCGTTTCTCCATCGACCGTTTCGTGGCGGACTGGGATGCCGCCCTCCGACGGAAGACGGCGGAGCGGCGGGTCTCAGGCCGGCTGGGCCCCGAGCGGCAGCCGGAGCGTGAACAGCGCGCCGCCGTCGGCGGCGTTGGCGGCGCGGGCATCGCCGCCGTGCTCGGCGGCGATGCCCGCCACGATGGCCAGGCCGAGCCCGGCGCCGGCGCCGGCCCGGGCGGCGTCGGCCTGCCAGAAGCGGTCGAAGACGTGGGCCAGCGCCTCGTCGCCGAGGCCGGCGCCGTGGTCCCGGACGGCGACCGTGGCCGCGCCGTCGGCCAGACGGGCGCTGACCTCGATCGGCGTCCCGGCCGGCGTGTGGCGGACGGCGTTGGTCACCAGGTTGGCGATCGCCTGCCGCAGGTGGTCGCGGTCGCCGAGCACCACCACCGGTTCGGGCGCGTCGAGGGCCACGGGCCGGTCGGGGGCGGCGGCCACGGCGTCGCTGCAGGCGTCGGCGGCGAGGACGGCGAGGTCCACCGGCGCCCGCTCCACCGGCCGCGTCTGGTCGAGGCGGGCCAGGAGCAGCAGGTCCTCGACCAGCGTCTTCATGCGGGCCGACTCCTCCTCGATGCGCCGCAGGATGACCGTCAGGTCGACCCCCCGCGCCCCGGCCGGCCGCGGGTCGCCGGCCTCGCCCATGCGGAACAGCTCGGCGAAACCCTGGATCGACGTCAGCGGCGTCCGCAGCTCGTGGGAGGCGTCGGCCAGGAACTGGCGCAGCCGCTGCTCCGTCCGGTCCCGTTCGGCGAAGGCCGCCTCGAGCTCGCCCAGCATCGTGTTGAGGGCCAGCCCGAGCTGGCCGACCTCACTCCGGCCCTCGCTGGGGCTGACCCGCTCGGAGAGATTGCCGGCGGTGATCGACCGGGCCGATTCCGCCATCGTCTCCAGCGGCCGCAGGCCCCGCCGGAGCAGCAGCCAGGCTCCGGCGGCCAGCAGCGCCAGCAGGGCGAGGCCGGCGGAGCCCTCGATCAGCAGGAGGCGGCGGAGCGCCGCGCTGACCTCGGTGGTCGGCACGGCCACGACGACGGTGTCGCCGGCCAGGCCGTCGGCCGGGCCGGCGTAGACCCGCCAGTGTCCCGAGCCGCTCGCCGAGGACGTCGTCCAGAACCGGCCGGCGCCGGCGGGAACGTCGATGGTGGCGTCGAGCTTGGGGACGGCCGCCGTCCTCGACTGGGCGACGCTGGTGACGAGGGCGCCGTCGCCACCCCGCAGTTCGGCGTAACCCACCAGCGGGACGACGGTCGGCGGGCCGTGGTGCTCGTCGTCGTGTCCTCCGCCCGGGCCGCCGTCGCCGCCGCCCGGAGCGCCGCCCGGTCCTCCGGCATGGCCCGGCCCGCCGCCGCCGAACCCTGCGGCAGGAGTGCCGACGTCGTCGCTGCTCAGCCCGGCGTTGCGGGCCAGCTGGGGCACCACGGCCGGCGCCGAGGCCCGGATCTGATTGTCGAGCCGGTCGTACTCCGACCGGGAGTACAGCTCGTAGGTGGCGAACCCGAACACGGCCAGGCCCGCCGTGACCAGCACGACGAGACCGAGCACGAGACGGAGCCGCAGCGTCATACGCCCCCACCATCGGGCCGCCGGCTCCGCCCGCCCGCAGCGCTTCCTTGGAGTTCCCTCCGAGTCTTCTCTGGGTGCCGAAAGGAGCCCGTAGCATGGGCGCCGTGACCGATCGGGACAAGCCGCAGCCCCGGGTGCTCGTCGTCGACGACGAGGAGCACATCACCGAACTGCTGGCCATGGGCCTCGGGTTCAACGGCTTCGAGGTCGAGCGGGCGGCCTCGGGCCGGGCGGCGCTGGCGGCCATCGAGAGCCGGCGGCCCGACCTCGTCGTCCTCGACGTGATGCTCCCCGATCTCGACGGGTTCGAGGTCGCCCGCCGGCTGCGCCAGGCCGAGGGGGCGGGCAGCAAGGTGCCGATCATCTTCCTCACCGCCCGCGACACCACGCAGGACAAGGTGGAGGGGCTCCGGCTGGGCAGCGACGACTACGTCACGAAGCCCTTCAGCATCGAGGAGCTCATCGAGCGGGTGAAGGCCGTGCTGCGCCGCTCCAAGGGGGTCGGCCCGGGCGACCATCGGCTGAGCTACGCCGACCTGGAGCTCGACGAGGAGACGCGGGACGTGTGGCGGGCCGGCAAGCTCATCGAGCTGACGGTCACGGAGTACAAGCTCCTCCACTACCTCCTGTCGAACGCCCGCCGGGTGCTGACCCGGGAGCAGATCCTCGCGCACGTCTGGGACTACTCGTTCACCGGCAACGCCAGCGTGCTGGAGACGTACATCAGTTACCTGCGGCACAAGATCGACGCCGTCGAGCCGGCGCTGATCCACACCGTGCGGGGGGTCGGCTACACGCTCCGCCTTCCGCCCGACTACAGCGGGGCCAACTGAGGAATCGGCGCCGCCGCCAAGGCCGTTCCCAGGCGACGCGGAGGAACGGCTCCGAGGATGTCGGCATGGATCAGCCCACGACCCCCACCACGACCCGCCGGCGCCGTCCCCACCCGGCCCGCCGGGCCCGTCAGATGACCGGCGCGGCCAGCGCCGCGACGGCCCTGTTGCTGACGGGCGCCATGGCCGCCGCCGGCTCCGGCGCCACCGAGTCGGCCGCCTCCACCGACACGGCCGCCACGACGCCGACCGCCGCCGTGATCCCGTCGACGACCACCACGACCACGACCTCGTCCGTCTCGGCCTCCGTGTGGTCGGCGGTGGCGGCCACGCCGTCCCCGGCGGCCACGACCCGGAGCCATGGCAGCTGAGGACCGCGCCGTCGAGGACCGCGCCTTCCGGGCGATGGGCAGCGACGCCCACGTCATCGTCGTCGGCGGGCCGCCGGGCGGCGCCGAGCGGGCCCGGCGCCGCATCGACGATCTCGAGGCCCGCTGGAGCCGGTTCCGGCCCGACAGCGAGATCAGCGGACTGACCCGCCGGGCGGGGGAGTGGGTGACGCTCTCGCCGGAGAGCCTGCTGCTCGTGGGGCGGGCCGTCGAGGCGTGGCGGCTCACGGTCGGCCGCTTCGACCCCACCGTCCTCGGAGCGGTCATCCGGGCGGGCTACGACCGGAGCTTCGAGCTCCTCGACCGAGACGGCGGGGCCGCCGGCGCCAGCCCGCTCGCCGCCGGCGCCGCCGGCATCGAGATCGACGGCGACCGCGTCCGCCTCCCTACCGGCGTCGGCTTCGACCCCGGCGGCATCGGCAAGGGGCTGGCCGCCGACCTCGTCGTCGCCGAGGCCCTGGCCGCCGGGGCGGCCGGCGCCTGCGTCAACCTCGGCGGCGACCTCCGGGTGGCCGGCGAGGCGCCCGACACCCCGTCGTGGACCGTCGCCGTGGAGCACCCCGCCTCCCCGGAGCCCGTCGCCCTCCTCGGCCTCCACGACGGCGCCGTGGCCACCTCCACCACGCTGCGCCGCCGCTGGTCGGCCGGCGGCGAGGAGCGGCACCATCTCATCGATCCCTGGACCGGCTCCCCGTCGAGCACCGACCTGACGCTGGCGGCGGTGGTGGCCGCCGAAGGCTGGGCGGCCGAGGTCCTGGCCAAGGCGGTGCTGCTGCGGGGGGCGGAGCAGGCCTTCGACCTCGTGGCCGGCCTCGGCGCCGACGCCCTGACCGTCGACCGGGACGGCGTCGTCCGCTCGACTCCCGGCCTGGCCGCCTTCCTCGGCGGAACGCCGCTCCCTGCCGAGCTCAGGCGGCCGGGAGCCTGAGCCGCACCTCGGCGCCGCCGCCGGGCCGGTTGGCGGCGGTGACGTGCCCGCCGTGGGCGGCGGCGATGGCGCTGGTGATCGACAGACCCAGGCCCATCCCACCGGCGCTGCCGGGATCGCGGATGAAGCGGTCGAAGACGTGGGGGAGCAGGTCGTCCGGGAAGCCGGGGCCGTCGTCGGCCACGGTCACGTCGACGAAGGTGCGGTCCTCGGCCACGCAGACCCGCACCTCCGAAGCGGCGTAGCGGACGGCATTGTCGAGCAGGTTGAGCATCGCCCGCTGCAGCGAGGACTCGTCGCCGTTCACCACGCCGTTGCCCAGGCAGCGCACCTCCACGTGGCGGTTGTCGGCCCGGCGGGCGATGGCCCGGGAGGCCCGGTCGAGGACCGTTTCGAGGTCCACCGGCGTCGTCCCGGCGGTGAGGCTCCCGCTCCGGGAACGGGCCAGGACCAGCAGGTTGTGGGCCAGGCGCTCCAGCCGCTCGACCTCGTCGAGCACGGAATCGAGCGTCGCCCGCTGCTCGTCGTCGCCCGACACTCGTTCCCGGGCCAGCTCCAGTTCGCCGCGCACGATGGCGATCGGCGTGCGCAGCTCGTGGCTGGCGTCGTCGAGGAAGGCCCGTTCCCGGACGGCGGCCTCGTCCATGCGGTCGAGCATGGCGTTGAGCCGGGCCGCCAGCGCCCGCAGCTCCTCGCCGCCGCCGGAGATCGCCAGCCGCTCGCCGGCCTCGTGGGTCGAGATGGCGTCGGCCTGCTCGATCATCGACCGGACCGGCTTGAACATCGCCCCGGTCATGAGCCAGCCGCCGAGGGCCACGGTGAGGGCCAGGAGCGGCAGGCCGAGGATCAACGCCTTCTCGAGGTCGCCCTCCAGTCGCAGCGACTCGTCGAAGCTGGTTCCGGTCACGAGGACATCGGTCGTCCCCCCCAGCTGCACCGGCACGGCCAGGATGCGGACGGGCGCCGCCCCGCCGGCCGCCTTGCCGATGCTGTCCTGGCGACGGACGGTGCGGCCGAGGCGGGCGACCTTGTCGGCGCCCGACGGCCGGAGGAGCGGCCGGTCGTTGCCGAGGAACGACGAGGAGGCGAGGAGCCGCCCGTCCGGCCCCAGCAGCTGGGCGATGGCGTCGGACGGCGGCGCCAGCTCGGGGTTGGGACCGGTGATGACCCCCGGCCCCTCGGCGGCGACCCGCTGCGCCAGGTTGGTCGACACCGGCACGAGGCCCTCGTCGACCCCGATGGCCAGCTGCCGGCGGGCCTGGTGGACGACCACCGCGCCGAAGCCGGCGGCCACCACGGTGGTGGTGAGCGCGAAGACGAGCCCGAGCCGGGCTCGCAGCGTCCGGGGCCGGAGCATCGCAGCGCCTACGGGTTGAGACGGTAGCCCACGCCCCAGACGGTCTCGATCGACTCCCGGCCGAAGGGCCGGTCGATCTTGTCGCGCAGGTAACGGATGTAGACGTCGACGACGTTGGAGTCGCCGTCGTAGGCGAAGTCCCAGGCGTGTTCCAGCAGCAGCGCCCGGGACAGCACCTCGCCCGGCCGGCGCATGAACAGCTCCAGCAGGGTGAAGGCCTTGGGGCTGAGCTTGACGGGGATGCCGCCCCGCGTCACCTGCCGGGTGGCGGGGTCGAGCTCGAGGTCGCCCACCACGAGGGTGGTCGGCCGCTCCGTGGCCCGCCGGCGGACCAGCGCCCGCAGCCGGGCCGAGAGCTCCTCGAACGAGAACGGCTTGGGGAGGTAGTCGTCGGCGCCGGCGTCGAGGCCGTCGACCCGGTCCTTCACGCCGTCGCGGGCGGTGAGAAGCAGGATCGGCGACCAGCGCCCCTGGGTCCGCAGGGTGCGGCAGACCTCGAACCCGTCGGGGGCCGGGATCATCACGTCGAGCACGATGGCGTCGTAGTCGCACTCCGTCGCCATCCACAGCGCTTCCTTGCCGTTGTCGACGGCGTCGACGGCGTGGCCCTCGCGCTGCAGCGCCGCCTGGAGCAGGCGGGCCATCTTGGGCTCGTCTTCGACCACGAGCAGCCGCACGGCACCTCCGATTCGGGGGATCGCAACTTGGGGGTTCGTCGTCGCATTCTCCCCGCCGGCGCCCCCGTCCTCCCCGGGGCCGCACACTCGTCGGCTTTGCCGGGTTCGGCGCTTTCAGGCGGCGTACAGCTTCCTGACGGCGGGCTTGCCCGGGCGGGGAGCGATCGGGACCCAAGGGGAGCGATCGGGGCAGAGCTGTCGCCGGTGGGGCGGCGGGCCGATCGGCGGCCAGAGGAAGGTTCGCGCACATCCCGAATCTCCGAGATCGTGCGCTCCTGTCGACAGATCCTGCTGGCCGGCCTCGCCGTGGTGCTCCTCGGGGCCACGGCCTTCGGCGCCCAGGGTTCCGTCCCGGCGGGCTGGCAGACCCAGAGCGACACGGTGCTGGCCCCCGGCGTCGACCACCAGGCGCTGACGCTGGCCGATCCACCCCAGTCGGTCCACGTCGCCCGGGTCGCCCCCGGCGCCGCCCGGGTCGCCGTGGTCAGCAGCCACGACGCCGTGGCCCACCAGAACAGCGGCGCCGAGCTGCCGAGCGAGATGTGCCAGCGGGTCGGCTGCCTGGCCGGTATCAACGCCGACTTCTCCGACCCCGCCACCGGCGAGCCGGCGGGCGGCGTGGTCGACGGCGGCGTCCTGCTCCGGTCGCCCGTCCCCGGCCGGGCCCAGCTGATCGTCACCCGCGACGGCCACCTCCGGGCCGCCCCGCTCGACTGGTCGGGCACGGTGACGGCCAGCGACGGCACCACCGTGGCCGTGGGCGGCGTCAACGTCGACCCCCACCCCGGCGACGTCGATCTCTACACGTCGGCCTGGGCCGGCGACACGCCCGACGGCGCCGACATCGAGCTCGTCCTCCAGGCGACCGGCGCGGTCGGGGCCATCGGGGCGACGACGCCGCTGCAGATCACCGCCGTCCGCACCGATCCCGGCCCGATCCCGGCCGGCGGCGCCGTCCTCGCCGCCAGCGGCTCGGCGTCGGCCACGCTCCACGCCATGGCCGACCGCGCCGCGGCCGGGAGCATCAGCTCGACGCTCCAGCTCAACATCCGCACCGCCGTCGACGTGGTGGAGAGCGTCGGCGGGAACCCGGTCGTCCTGGCCGGCGGGCACCCGGCGTTCCCCGACGCCGGCGACAGCTTCACCGATGACCGCCACCCCCGCTCGCTGGTCGGCTGGAACGCCGCCGGCGAGGTCATGCTGGTCACCGTCGACGGCGGCCGCGACGGAGCCTCGGGGATGACCATGGCGGAAGCCGCCGACCTCCTCGGCGGCCTCGGGGCGACGGACGGGTTCGGGTTCGACAACGCCTCGGCCACGTTCGTGGCCGGCGGGTCGGTGCAGAACCTGCCCGTGGACGACCCGGCGCCCGGCGCCCCCGCCCCGACCGGTGGGCGCGAGGTGGCCGCGGGGTCGACGGAACGCCCGGCGGTCAACACGCTGATGGTGGTCCCGAACCCGCCGGCCCCGGCTCCGGGGACGGGCGGCGGCTCCGGCTCGGGCTCCGGCGGCGGGTCGGGTTCGGGCTCCCCGTCGGGCGGGAAGTCCGGTCCCTCGACCACGCCGACCACGGCGTCGCCCCGGGTGACCGTGGCCGGCGGCGGCGGCTCCGCTCCCGCCACGGGCGGGCTGGTCGGGACGCCGGCTCCGGGCCCGTCCGGCGGCGGGGCGGTCCCGAGCGTCCACGACATCCTGAGCAACCCGGCGGCCAAGCGCCGCCGTCCCCCGACCGGCCCGGCCGGCGCCGCTACCCCGAAGAAGGCGAAAGGCGGGCAGCCGGCGGCCGGCGCTGCGCCCTCGATCCCGGACTGGAACGACATCGCCGCCGCCGTGTCGCCCCGGCCGAGCGACGGCGCCGGCGGCCCCGACGAGGTGGCGCTCTCCGCCGATCCGGCGGCGCACCACGGCCCCGGCCGAGACCCGGTCCGGACGGGGCTCGACCTGCTGGCGGCGGGGATGATCGTGAGCGTCCTCTCCGGCCTGCGCCGGATCTACAACGACCGGCGCCGCCCGGCGATGTGGATTTAACCGACATCCTCTGGCGGGTGGCGGGGATACTGACCCCGGGGCGGTGGACCGGGTAGGACGACGCAGCCCTCGTCGGGCTCGCCGAGGGCGAACCACTCCCCGCCCTCGGCCACGATGAGCGCCACCAAGGCGGCGAGGGCGGCGTCGACGGCGTCGAGGCTCCGCAGTGCGGTGACGTCGACGCCGGCGGCGGCCAGCGTCGCCGTCCGCCACCGGCGTTTGGCCGCCGGGCGCCGGGCCGTCCCGGGCGGCGGGCGGTGCCCGGCCAGGGCCACCGCTGCGCCGTGGGGGAAGACCTCGAGGGCCCGGCCGCGCCCGTCGTCGGCGGGATCACCCCGGAAGCACGGGTAGCCGGCCCGGTCGGCGGCGGCGAAGGCCGCGTGGCCGGCGAACATCCAGCCGTAGAACGGATGGCCCCGGAGGCGGGGGTCCGACGGCGTCCGGAAGCAGGGCAGCCCCAGCGCGATCAGCTCCCGCTCGGCCCGCCGGCTGGTGCCCCGCAGACCCCAGGCCGGGGGCGAGTCGATGGCCACCGCGCCGGGCCGCAGGGAGCGCAGGAGTGCGGCGAGATCCTCGGGCGTCTGGCGGGCGAGCGGCGGCCCGGCCAGCCGGCGGTCACCGTCGAGGACGACGACGTCGAGCCCCCGCCGCAGCGACACGTCGACCCCCACTCCGACCGGCATCGGTCGATTGTCGCCCACAGCCGTGTAATTTCCGGAGGAATGGCGGCGACAGCGGGCGGGCGGGGGACGGCCACGAGCCGGTTCGGCGTCAGCCGCCGCGAGAGCCACGACGCCTCGGAGTTCTACGCCCGGTTCCGAACGCCGGAGATCAGCGGCGACGACCGCCTCGCCGGTGCCGTCGACATCGGCGAGCCGCTGCGCTGCGCCGACGCCCGGGCCCTCGACCTTCCGGACGGGAGCGTCGCCCTGGTTGTCACCTCGCCGCCGTACTTCGCCGGTAAGGAATACGAGGCGGCGCTGGGCGAGGGGTCGATCCCGGCCAGCTACCTGGAGTACCTCGGCATGCTGCGCGACGTCTTCGCCGAGTGCCGCCGGGTCCTCGAGCCGGGGGGGCGCATCGCCGTCAACGTCGCCAACCTCGGCCGCAAGCCCTACCGCAGCCTGTCGGCCGACGTCATCCGCATCCTCCAGGACGACCTCGGCCTGCTGCTGCGGGGGGAGGTCATCTGGGTCAAGGCCGAAGGGGCGTCGGGCAATTGCGCCTGGGGCTCGTTCCGCTCGCCGGCCAACCCCGTCCTGCGCGACGTCACCGAGCGGGTCGTCATCGCCTCCAAGGGTCGCTTCGACCGCGCCCGGCCGGCCGCCCGCCGCCGGGCCGAGGGCCTGCCCCACCGCAGCACGCTGACCAACGACGAGTTCCTCGACGCCACCCTCGACCTGTGGCGCATCCCGGCCGAGAGCGCCCGCCGGGTCGGGCACCCGGCACCGTTCCCGGTCGAGCTGCCGCTGCGGCTGATCGAGCTCTACACCTACGCCGGCGACCTCGTCCTCGACCCGTTCCTCGGGTCGGGGTCGGCGGCGGTGGCGGCGGTGCGGGCCGGGCGGCGCTACGCCGGGTACGACATCGACCCCGGCTACATCGCCACCGCCCGGGCCCGGGTCGAGGAGGAGCAGGCCCGCCTCCGGGCCCTCGCCGTGGCCGGCGGCGACGGGCCGGCGTCGGAGGCCTGGGGCCGGGCCGAGGGCGAGGGTCGGGGGGCGGCGGCGGTGGCCGAACTGCTGGTCGAGGCGGCGGGGTTCGTCGTGACGCAGCGGAACCGTCCGCTGCCGGGGACCGGCCTCGCCGTCGACCTCGTGGCGACGGCGGCGGACGGGCGGGAGTGGTGCTTCGACGTCACCGGCGGCTTCACGACGCTGCGGGGCGGTCTGTCCCGGGCCGACGTCCTGTGGCGGGCGCTGGGGCGGGCCCACGTCCTGCGGGCGGCCGGCGGCGCTCCGCCGGTGTTCCTCACGTCGCACCTCCCGGGGCCGGGGACGCCGGGCGACGCCGCCCTCCGGGCCGTCGGCCCGGCCGGTGTCTTCGACGTCGTGGCCATGGGCTCGCCCGGCGGCCGGGACCGCCTCGCCGCCTACGCCGCCGGCGGCCACGACCGCCCCCTGCCCGGCTTCTGGACCGCCGCCCACCTCGCCCCGCCCCCGCCGTGACCCGCCGCCAACCGGCGTTCCATCTCCGCTGTATCCCGGTAAACGAACGCCGGTTGCCGCCACCGGCACCGCCCTCCCGTTCCGGCGTTCGTCTTCCGCTGTATTCCGGTAACGGAACGCCGGTTGCGGGGCCGGGGTCGGGGTAGTGCCGCCGGCGCCGTTCGTGCCCGTTCCCGTCGAACGGCCCGGCGGGGGTCGCATCGCCGACCGGACGCCGCCCGATCCCGCCGACCTCGTGATCGTGGACGGCCTGGAGCGGACGGTCCCGCTGCACCGCTTGGCCGCCGCCGCCTGGGCCGCCCTGACCGCCACCGCCCGGTCCGCCGGCCACGCCGCTCCGCTGCTCCTGCCCGTGTCGGGCTATCGCAGTGCCGCCGAGCAGGCCTGGCTGTGGGACGCCGCCCTCGTGAAGTACGGCGACCCCGAAACCGCCTGCCTGTGGGTCGCCCGCCCCGGCACCAGCGCCCACCAGAGCGGCCGGGCGGTCGACTGCCACCTCGGCTTTCCGATCGAAAGCGAGTACGTCGAAGCCCAGCGCCAGACGCCCGTCCACCGCTGGCTCGTCGAGCACGCCGCGCCGTTCGGGTTCTACCCCTACGACACCGAGCCGTGGCACTGGGAGTACAACCCGCCCTGGGAGGCAGCATGAGCGCCGAGCAACGGTTGAGGACGCTGGGACTCGAGCTCTCCGAGTCTCCTCCGCCGGTGGGCAACTACGTGGCCGCCGCGCGGAGCGGCAACCTCCTCTTCCTGGCCGGCCACGGCCCGGTCCGGCCCGACGGCGCCATGGTCCGGGGCAAGGTCGGCCGGGACCTCGACCTCGCCGCGGCCCGGGACGCCGCCCGGCTCGTCGGCGTCGGACTGCTGGCCACCTTGCGCCGGGAGCTCGGCAGCCTCGACCGCGTGAGCCGGATCGTGAAGGTCCTCGGTATGGTCAACTGCGCCCCGGGCTTCAACCAGACCCCGGCGGTCGTCGACGGCTGTTCGGACCTCCTCGTCGACGTGTTCGGCGACGCCGGCCGCCACGCCCGCTCCGCCGTCGGGCTGGCGGAGCTGCCCTTCGACATCGCTGTCGAGATCGAGCTCGTGGCCGAGGTTCGCTAGCCAAGCGTCGCCGGAGCGCGGCGGTTGCAGCGCCTATGAGGCCGCCCCGGCGGCGCAGTCCGGGCTGAGCCAGGTGCTGTGCGGCACCAGGCGGGCGACTCCGGATGTCTCGCTCGACGCCGACCCGAATTCCGGCGTGTCGGTCTACGACAGCACCAAAACCAACGGCCAGAAGGGCTGGTTCGTCGTGGGCGGGACCAGTGCCTCGTCCCCGATGGTGGCCGCCGAGTCCGCCGCGGTGGGCGCGGCCCTCGACTCCGCCTACGTGTACGGCAATTCGATGAGCTTCCGCGACATCACCAGCGGCAACAACGGCGCTCCCTGCCTCGCCGGCTTCGACCTCTGCACCGGCCGGGGCAGCTGGATCGGCAGCGGAGGTACCGCAGCGCCGTAATGTTCGGCGCATGGCCTACCGCGACTACACCCACCTCGGCTTCGAGTTCCCCGACCCGGGCATCCTCCGGATCCTCTTCGACAATCCCAAGAGCCTGAACTCCGTCAGCCCCGAGCAGCACACCGAGCTGGCCCGGATCTGGGGCGACATCGACCGCGACCCCGACGTCAGTGTCGTCATCGTCACCGGCGCCGGCACGGCCTTCTCCTCGGGCGGCGACTTCGGGTTGATCGAACAGATGACGGAGGACTTCGAGGGCCGCATCCTGACCATGCGCGAAGCCCGCGACATCTGCTACGGGGTCGTCAACTGCTCCAAGCCGATCGTGTCGGCCATGACCGGGCCGGCGGTGGGGGCGGGCCTGGCCGTCGGGCTGCTGGCCGACGTGTCGATCGCCACGCCGGCGACCAAGATCGTCGACGGGCACACCCGCCTCGGCGTGGCCGCCGGCGACCACGGCGTCCTCATCTGGCCGATGCTGTGCGGGATGGCCAAGGCCAAGTACCACCTGATGACCTGCGAGCCGGTGAGCGGCGAAGAGGCGGAGCGGATCGGGCTGGTGTCGCTGTGCGTGCCCGAAGAGGAACTGCAGGAGCGGGCGCTGGCCGTGGCCCGCAAGCTGGCCTCGCTGTCGCAGAGCGCGGTGCGGTGGACGAAGTACGCCCTCAACGGCTGGCTGCGGACGGCGGGGCCGATCTTCGACGTGTCGGTGGCCTACGAGACCCTCGGCTTCGGCGGCCCGGACGTGAAGGAGGGCGTGGCCTCCCTGCGGGAGAAGCGCCGGCCGGCCTTCAGCGGCCCGGCCGACTCCTAAGGTCGACCGGGCCGCAGAGAAGCCGCTCCGGGGAAGTTCGGGGTTACCGGGCGCCGACCCGGCGGGAGCAGGCGGGCCACTGGCCCCAGCCGCTGCGGGCCTGGAGTTTCCGGGCCGCCTGGTCCTGGACTTCGGGCGGCGCCTGATGGGGCAGGCCGCCGTAGCCGAGGCTGTGCCACGTGCCGGCCGACATCTGGTAAGCGCCGTAGTAGCCGTTCCCGCTGTTGCGCTGGTAGTTCCCGCCCGCTTCGCAGTTGCGGATGCGCTGCCACACGGCATCGTCGCCGTCGGCGGCCGGCGGAGCGGGGGCCGGAGCCGCCTGGCGGGCCGGGGTGCGGACGCCGGCGCGCGAGGCGCGCTGCTGCCGCGCCAGCCGGCGGCGGAGGGTCGCCCGGTCGATCGAGCGCCCGTAGGCCGGGTGCCGGACGAAGGCATGGGCCGGCAGGGCCATGAGATCGGAACAGAGGAGGGTGCCGGCGGCCACCAGACCGATGGCCACGTGCAGGAGCCGGCGGGAGTCGATGCGCATCTTGCGCCTCCTTGAAGTCACGGAAAGCCGGAGGGCTTCAGGGGTGGCCTGGGAATGCGGGCGACGTCGGGAAGGAGCATGCAGCTCGTGGAGCGCTCCGGTGCGCTCCGGGACTTCGGGTACGTCCATGCGAGGTGCTGACGACAGCCCACGGGTGTGGGGTTTGGGCGGCCCCTTTCCTGGGGTAGGGGGGCGGTCAGACTCGAGTTCCCAGCAGCGCCCCGTCGCGCCCTCCGTTCGATCCGCCCGAATCGAAGCTCGGACCCTAGCGTCGGCCCCGGCGTCGACGCCAACAATTTCCAACGTTCGTCGACGGGCGGTGGCCGCCCCGGTGTCATTCGCCGGGTTCTGTCGACCCCGAGCGCGAGAACACCCCCGGGGTCCTCGTCGGGATCCCGGGGGTGTCGCGATACTGCAGTGGCCGATGTGGCCTAAGCGGCCGAAGTGGTGACCTCGACGGCCTCGGGGGTGCCGGCCGAGATCTCCACCTTGCGGGGCTTGGCCTTCTCGGCCACCGGGATGTGCAGGGTCAGCACGCCGTGGTCGTAGTTGGCCCGGATCTTGTCCGGGTCGAGGCTCTCGCCGAGGAACAGCTGGCGGTTGAAGCGGCCCTGGGGGCGCTCCGACACGGTGATCTCGTCGCCCTCCTGGCGGGAGAAGTGCCGCTCGGCGGTGACGGTCAGCACGTTCTTCTCAACCGTCAGGTCGATCGAGGCCGGGTCGACCCCCGGTACGTCGAAGTGCACCACGAAGTCGCCGTTGCGCCGGTAGGCGTCCATCGGCATCACCGGCCGGGAGTTGCCCCAGGGCGCCTGGGTCAGCCGGTCGAGCTCCCGGAACGGGTCGAAGCGCATCAGCATCGCAATCAGTCCTCCTGTGTCCACCAAGCAGAAGCGGAGTCGGTACCTTGGAGTCTATGAACAGGGAATCTAAGTGTCAAGCACTCAGTTTTACTTACTGAGTTGCTACCATAGCGTCGGACCGGGAGGATGGAACCGCCAACCTCCCGCACAGGAGGACAAACACAGATGGCCATGGCGTTCGACCCGAACCGCTGGACGCTGCGCACGCAGGAGGCGGTGCAGGCCGCCGTGGAGATGGCCCGCACCCAGGCGCACCCCGAGGTGACGCCGGATCACCTGGTGGCCGCCCTCGTCGGCCAGCAGGAGGGCGTCGTCCTGCCGATCCTGGGGAAGGTCGGCGTGGCGCCGCTGTCGCTGCGCAACCGGGCCGGCGAGGCGCTGGCCCGCCTGCCCAAGGCCCACGGCGGGCAGCCGCCCCAGATCAGCCGCGACCTGCGGTCCGTCATGGAGGCGGCCGATCAGGCCCGCGAGGAGCTGCACGACGAGTACCTCTCGACCGAGCACCTGCTGCTGGCGCTGGCCGACCGCATCGGCGTGAGCCGGGAGCAGCTCCTGAATGCCCTGCGGGACGTCCGGGGGAGCCACCGCGTCACCAGCCAGAACCCCGAAGAGCAGTACCAGGCGCTGGAGCGCTACGGCCGCGACCTCACCGAGGCGGCCCGGGCCGGCAAGCTCGACCCGGTCATCGGCCGGGACGAGGAGATCCGCCGGGTCATCCAGGTGCTGTCGCGGCGGACGAAGAACAACCCCGTCCTCATCGGCGAGCCCGGCGTCGGCAAGACGGC
>Ga0070741_10004426_pt1 | contig 32835 bp, 28 predicted proteins | sample Coa_R1_4_FD_66440 | JGI IMG/M metagenome (GOLD analysis project Ga0070741, IMG submission 66440) | Surface soil microbial communities from Centralia Pennsylvania, which are recovering from an underground coalmine fire - Coalmine... | ecosystem: Environmental > Terrestrial > Soil > Unclassified ... | reverse complement strand
ACGGGTGGTTTATATCCCCGCTGGCGGATGTCCAAATACTCCGCCTCGCTCGTGGCATGCAGGACGTCGGCTCGCCGCAGCGCGCGATCCTGCGCGAGCGAAAGCACACGCTTGATGCGCCGGTTGCGGGTCATGGCCCACTCCGACAACGTACCCCGCGGCGAGGTGACGAGCTTTGCTCTGCGCCCGGGCACCACCCAGCCGGCCGCGACGTTCACCATCGACCACAAGCTGTGGTTGTGTATCACGTCCACGTGCCTTGCCGCTCGCGCGAGCGCGCGCGCATGTGCGGGCGAAATGGCGAAGCGCCGCAAAACCCGCCACTCCGGATAGACACTCGTGCGCACGCCAGGTATGGGTTGACGCGCAGCTTGGCACGAGAGTTCTACGTCGTGCCCGCGCGCCGCAAGCGCCTCGCAAAGACGCGGAACCGAATACGACGGCCCCGATGCTTCCTGATTCACGTGGGGTACGACGTGGACGAGCTTCATGCCGAGGACTCGTAAAGCGGGACGAGTTCCTTGGTCCAAGCCGCCGCCCAGCGGGAAACGGGCCGGCTCCAACGTTTGGCCATCCATCGACCAATCGGAATGCCGAATCCCGTTTTTGAGCGGGCGACGATTTCGGTCGGCAACGGGTTGCTCGGCGCATGGGCGAGCAGTCGTTTGCCGGGATGCATCGCGAACCGCGGAAACAATGGACTCAACGCTTGCAGCAACGTGGTATCCACGAGCGGCGTGCGGAGTTCGACGCTGTGATCCATACTGGCCCAATCGCTGTCCCGCAGCAGTTGGTTGCGAAGATAGGCCGTCGATTCGATTTGCGCCAGCGCCAGTTTCGGGTCATTCGGCAATTGTCCCGATATGCCGTCGACGCATCCGTCCACGTCGAACCCGGAGAGCGCTTCGCGAGCCGCCTCCTCGCCCATCACCCCCGCAAGTTCCTCGGGCGCGAATACGCCTCGAGTCAGCCACCATGCCCGCTGGATCGTCGTGGTCCAATCGCCGAGATGGCGCCAACGTGGATTTCCGCTGCGCTTGGCCTTCCAGCGCCCCAACGAGGCGATACCCGCCGCTGCGCCGGGAATCATGCCGGCGAGACGTCGCATCGCGAGCAACCGGGGCAATCGACGAAAACTCGAATATCCCATGAACAGCTCGTCGCCACCGACACCGGATACGACGACTTTGAGGCCCCGTTCGGCGGCTGCCTTGCTCGCATACCACGTATTGATGCCGTCGACGCTCGGCTGATCCATGGCGGCGACGATGCGCGGCAGATCCTCGAAGAATTCATGCTCGCCGACGCGCCGCACGACGTGCTGCATGCCGTTCCGCGCGGCGAACTGCGCCGCTACGGGCGCCTCGTCGTCATGCTGCCCGGCAAATTCGTCGTAGGCAAGCGTGATGCATTGCAGGTCGACCGCGCCCGTCTCCATCATCAACCGAGCGAGCGCGCATGAATCGATGCCACCCGAAAGAAACAACCCTACCGGCACATCGGACACCTGGTGGCGCGAGACGGATTCGAGCAAAGCGGCGCGCACGCACTCCTGCACATCGACCTTTGCCGGCGCCGGTTCGCTGTGCCACGCCTGCGCGATATCGCACCAGCGCCGGACCTTCGAACGTCCCGATTCTATCCAGCCAAAATGTCCTGCCGGCAGCGCCTCGATGTCGCGATACCAGGTATGCGGTTCGGGAACGCTGCCTAGCATCCAGAATTTCGCTTGGCCGCCGAGATCCGCCTCGCGCGACACCTGACCGCTGGCAAGCAGTGCGCGAACCTGCGAACCGACGAGCAAACCGCCTGCGCAGCGGGCAATGTACAGAGGCTTGATGCCGTACGCATCGCGCGCGATGAACGCACGCTTTTCGGCCCGGTCCCAGATGACGAACGCGAACATGCCCTGCAATTTGGGCAGCATCGCTTCGCCTTCTCGCGCGAACAACTCGAGTATGACTTCCGTATCGGAGGTCGTGCGGAAAATCACGCTGCGGGCGCCGAGCTCGTCGCGAAGCTGCCGGAAATTATATATTTCGCCGTTGTATACAATGCCGTATCGTCCGCAACTCGAAAACATCGGCTGCGCCGCGCGATGATCCAGATCCAGAATGGCCAGCCGCCGGTGACCTAGAACTACGCCATCCTCGTGCCAGAAGCCGCTGTCGTCGGGTCCCCGTCGGCGCATGCGTTCGAGTGCCGCATGCAACCCGTCGAGCGGCACGTCTGTGCCGTCTGCGCCGAACCAGGCGAGGATGCCGCACATCAGCGCGTGCCTCCGCGCGCCGCCAGCTTCTCCCAAACGTCGACGAACGTGCGCCCGCAAACTTCGTTCGTGTAGCGATGCTCGACGGCATCGCGAGCTCGCTCTCCCATTGCTAGATTCAACTCGCGATCGCAAAGCAGTCGGCGAAGGCGATCGGTCATTGCCGCCGCGTCCTCCCGATCGACGAGGAAGCCGGTCTTCCCCTCGTCGACGATCGCATCCGGACCGCCGCTGCGTGTCGATACGACGGGCACTCCGCAAGCCATGGCTTCTATGAGCACCATGCCGAATCCCTCTTCGTCCGACGGCAGTGCGAATACCGCGGCGTTGCGGTAAAGCTCGATCAATGCCTCCCTCGATGGCCGCTGCACGTACTCCACGCGATCCCGCACAGCGAGCGACTCGGCGTTCCGCCAAAACGCTGACGTTGGCCCGGACGATCCCGCCAGGACCAAACGCGCGTTCACGGGCCCGAGCTGTGCGAAAGCGTTCAGGAGCACATCCACGCGCTTGCGAGGATCGTCGAGGCGGCCGACGCAAAGCACGTACGGATCGGCGAGATCGCGCGCCGGCAGCGGCGAAAACAATTTCGCATCGATCCCCGGCGGAGCGTAGCGCAAATCCAATTCGCGCCCCGCATTGGTGTTCCGCACGAAATCGAGCATCCAGGGGTTTTCGACCTGAACCGCCTCCGCTCTTCTTAAGCCTCGACGTTCGAGGCGGTCGGTTATCGGGGTCATTGCTTTTCGCCATCGACCTGCAAACCCCGAGGGCGCTGAGTCACGCGCGCGTCGCTCCACCCGTACGCGAGTAGCAACTTGCACGGATACCGGTTTACCTATTCCGATCGCTGAGCACGCCCATGCTGCAGAGCCGCAAACCACCTGAATGACAGCGCAGTCGCGCAACAATTCAGAGAGAGCCTTGCGTGGTAGATAGCGCTGAAATTCCAATTCACTGAACATGGCCCCAACGGCCACAAATGGTATCCCTTCCCATTCTCCCTCTCCGCAGCGCACTCCCAAAAACCATGTACCAGGCGCACTAAGACGGACGCTAAACTTATCCATGCTCGCGGAAGCCAGAGAAATCACTCGAGGAACGATTTCGGCGCGACACGCTGCTTCGAACAAAAAACGCGCAACTTCTGGGACGCCCCCGCCGTCGGTAAGCGCCGGCACGATGATGCCAATCTTCACTTTAGGCATTCACTGTTTTCATACCAGTTAGTACTTAAGACACAGATTGTTTCAAAGCATTTAATCATGCCCTTTGTCTCCCAACAGCCCAGCCACGAACTCTATAATCTGCTTCGAGCGGGATTGAATGGAATACATTGGAACTGCCCGTTGCTGAGCAGCAAGCGCCATTCCACGGCGCTCGGATTCGCGCGGCAGATAATGTCGAACTAAAGACGCTAGCTCGGTCACGTTGCTCCACATCGGCACTTCGGTTGCCTCATCATAAACGCTCGCAAGATATTCCGAACGTCGGTGTAACATGAAACAACCAGCGGCGGCTAGTTGGTAAGTGCGGTTCGTGTCAACATCACCTGGCTGATGTACGCCACCTACAAGATTCTCAACATGAAGCGGCGCAATAACAATTTTGCCTCGGCGTGCAAATTCTGTGTAGGCGCGCCCATGTATTGCCCCAGGAAATTGCCAATGCTCCGGAAACTCCGAACGGTGTTGATGCCAGCCGTGTCCAGCTATCGCAACACGATATTCACCATGGTCCCCCAATGAAGCCGCGAGGTCCCGTAAAGTTCTTCCATACTGTTCGCGCCAAGTCGCTACCATCGTGATGTCAAGGTCTTGCTCTTGTGGTAGCTCCTTCCAATAGTGAACTTTTGGCTCAAACCCGTGCGGTACAAAAACACAGCGATTGTTGTACCCGTATATGCTCGACCAATTAGTTGGATGGTACGGCTTGGTTGAAATAACAAGATCGTATTCTCCCACCGCTCTCTTAAGTGCTTGTCCATGCGCATGAGGTGAACAATCCGGAAAAACGTTTACTGTAACGACACCCCGCTGACGCGCAAGCGCTATCGTGTCCGCTCCGATGGCACTTCCCTTGTACGCCATAAGCACTTCGCTCGAGGCGCTTTCCAGAGTTCTCAAAATTTCGACCTGCAGCTCACGACGCTGAAGTGGCCTGAGCAGCTTGTAAATGGCACGCATCGCGAAGGTGCTGGCTCTAGGTACATAGTGATCTTCCCCGATGTCTTCGATTTCAACGCCCGGAAGCTCAGATAGAGCGTCGCGTAGGGACCTTGCAGACGATCCATTCCAGGTCTCCCCTACGAAAAGTATCTTCACGCCCCCCCCCACCTTTGAACTTTCGGTTTAATTCGCGTGGAACCTAGCAGGTACACACCAAAAATAGGGTATAAAATAAATACAAATGTACCCGCATAATCTGCAACAAAATCGCCGTCGATTCGAAAGGCGATGTACATGCCGAGCAACCTAAATGGCAACAGTGCGAGAGCGTCATGACGATCGATGCCGCGCGATACAGCTGAAGAGAGCGCGATCACCCAACCGCACAGAGCACTAGCCAAAATCAGTCCAAAGATGCCTCCCGCATAGTAGCCGCTTGCGAAGATGCCCTGACCGGTGGAGGAGCGATCGTTACCATTGAGCTTCACATTGAATTCGCGGCCTGTCTTGGTCATCTCCGGCTTACCTGGCGCCAAGAATCTAGGCACGAACACCCATGGCAACAATCGAAACTGGTCGCCTCCTTGACCTTCGTCCCACAGATCAATCGCTGCCGCTTGGGGCGGAACATAACAAAGACGTGCCCATGCCCCGTATTCCTCATCCTCGCCTAGCTTCCGTGTCTCACTCCATCCCTCTTTGATGATCTGCAGTCGTTCCGAAAACGAAACTTCGTCACGATCGCCTGTGGTTTGTCGCCCGTAATTCACGAGGTTCCCAATCAATAAGTACGTGGTCACCAGTCCGATCAACGCCACTGGTAAAACCTTACGCACGCCGAACCGAGATGCTGCGCCGATCGTAATAGCGGCAAGAGGCAACAGCACCTCTGTCTTGTTAAAAAGCAAAAGACCAGAGGAGGAGAGGAACAGCCCGAGCAAAACAGCGATGGGGCGCAGGAGTTCTTCGCGCTTGCCGCGATAAGCAATAGCTAGCACAATCGCCACAAGTGAAAAACGGCCGGACGCGCTAACGATGCCTGCAACTAGTTCCTCGTTCTCTCGAAATTCCAACTCATGAAGGAACAAATAAACTGAAGCCAGAGTACCGAGGGCTAGAAAAAGGATCACTATAAGATGCTGCGGTATCTTGCTCACGTGAACAGCAGCAATTGATGAAATGCGTTCGATCCACCGCCCGTGTGCAATTGCCGCAACAATAACGCTGATACCGAAGCCGAGTCCGTTTGCCGCATCCGCCCGCAGGGCTTCCGGCGCACCGATCGGATAATAAGAAAGTGATTGCTCCGCCTGGATTTCCGGCCCGATCGCCAACAGCAATGCTCCGAACAGGAAGTACGCCATGAACGATGCGAGGAACATAATGCGGTGATCGTTCATGATCAGCGCGAAGCTGGCCCGGAAGATGCGTGCGAGCATCGGCAGGCCGATGGCGAGTCCGACCACGCACCAGACACCGTGGATCCACCACTCTTCGGGCTGCGCGCTCTGTGAGGCGATCCAGGCGAGTCCGCCGAGCATGAGATAGGCGACGCCGAGCAGTGCCCAGCGCTGACTCGCGATTCCGCGATCGGCCGGCGAAACGGCGACGGTGGCGTGCGCGAGCGTCACGCCGATGCTCCTTTGTCGGCGTGGATGCGCGCGCTGAGGCCGAGCCGACCGATTACTTGCAGCGCCCAGGCGAGCGGTCCGCGTCCGTCATCGTCGCGCACGCCAATAACGAGAATGACGACAGCTGCCACAAGCGCTGCGACGCGCGCGGCCCACGGAGCTTCGGGCCAGAACCATAGCGCCGTTTCGAGCGTTCCAAGCAGCAATACGACAATGCCGAGGTTGCGCCAGGGAATCGCACGCATGCCCCACACACGCACCGAGATCGCGAGCGACATCGCGCCCATCAGCAGCATCGTCGCCGCACGGCTCAGCGCTGCGCCGGCAATGCCGGATGCGGGTACGAGCCACGCGGAGAGCAGGTACAGGACGGCCAAACCCAACAATGTGGAATCACGGTTGAAGCGTGCGTCGGTCCGCAATTGCAGCAGGAAATTGTGCGACGACCACGCCAGCGCAGGCAGTCCCAGCGCGAGCATCGCAAGCGCCTGCGTGCCGCCGCCGAACGCCGAGCCGAAGCCGAGGCGTAGCATGCCAGCGCCGAGCACGATCAGCACCGCGGCCGCGCCGGTCGCGAGCACGAGCTGCATGTCCATGACGCGGCGTGCGGTGCGCAATGCTTCGTCGATGCGCTGCTCGCCCCACAACCGTGTGAGGTGCGGCGCAATGCCTGCAACCGAAAGCATGACGCCCTGCACGGCACCGCCGAACAGCGCCGTCGCTGCCGCGTATTGCGCGACACCGGCATCGCCGAGCAAGGCTTTGACATACGGCCACTCGCCTCGCGACCACACGAGCGACCACAACATCGACGTGAACCACATGTTCATCGCATATCGCGCTATGCTGCGCCAGTCGATTTCCACCGCTTCGCCGCGTTCGGCCGATACGGCCGGAAAGAACGCACGAGCGCTGACCGCCAACCCGGCCATGTTCGCAATGGCGAGCACGGCGAACGCCCCCGCGGTTCCGAGCAACGGGGAAGGCAGCAACAGCGCTCCGGCCAGCATCGCGGCTCCGGCGATGCCGTTACCGTACAGCACGAGATCGAAACGCTGCATGCCCATCAGGCTCGCGGTGCGCATCGCCCAGAGCCCGCTCGCCGCTGCCCAAGCGGCCAGGAACAGATGCTCCGTTGCGGCCGCCTGTGGTCTGAGCGAGACGTTGCCGATTGCCGTCGCCGCTCCGGCCAAGGCGGGCAAGCCCAGCGCGAACGGCCGCCAGCGACTGACGAGCGCACGCAATGCCTCGGGCCGGTTACCGAATTCGGCGAAATAACGGCTCGCAACGGCCGTGGCACCGAACGAGCAAAAGAGAAAAACGATGTCGACGAGCCATTGCGCGAACGCGACCTGGCCGAACGCGTCGAGCGACAATCGTCGCGACAGGATCGCCATCAATGCAAACCGCGAGATCGTCAGCACGATCGCAGACGTCGCAGCCAGCATGGATTGACGGATCAGTGCCACCGTTCCCGCTCCGGACGGCTTCGCGCGCGAGCCGTCGCTGCCGATTCTACCAGCGCAGGATATTGCACTTGTCGAACCATCCCGTCGTGCCGAGCGCCTCGATGGGCGATCCTCTACGCACGAGCACATAGTTGCCTTCGAAGAACCGGTCGAGCTCGAAGTGCCAGCCGTCGAAGAGCAGCAAGCCTGCCCCGCTCAACCGACCGAGCCGATACGGTGTACCTTCGATTAACTCGAAGACGCTGCGCAACGACGTAGCCGTGAACAGCCAGCGCCAGTTGTACTCGAACTGCACGAGGTCGAACACGCCGTTCCCGAGACTCGCGCGCGCGCCGCGCAGCACGAGCGCGTCGTAGCCCTCCGTATCGATTTTTGCGAACGCGATGCGTGCAAGTCCGCGCTCGCCGAGAAACCCATCCAGCGTCGTGACGGATACGGTTTCCGCCTGCGGTCCCGAACTGCGATGCAACGAATTGGTGCCGGCTCCCGCTCCCGTCGAGAACATCGTGGCAGTGCCGGATTCCGCCGAGAGCGCCGTCGGCACGATCTCTACACGGCGTTCCGCTGCGAAACGTTCGTCGAGAAGCTGCCGCGTGCCCGAACACGGCTCGAAATCGATCACGCGCAGTGGCTTCCCGGCCGTCGACGCGGCCTCCAGCACGTACCTGGTCCATTCACCTCGATTCGCGCCGATGTCGAGAAAGACGGCGCCGTCGTCGACGAGCGGCACCGCCTTGTCCACGAGCCAGTATTCGCCGTTCGCCGAGGGGTTGTTGGCGGTCTCGCCGCGTCCCCACGCGTAGAGCTTGCGGCCGAGACGGTAGGCCAGCCGCCGCATCATGTAAGAAGCGTCTCCCGATTCGTCCGTCGCAATGCCTGCTCCAATCCGATGTAGCATTGCTCGTAACTCCAATCGTCAATAATTCGCAAACTGTGTCTGCCCATTTCCCGACGTTTCACATCGTCCCTAATAAGCTGCCGCAACGCACTCGTGAGTGAAGCGGCACTATCAACAGTAATAACGATTCCATTTTTTTCCGTCACTAAGTCGACAACACACCCAGCAAGATTGGATACAATCACAGGCAATCCGGCACACATCGCTTCGTTCACAACCAAACCCCAAGCCTCATTGTCAGTGGGCAACACGAATACGTCCGCCAACGAGAATACTCCTGGCAAGTCGCTCTGGTTCACAAACCCGGCAAACACCACTCCATCGGAACCACAAGTTTTGGCGAGTTCTCTCAACTCGCGCTCCATTTGGCCAGAACCAAGAAGAAGAGCAGTGCAGTTCGCCCCTTCGGCGTTTAGGCTGGCAATTGCCTGAAGTACAAGCTCAGGATGCTTGCCGGGCACCAATTTAGAAGCGAAAAGCACGACGAACCTACCCTTCTTAACTCCGTACTTTTCACGAATGTCTGTTTTTTTCTCTTCAGAAAGTTGGCTTTGCTTCTTGAAGCGATCATTGTCAACAGCGAAAGGAACGTGAAAGATTCGCTCTTCAGGCACGCCAAGGTGTTTATAGTACCTCCTATTCTCGGTCCCAATTGCCAGAAACCCATCAACCAACTTATATGCATATTTCAGGACACGGTCTCGAATCCATTTTCTCCACCCCACTTTTTTTAGAAGTAGATGCGTATCGGTTTTGACAAAAACTGGCACTTGATAGAATTTAGCAGCGAGAAAAGCGACAACGTTCACGGCATATTGATGGCCGTGCAGTATAATCGCATCGAACTTTCCGACTGCAACCTCTCGCCAAACTTCCGGACATATTAAAGAAAAGAAACCTGCGGGTACGCGATGTCGTGCTTTGGCTCCTAAGAATACGGAAGTGTAGCCTTGCAACAGATCGATATCCCACTTAACCTCGCGGCCGAAACCCGGATCGACGGCTCCACGCATACTGTAGTCGCTGCAGTAGAGAGCCACGATTTCAATATTTTTTTTGTTCAAAAACGAATAAAGCGGAGCAAAATACTGAATCGGATGGGAATTGAGAATTGCGACACGATAAACTTTATCTTTCTGCTCTCGCTCTGACGTTGACTTTTTGTGATGTATGTTGCGCATCTGGATGGAGCACTTGTTGTCTCTGCCCTCAATACCTTAATCACTCAACATTAACGCTTTCAATGGATAACGGTCTTCCTCTTTAGTCAAGATCCCGTCGAAATACTCGATCGTCCTCCGCATACCTTCGCGCAGAGCCGTCTTGGGCTCCCAGCCGAGCGCTTTGCGCGCGAGCGCGATGTCGGGCCGGCGTTGCATGGGGTCGTCTTCGGGCAGCGGCACGTAGCGGAGCGGCGATTTCGAGCCGGTGATCTCGAGCACGAGATCGGCGAGCTCGCGTATCGTGAATTCGCCGGGATTGCCGATGTTCACGGGGCCGGTGAATCCCGCGTCGGTGGCCATGAGTGCGACGAGGCCTTCGATGAGATCGTCGACGTAGCAGAACGAACGCGTTTGGCGGCCTTCGCCGCAGATCGTGATCGGTTCGCCCTTGAGCGCCTGCACGATGAAATTGGACACCACGCGGCCGTCGTTGGGGTGCATGCGCGGTCCGTAGGTGTTGAAGATGCGCGCGACTTTGATGTCGAGTTTGTGCTGACGGTGATAATCGAAGAACAGCGTTTCGGCGCAGCGTTTGCCTTCGTCGTAGCACGAGCGGCGGCCGATCGGATTGACGTTGCCCCAGTACGCTTCGGTCTGCGGATGCACCGACGGATCCCCGTAGACCTCGCTCGTCGAGGCTTGCAGGATGCGGCAATGCAAGCGCTTGGCGAGGCCGAGCATGTTGATCGCGCCGTGCACCGACGTTTTCGTGGTCTGCACGGGATCGTATTGATAGTGGATCGGCGAGGCCGGACAGGCGAGATTGTAGATTTCGTCGACTTCGACGTAGATCGGGAATGTGATGTCGTGGCGCAGGAACTCGAAGCGCGGGTGGCTGTGCAGGTGATCGATGTTGCGCTTCGTTCCCGTGAACAGATTGTCCGCGCACAGCACTTCATGCCCCATCGCAAGCAGGCGATCGATCAGATGCGAGCCCAGGAACCCTGCCCCGCCCGTGACCAGCACGCGTTTGCGATCTTCGTAGTGCCGCATCGGTTCCCCAATCGTTCAGTGCGATCTTGCCGGCGTGCGCGAACGCTTGCCATCGCCCGCCGAGCGGCTGCCGTTGCCCACGAGCACCGCGCAGAGCAGCGCGAACATCGACAGTACCGCCTCCGTGCGCAGACTGTAGTCCACGGTCTCATGCAACAGCACGAGCGCAATCGAAATGGATGCCGCACGACGCGCGGCGACGAACGCGGGCGGCGCGTCGCTTCGCTGCCAGGCGCGCAGCGCGGCGGCTGCGAACCAGGCGAGGAACGCGAGCGCGAGCGCCGCGGCGGGCCAGCCGGCTTCGAGCCACAGTTCCGCCCAATCGTCGTGCGCGTGGTTCGCGAAGGCCGGCAGCATGACGGCCGGCGTCTCGAAACTTTGATACGCGTGCACGAACGTGCCGAAACCGGAACCCCATGCGCCGAAATGGCGCGCGGCTTCGAGCGTCGTGGCGAGCAGCGTCCAGCGCGCGTCGTCGGCGGGGTCGTTCTCGAGCCGCTCGAGCACACCATAAAGGCCGTACTGCACGGCGAGCAGGATGCCGACGATGGCCGTGATCGCAACGATGCGGCGCACGCGGCTCGGCGCGGCGGCGCGGCGCACGATCGTGGCGACGACGAGGAGGCTCGCGGCCAGACCGACCATGCCGAGCACGATGCCGGCGCGCGAGCGCGACAGCACGAGGCCGAGTATCACGAGGATCACGACGAGTGCGTAGCCGACCAGGCGCAGCCGCGGCAGCTCGTATCCGGCTCGCCATTCGGCAAGACCCGCACCGAAAGCCCCGACGGCGAGCGGCAGCAGCATGTAGAGCATCGCCGCGTAGTGGTTGCGGTTGGCGAAGAAGCCGACGGCTTCGGTCGGATTCGTGACCGCGTAGAAACGCAACGGGCTTTCCGGCCCCGCGGCGACTTGCGCCAGCCCGAGCACGATGCTCGCGCCGGCGAGCAGCACCGCGAGCAGCAGGAGTTCGAGCCGATCCTGCATGCGCACGCCGATTGCCGCAATGTATACCGCGGCCGGCGGCAGCAGCGTCCACAACATGCGTTCGGTGGCGTAGCGGTCGAGCGAGAGGCTGTGCGTCGCGGCGACGCCGGCCTGTGCCATTTCCCGAGCGAGTTCGCCGCGTGCCCCGAGCGCGAGCCACCACGATTCCGGCAACGGCAGGCATTGCACGACGAACAGCAGCGCAACCAAACCCAACCAAACCAGCCCGAAACGCGCGAGCACGGTCGGCGGCTGCTCGCGCAGGCGAGCGAACCCCATGCCGAGCACGGGCAACGCGGCGAGTTCGAGGATCATATCGCCGCGCAAACCCGCCGTCGTGCCGCCGCCGAAAACGACGGCGAGCACGAGCATGACGGCGCAAGCGTTGCGCAAGCTGTCTGCCTTGCGGCGCACGCGCGGCGCCGCGTGCGAGCGTTGCGCGTGCGCGGCGGCGTTCATACGCGGCTTTTCGGCTCCCCAAAAAACCGCGGGCCGCGCGTCGGCGGCCCGGGGAAGCGATGCGCGCACATCGTGCCGCGCCTCACGGGCTGATCGGCCTCGGATTGTTGTTGCTGCTCGCGTTGTGGACGAGGACGTAGCCGGCCGTCGCGCCTGCGATCACGAAGGCGGCGATCGGCGGGCCGCTCGACGCGCCGCCACCGGCCAAGCCGATCGCACCGGCACCTGCCGGTTCGGTATTGATCGGCGAGATGACGCCGCCGGCGCAGGTCGACACGCTCGGCACGGTGATCATCGTGCCGGGTTTCACGGAATACTTGCAGCCGTCGGAAAAGACGATCTCCGCGGCGCCGTCGCGCGGCACCATGAGGCGATCGCCGGACGCGAGATGATCGCCGACGCCGGCAGGCACGAACTGGCTGCCCTGGTTGATGAGCACCGAACCGTGCGCGGAGGAGATGCTCGCAATGTCGCTGCGGTCCTGCGCGAAGGCCGGAACCGAACACACTGCACAGACCATCATCACGCTGCTGATCAGTTTCATGGCGCCCCCTCCACGAAGCCTGCGGGGTGCCGCACTTCACGCGGCAACAGCGTGAATATACTGCTCGGCGGCCGCCGCGGCAACTGGAAAAACTTAAGGATTTCGTGGAGTAGCACCCAATTTCGCGACATGATCTGAGCGATCGATGCGCAAGGCCGTGAAATCGATCGTACCGTCGACATGCTGCTCAGCCGGGATGCGTGCGGCCAGCCTGAGGCCGAGCCACTGCGCTTCGCAACCGGTCGCCGGAACGGTCACGTCGAAGGCGAAGTCCTGCCAGCCGTTCGTGTGCGTGATGCGCTCGCTCTCGCCCAAGCGCTGCCCGTCGCCGCCGGCGCAGACGACGTACCACTGCATGCCGCGCTCGGTACGCAGATCCGGCGCGCGCACGCGGCCTTGTGCGCGATACGCACCCGGCGCGAGCACGAGCAGCTCGTGCACGTGGTCGAACGGCACGCGGCGGTCGTCGAAGGCGATGTGCAGGTAGCTCTCGCCCGGGGTTCCGCGCCGCGAAATATCCGCTCCTGGGACATAGCCGAAACGCCAGCCGAAGCCGCCGTTCTGCGCCGGCCATTCGAAGCTGCCGTCGTAGACGTTACCGATGCGCGTGCGCCGCTCGGGCGCCAAGCTTTCGACCCACAGCGGAAACGCCTCACCCCAGCGGCCGGCGGCGAGCAGTCGTTCGAGCCATTGCGTGCGCTCGCTCGTATCGAGTGGCTTCGCGCTGCGATCGAGCGCCTCGACGAGCTTGGACGCGCCGTCGATCGGCGCTTTGGATGCGCAGAGCGCCGACCAGAATGCCGCTCGCCATGCAGGCGCCGTAGCAAGCGTGCGCGCCAGCGTGTCGACACCGTGCGGGTCGTCCAGCAAAGCGATGAGCGCAGGGAAGAAGCTCTTGCCGACCTCGGGATCGGCGCGCAGCATCGCGTCGATCTCGGCGAGCGCATCGTCGATACGGCCGCCGACGAGCGCGTCGCGCATGCGCCAATCGCGGATCGTCGCATCGCGCGGCGCGCGGTGCACGGCGATCTGCATGAGGGCTTCGGCCGATGGCAGGTCTCCGCGTGCTTGCGCGAGGCGCGCGAGTTCGGCATAGCCGCGGCCGTCGAGCGGATCGGCGGCGACGGCACGGTGCGCGAGTTCGTCTGCTGCCGCCTCGTTGCCGATAGCGCGCTGCGTCGCCGCGTTGCGCACGAGCGCTTCCGGCTGAGCGCTCCGCCAGCCGAGCGCACGCGAGGGCGTGTCGTGCGCGGATTGATCGGCCATGCCGGTCGTGAACACGCGCGCGCCGACGAGCAGCAGCGCGCCGGCGATGACCCAGGCGAGAGAATCGCGTGCGCCGCTCACGTGTTGTCGGTGCGCTCGTGGGTCATGCGCACGATGCGCGCCTGTCCTGCTTCCATTTTGAGCTCGACGCGAATGGTTCCCGCTGCGACGCGCGGCGGATTGCCCTCGCGCGCGATGATGACGGTTTCGTACTGGCCGAGCCCGACCGCGACGTCGCGATTCACGAACCAGCCGACGTTGTGCAGCACGAGCGAGCGTTCGCGGCTGTGCGCGAAGAGTTCGCGATACTGGTCGGCGAGCGCGGCACGCGATTCGCCGATCGGATTGGCCGCGAACAAGGCCATGAGCTCGTCGAGGTCGCCGCGCCCGTAGGCCGACTGCATGCGCGCGAGCGTGCTTTCGGCTTGCGCCGCCGTCGGTGCCAGCGGTTCGGCCGATGCGCGCGCAACGGGCGCGGGTTCGCTGCGCGTCTCGGGATGCTCGGTCGCGACCGTGGCGTGAACCGTCGGAGGCGCTGGTGGCGTCGCGGGCTTTTCCTGCACCGGCACCGACACCGCGGCTGATACATTGGGTCGTAGGCCGTTGTCCGTTGTACGTACTACGCTTGCCGTGATCTTCGATTCCGCTGGCGCTGCTGTTTCGGCTGCGACGGAGGCCGGGGGCTCGGCTTTCGGCACGTCGGCATTTTCGGCAGCCTTGGTGTTCGCGGCGGTGAGCGTTTCCGGCGCCGCTTCCTCCGGCTTGGGCGTTGGCGGGAGTGCGGCTCTTGGCGCGATCGGCGTCAGGATCGTGCTCGTCTCGGCAGCCTCGTGCGCCGGGCCCTGCGCACCTTCGGCAGCGACGTCCTCGCCGTGTTCGGCGTCGCCTTCGTTGTGGTAGTGCACGTACAGCAAGCCGCCGACGAGCAGCGCGGCCATCAGACTCAGGCTGCCGAGCACGATCTGCGGCAGCCGCCGGACGAAACGGCCGGACAAGCGCGAGCCGCCGAACGCGAGCGCGTCGCGCCCGTCGTCGAAGCCGAGGTGCGACCACGGCGGCGCCGGCGCGGGCAGCGGCGATCGCGCTTCGAGGAATTGATCGTAGGCGCGGCGCCGGTCGGCCGTGCGCAAGTCGTTCCAGGCGCGGTTCACGCGCTCCGCGAAGACGCTGAGCTCCGCGCCGCGGTCCTGGTCAGGATGCAGCCAATGGATGAGCCAGCGGTGGTGCTCCTTGACCTGCCGCTGCGGCGCATCGCGATTCACGCCCAGCGTGCGGTAGCTGTCGGCGCCTTCGCAAAACAAAGCCTGCTGCAAATAAACAGCGGCGGCTTCGCGCAAATCCACACGCGAGAGCCCGGTGACTGCGATGCCCTCATCGGCGGCGACCTCGTCGCCCGAGGCGATGCGGATCACGTCGAGCACGTCGGGCGGCAGCGCGCGCGTCTGGATGCGAATGCCGAGTCGCGGTGCTCGATACAAGGCCATGGCCATTTCGAGCGCGTCAGCCATCGAGCGCTCCTCAGCGTCGCGCGAGACGGCGCGACAGCGGGCGGCGTTGCGTCGGCCGCGCTTGTTGCGGCGGCAGCGCGTTGCCGCCGTAGCCGTAGCCATAGCCGTACCCGTAGCCATAGCCGTAACCCGCGACGCGCGACTGATATTTCGTCACGACTGCGCCGAGGATGCGTGCGCGGCCGGATTGCAGACGCCGCAGCATGCCGGCGAGGTAACCGCGACGCGTCGACGCTTCGACGACGACCAGCGTGCCGCGTGCGATGCTGCCGAGCAGTACCGCGTCGGCCAGCCCCATGACCGGCGGTCCGTCGATGATGACCTGGTCGAAGTGCTCGGCGACAAGCGAGAGCAGGCTCAGCATCTTCGATCCGGCGAGCAATTCCACCGGGCTCGGCGGCAGCGGTCCGGTGCATAGGCAGGTGAGCCGTTTCGTCTTCGTCGCACGCAGTGCGGCGAGCGGGCGCATGCCGCCGGCGAGATAGTTCGTGAGGCCGACACTGTTGTCGAGCCCGAACAGCCGATGCAGCACGGGATTGCGCAGATCCGCATCGATGATCAGCACGCGCTTGCCGAGCCGCGCGAAATGGAAACCGAGCGCGGCGACCGTCGTGCTCTTGCCTTCGCCCGGCGACGAACTCGTCACGAGCAGCGTGCGCGGCACGCCTTGATCGGTCGAGAACTGGAGCGCCGTGCGCACCGATCGGTAGGCTTCGGCGATCGCCGAGCGCGGGTCCTCGAGGCTCGACAACGGCGTCGATTTGACCGCCTTCGGCACGACGCCGAGCAGCGAGAGTCCGAACATGCGTTCGATGTCCTCGGGCGCCTTGAGCGTGTCGTCGAGGTGCTCGAACAAAAGGGCGAGCAGCACGCCGCCCACGAGGCCGAGTAGCGCCGCCACCATGAGATTGAACGACAGGCTCGGCGAATAGCGCGAGTTCGGCGGCACTGCGCGATCGACGACCGAGATGTTGTTCGTGCCCACGCCGCCTGCTACGCCGATTTCCTTGTAGCGCTGCAAAAGCCCTTCGTAGAGCTGGCGGTTCGTGTCGACGTCGCGCTGCAGGATGTTGTACTTGATGCTGCGGTTCTGCAAATCGAGCACCTTGGCCTGCAGGTTCGACACTTGCGTCTGCAGCATCGATTCCTTGCTCACGGCGGCGTCGTAGGCGGATTTCACCGACCCTTTGATGCGCCCCATTTCGGCCTGGATCTCCTGGTCGATCTCGGCGATCTGCCGGCTCAGGCTCTGCATGCTCGGGAAGTCGGGCTTGAGGATTTGCAGGTTCTGCTGATAGCTGACCTGCAACTCCGCGCGTTTCTCCTTGAGCGACGCGATGACGGGGCTTTGCAGCACTTCGGGCAAGGTGTCGGCCGCGGCGCCGCGCGTCTGCGCATATTTCGCTTCCGCGTCGGCGCGCTCCTTGTGCGCGTCGGCGAGCGCCGCACCGATCGCCTCGAGCTGCTGCGCGGTCGGGCTCTGCTTGTTCTCGAGATTGACGATCTGTTCCTGCTCGGCGAAGTTCGTGAGCTCGCGTTCGGAATCCTCGAGCTTCACTTTGAGCTGTTGCAGGCGGTCCTGCAGGAATTGGCTCGCGTACGCCGTGGCGTCCACGCGCCGCTCGAGATTGCTCGCGATGAAGGCCTGCGCCACCGCGTTCGAGACCTGCGCCGAAAATGCCGGATCGCGGCTGTCGAAGCCGATGCGTACGAGGCGCGAATTGCGCACGGGCTCGATCGTGAGATTGCCGAGGAACGTGCGCACGAGCGCAGCGTCGCGGTCGGAATCCGAAGTTTCGCGTGATCCGCCGCCGCCGCGAAGCATGTCCCAGAGCCGGCCGAGCGGAGATTTTTCGCGCAGCTTCGCGAAGTTCGCGTCGCCCGCGAGATTGAGCTGATCGATGACGCGCTTGGCCAGCGTGCGGCTCTTCAGAAGCTCGTACTGCGTCTGGTAGAAATCCTTGTCCGAGACCGATTCCACGGGCATGAGCCCCTGCACCTGCACGACCTGGATCGTGTCGCGCTCGATCTGCAACGTGGTGCTCGCGCGGAAGATCGACGGCGTCAGCAGCGTCGTGACGAGCACGATGGCGACGACGATGCCGAGCACGCCGAGCACGGTCCAGCGGCGCTTGACGATGATGTGCCAGTATTCGAGCAGGTCGATGCCGCCGTCTGACGCCTCCTGCGGCGTAGGAACGGGCTGCACGACGAGCGCCTGGGCGGGACGCGAACCTGGCATCGGCTGCGGCTGCATCGGTCCGCCCGCGAGCGCGGGGACGGGAATGTGGTGAGGATCGCCCATGGTCGCCTCCCGGCCTAGGCCGAGCCCTCCGTCGCCGCAAGCGTGAGTGTCATGGTGGCGCTCATCGCATCAATGGATCGGCTGGAAACCCACGAGGCCGCGTATCGTGTCGGTGACGTCCTTGATGAACGAACGGCTGCCGGACCGGTCGACGACGACGATGTCGTCGCCGTAGACGAGCGGATCCTCCATCTTGCCGTGCTCGATTTTTTCGATGTCGAAGATCGCGGCCATCTTCTTGCCGTCGACCATGCGGAAGATCACGACGCTCGACGGATCGGCAAGCGAATCCAAGCCCTTCGCCATGGCGATCGTCTGCAAGAGCGTCGTGCGCCCCGTCAAAGGATAGATGCCGGCGCTCGTGACCGAGCCTTCGACCGTGACGCGCTGGCTCGTGAATTCCTTGACGAACACGGTGACTTGCGGGTTCTGCACGTAATCCTTGCCGAGCGCTACGGCGATTTCGTGCTCGAGCTCGGAGACGGTTCTGCCGCCTGCGTGCACGGTGCCGATGAGCGGCAGGCCGATCATGCCGAGCGAGTTGACGCGCACGGTGCGCGAAAGCGCGTCGACGCCGAACACGGAGATGTCGAGCAGATCGTTCGGACCGATGCGATAGTCGGAGACCGCCTCGTAAGCGCCGCTCGGCGCGATGCTGTCCGGCGGGCGCATCGCCCCCTGCTTCGTCGGCGTCACCTCATGCGGGATGCCCGTGGCCGGCGGATTCGACGAACAGCCGACCAGAAAAAGCACCACGACCGCGCCCCGGAGGACGTTTCCTGGAATCGAAAGCAGTGCTTTCAGAATCCTCACAGAAACCTCACGAAAGTGCCCTATCCCCTTCTGCGCCATCGGAAAAGACTGCGCGGCCTGGCCGGGAGGCATTCTGGCATAGGGACGTTCGCAGGAGCAACGTCGTCGAGGATCGCACGCGGCCGGTCGACCACGAGGCGGCGCGCTTCTTCCGCTCCGACGCGCTCGGCCGCCGCTGCCATGCCCTCGGCCAGGAGCGGCGGGCGCTCGTCGACGCCGTGCGAATCCGTCGCCAGCACGTGCACGAGACCTTCGTCGAGCATGCGCTCGGACCAGTAGCGCGGCCGGCTGCCGAAGCGGCCGGTCAGGCTTCCCGAGGTGAGCTGCATCCATGCGCCCTGGTGGGCGAGCCGTCCGAAGATCTCGTAATGCGATTCGATCCAGGTCAGGCGCTCTGGATGAGTGATCACCGGAACGTAGCCGGCGGCGAGCACCTGGAACACCATCTCCTCGAAACGCGGCGGCGCCACGTGATGCGGCGGTTCGAGCAGGAAATACCGCGTGTTGTTCAAGGTCGGCGTGTGGCCGCTCTTCAGGTTGTCGACGAGCGCAGGGGTCAGGTGCACGTCCGCGCCGATGACGAGTCGCAGGGCGATGCCGGCCTTGCGCAGCGCGATGGCGAAATGGGCAAGCGCGGCGCTGATCGTCGCGCGCGTGTTCTCGTAGAGCCCCGGATAGATGTGCGGCGTGCACGCCGTCACGGCGATGCCGTCGGCCACGGCAGTGCGCGCCATGGCAAGCGCGATATCGAGATCGGTCGCGCCATCGTCGATGGCGGGGAGCATATGGCAATGCAAATCGATCATGCGCGCCCCTCCCGCGCAGCGTATGGCATTAGAGCCCAGCCGCCGCGCGGGATCAAGCATCGCGCGCGTTCGGCCGACCGGCGGCATGGAGCTTCCGGTTCGGCCCGCTTGCGCGGATATCGACACTCATGTCGAAATGCCTCGCGGTCGCGCGTCATCGTACCGAGCGGCATGACGCTCGAACTCAACGAGGACACCATGAACTACACGCTATTGATCTACGAAAACGCAGAGGCGTTTGCGCTGCGCGGTCATCCCGACGTCGAGAAGCGCCGCGCCTACTGGGCCGCCTGGCCGCCGTACGCTCAGGCTTTGCGCGAGGCCGGCGTATTCGTCGCCGGAGCCGGGCTCGAACCGCCCGACACCGCGACGACGTTCCGCGACCCGCATCGCCGGGTGCAGGATGGCCCCTACGCCGACACCAAGGAACAGCTCGGCGGCTTCTTCGTCATCGACGTACCGGACCTCGACGCGGCGCTCGAATGGGCCGCGCGGGTTCCGGTCGCGGCGGGCAGCGTCGTCGAGATCCGCCCGAATCTCGTGCCGCCGAAAGCCGAAGCCGCGGCGTCGACGGCACGCGAGACCCTGGAGGCGCGGCCATGAAATTCTCGATCTTGTCCTACGAAAGCCCCGACAACTTCGCCGCACGCAGCGACGCACGCCGGGAAGCGCATTTCGGCGCAGTGTTCCGCTACATCGCCGAGCTCAAGAGCGCGGGCGTGTTCGCCGGCGGCGCCGGCCTCGAACTGCCGCACACGGCGACGACGCTGCGGCTGCGCAATGGCGAGCGCCTGGTTCAGGACGGACCGTACGCCGATACGAAGGAGCAGCTCGGCGGCCTGTTCATCATCGACGTGCCCGACGAAGCCACGGCCGTCGCCTGGGCGAAGCGCTGTCCGCACGAACCCGGGCGCGTCGTCGAGCTGCGCGCGCACATCCAAAGTCCGGGCTAAGCGGTGAGCGAGCAGGCGCCCTGGCGCGACACCGTCGAACGGGTCGCGCGCGATTCCTACGGTCGCCTGCTCGCCTATCTCGCTGCGCGTTCGCGCGATATCGCCGCCGCCGAGGACGCGCTAGCCGACGCGTTCCGCATCGCGCTCGAAACCTGGCCGAGCGAAGGCGTGCCGGACAAGCCCGACGCGTGGCTCATGACGGCTGCGCGCCGGCGTTTGATCGACCAGTCACGGCGTACGCAGGTGCGCCGCGCCGCCGAGCCCGCACTCGCGGCGGACGGCGAGACCGCCGCGATTCCTCTCGGCGACGTCGCGTTTCCCGACGAACGCCTGAAGCTCCTCTTCGTCTGCGCGCATCCGGCGGTCGACGTCGCAGCGCGCACACCGCTCATGCTGCAGACCGTGCTCGGCCTCGACGCCGCGCGCATCGCCTCGGCATTTCTCGTCAAGCCGGCCGCCATGGGGCAGCGCCTTTCGCGCGCGAAGTCGAAGATCCGCGACGCCGGAATCGCGTTCGAGCTGCCGGTCGCGAACGACCTGCCTGCGCGGCTCGGCGCGGTGCTCGAAGCGATTTACGCCGCGTACGGCAGCGGCTGGGACGATGTTTCGGGCGCCGATGCGAAGCGACGCGGGCTCGCGCTCGAAGCGATCGAGCTCGGCCGTGTACTTGCAGGCCTGCTGCCGAACGAGAGCGAAGTGCTGGCGCTGCTCGCGCTCATGCTGTTCTGCGAATCGCGGCGTCCGGCGCGACGCGGCCCGCGCGGCGAGTACGTGCCGCTCTCGGAGCAAGACGTCACGCAATGGTCGCGGGCCTTCATCGACGAAGCGCAGTCGCTGCTAGGGGCAGCTTCGCGCAGAGGGAAGCTCGGCCGATTCCAGCTCGAGGCCGCGATCCAGTCCGTGCATGCGCTGCGTGCAGAACGCGGTGCCGTCGATTGGGACGCGCTCTGCCTGCTCTACGACGCGCTGCTGCGCATTGCTCCCACGATCGGCGCCGCGGTGAGCCGCGTCGCCGCGATGGCCGAAGCGCACGGCCCGGCCGCCGCTTGGCAGGCTTTGGAAGCCCTTCCCGCAGCGGAAATGGATGGCTATCAACCGTATTGGGCGCTGCGCGCCAGCCTGCTTGCACGCCTGCAGCAGCGCAGCGAGGCGGCGAGCGCCTACGAACGCGCGATCGGCCTCTGCTCCGACGCGCCCATGCGCGAATTCCTCGTGCAACGGCTCGCTGCTCTCGATGCGAGTTGACCTCGCTTAGGTCCCGGCACCTTTCGGACCCGGACTTTTCCACTTGTGGACTTTTGCTTTCTGACGGGCTCGAGCGTGCAGCCGATCGGCAGGAACTTCGCACGCCCGTGCATGCACCAACCAATCAGGAAGACGACGTCCAAGGAGAACCACGCCATGGAACCGAAACTTGTGCTGCAGACGGCGACCGTATTGCTGGCCATCGCGGCCATCGGCGGCGCGACGATGGCCGTCATCCGCTTCAGCGGCAAACCGCACCCGCCGACCGCGCTCGCCATGTTGCACGGCTTCCTGGCCGCCGCCGCGGTGACGCTGCTGCTCTACGCGGCGTTCACCGTCGGCTTGCCGGCGATCGCCAATCTCGCGCTCCTGCTGTTCGTTATCGCCGCGCTCGGCGGCGTGGTGCTGAACCTCAATTACCATTGGAAACTACTGCCGCTGCCCAAGTGGCTGATCGTCGTGCATGCCGGCGTTGCGGTCGTCGGTTTCGTGCTGCTGCTGGTGGCGACATTCGGGACCAGCGGCACCTGAGGCGAACCTACGCATCGTTCGCGGATGCTTGCGCGATCTGCACCGCCTCTGAAAAATCGGCCGCGAACCGCAGAACGTCGCCGTCGGGCTTGACGCCCATGCGCGCGAGGATTTCGCGCGGCTGTTCGCGCAGACCCGACAACACGACGCGTGTCTCGTTGCGCCGGCACCGCTCGATCATCTGCGCGAGCGCTTTGACGCCGCTCACGTCGATGAGCGGCACCTGCCGCATGCGCAAGATGAACACGCGCGGCGACGACGGAAATTGATTGAGCACGTCGTCGAGGCGGTTCGCGACGGCGAAGAACAGCGGTCCCGAGATCTGGAACGCTTCGACGCCAGGCGGAAGCTGCGCGCGCTGATCGGCGGCCGGTGCGCGATCGAAATCGTCGACCTCGGACTCGACGAGCTCGACCTGGGAGCCCATGGCGACCACGCCGCTCATGTTGTGCATGAACAGGAACGAAGAGAGCACGACGCCGACTTCGATCGCGACGGTAAGATCGAACACGACGGTCAACACGAACGTGGCGAGCAACACCAGGCGATCGCCGAGCGGTCCTTGCATGAGATGGCGAAAGCTCTCGATTTCCGCCATGTTCCAGGCCACGATGACGAGCACCGCGGCCAGGACGGGTAGCGGTACGTATTGCATGAGCGGCGCGAGCAACAACATGAAGACGAGCAGGAAGACGGCGTGCAGCATGCCGGCGACGGGCGAGCGCGCACCCGAGCGGATATTCGTCGCCGTGCGTGCGATCGCGCCGGTCGCCGGCAAGCCGCCGAACAGCGCCGACGCCATATTGGCGACGCCTTGCGCCACGAGCTCGCAATTGGAGCGGTGACGTCCGCCGATCATGCCGTCGGCGACGACGGCCGAAAGCAGCGACTCCACGCCTGCGAGGAACGCGATCGTGAACGCGCTCGGGAACAGCTCGCGCGTGCGCTCGAACGGGATGTGCGGTATCGCGAATGTCGGCAACGTGGCGGGGATGCCGCCGAAGCGGGTGCCGATCGTGTCGACCGGCAGATGCAGCGCGGCGGCGGCGAACGCGGCCGCGAGCACCGCGATCAGGAACCCCGGCCACAGCGGTTTCCAGCGCCGCAGCAGCACGATCAGCACGAGGCTCAGCACGGCGAGCGCTACCGTCGCACCGTTGAACGTTCCGGCATGAGCGATGTACGTCGACCATCGCGCAAAGAAATCCGCGGGGACCTTGTCGATCCCGAGGCCGAAGAAATCCTTCACCTGACTCGAGAAGATGCTGACCGCGATACCCGCCGTGAAGCCGGTCACGACCGGCTGCGGGATGTATTTGAGCAAGGTGCCGAGACGGAGCAGTCCCGCCCCGACGAGCATGATGCCGGCGAGCAATGTGCAAAGGATGAGCCCGCCATAGCCGAACCGCTCGATCACGCCGAAGACGACCGGGATGAATGCCGCGGTCGGCCCACCGATCTGCACGCGCGAGCCGCCGAGCAGCGAGATCAGGAATCCCGCGACGATCGCCGTGTGCAGCCCTTTTTCCGGCCCCGTGCCCGAAGCGATCGCGAGCGCCATGGCGAGCGGCAGCGCCACGATCGATACCGTGAGGCCCGCCACGATGTCGCGTTGCAATTGTTGCGCGCCATAGCCGGAGCGCAACACCGTGACGAGCTTCGGAACGTACAAATGCCAGACTGCGTCGCGCATCGTGATCCTCGGGCCGGACACGGCCGCTCGGCGAGTGTAGGCGACGAACGCGCGCAATTCTTGATCCAGATCAAGGTCGAGCGACGCCGTATTGCTCAATCGTGATGAATTGGGTACAAGTCTGCACACCGCGGGCCTTCCAGGGTGCCGGGTCTAGCTGTCCAGTCGATCACCTGAAGGGGGTGTGCCGATGTTTCGTTCTCCTGCTGCGCGACCGCCTACGTTTTCGCCGAGCACGCCTGCCGTCCTCGCGATTGCGTAGATCAATTCCCTCGCCGTCGCCGCTTCGGCGCGTTTGCCTGGAAGCTCCCTGAAATGGACGGTCGTCGCCGCGCCATCTTTACGATTTGCTCGAACAACTACGTGCCGATGGCGAAGGTGCTGCTCGCGAGCGCGGCGCGTTTCCATCCCGAGGCATCGCTTTATCTTTGCCTCGCCGACCAGCCGCTCGACGAGACCGGTTTCTATCCTGCCGATTGCACGTTGATTCCGTGCGAGACGCTCGGCATTGCGGATTTCCGCAGCTTCGCGTTCCGCTACGACGTCCTCGAGTTCAACACCGCGCTCAAGCCGTTCATGTTCCGGGAACTCCTCGGGCGCGGCCATCGCGAAGCGGTCTATCTCGATCCGGACATCGAGCTGTACGCACCACTCGAGCAGCCGTTCGCAATGCTCGAGGAAGGCGCCTCCTTCGTGTTGACGCCGCACCTGACGGCGCCTGCGGAAGGCGCGGTCCGGCCCGACGATCTCGCGATCCTGCGCGCTGGCGCGTACAACCTGGGCTTTCGCGGTGTCGGCGCGGGCGAGGAAGCGGAGCGCATCCTGCACTGGTGGTCGCGTCGCGTGCGCTACGATTGCGTGAGCGAGCAGGAACGCGGTCTCTTCGTCGATCAGCGTTTCATGGATCTCGTGCCCGGCTTCGCGGCCGGCGCACGCGTGCTGCGCGACACCGCATACAACGTCGCCTATTGGAACCTGCGCCAGCGCACGCTCGCCGAAACCGACGGTGGCTGGTCGGTCGACGGCGAACCGCTGCGGTTCTTCCATTTCAGCGGCATCGACCCGCGCGACGTGTCGCGCTTGTCGCGCCACACCGAGGCGTTCCAGGAACCGGACATGTCGCCGGCCCTGCGCCTGCTCGTGCGGCGCTATGCCGAGCGCGCGCTCGCGTACGGCCACCGCAGCGTTCCGGCAGCGACCTACGCGTACGCGCGTTTCGCTTCTGGCGTGCCGATCCCGCCGGTCGTGCGCCGCATGTTCCGCGAGCGGCACGCGCTGTGGTCCGGCGATCCCTTCGAGACTTACGAAGAGTACCTGCGTCTGCCCTCGCCCCGGTATCCGGCCGCCGCGCACGTGCTGACGCGGCTCATGGACTATCTGCACGAGCGCGAACCGTACCTTCACACGACTTACGATCTGCAATCCGCGCGCGGCGTACAATTGTATACGGAATGGTTCGTGCGCCACGCACGGGCGCTCGGCATCGATCGCCGGCTCGTCGAACCCGTGGCCGTGCGCAGCGGCGCCAGGCGCGTGCGGACTCCCGCGAAGCGCGTGCCGCGAAAGCGCAGCGTCGGGGAACCGGACGTTTCGGTGATCGGCTACCTGCGCCTGGCGCTGGGGGTCGGCGAAGCGGGACGCCAGGTGTTGCGCACGTTGCGGCATGCAGGCCTCGAGGCGCGCGGTATTCCCATCGATTTCAACTCGAAGTCGCCGAGGGTGGCGAGCGAAGGCATCGAAGAACTGCTCGACAGCACGGCAAGCGGACCGGTCCAAGTGTTCAACGTCAATGCCGATCAGATGTCGAGCGTCATCGGCCATCTCGGCCCGGCGCTGCGCGACGGCGCCTACCGGACCATCATGCCGTTCTGGGAACTCGAGGCGTTTCCCGACCGCTGGTTCGCCGAATTCGACGCCGTCGACGAAGTCTGGGCGCCGACGCGCTACGTGCAGGCGATGCTGTCTCGCTATGTACCGAAGCCCGTGCTGCACATGCCGCTGCCGCTCGACGTGGGCGCGCCCGCGCCGTGTTCGCGGTCCGCACTCGGCCTGCCCGACAACGCGTTCCTGATCCTGTTCGCGTTCGACTTCCTTTCGTTTGCGGAGCGCAAGAATCCGCTCGCCCTCGTGCGTGCGTTTCAGCGCGCATTCAAACGCGAGCGGGAACGCGGCGAGGTCGCGCTCGTGCTCAAGACGCTCAACGCCGAGAAGAAGCCGGAGCGCAGCCGTCCGCTGCTCGACGCATTGCGCGACGAAGCAGGCATCTACTGCGTCGATCGCGCGCTCGACCGCACCGATATGCTAGGGCTTGTCGCGGCCTGCGATGCGGTGGCCTCCTTGCACCGCAGCGAAGGCTTCGGCCTGCTGCTCGCCGAAGCACTCGCGCTCGGCAAGCCCGTCGTGGCGACCGACTATTCGGCGACGACCGAGTTCCTGACGCATCAGACCGGATGGCCGGTCGACTACCGCCTCGTACCGGTCGCGGCGGGCGATTACCCGTTCCACGACGGGCAGCTCTGGGCCGAACCCGACGAGGAGCACGCTGCGTGGCAGTTGCGGCGAATGTTCCATGACCGTACGGAAGCCGCGCGGCGGGCCGCTGCGGGTCGCGCGTTCGTCGAACGCCAATTCGGCATGACCGCATGTGCGCGTCGCATGCGTCAGCGCCTCGCGGAGATCGAAGCGGCATGAGAGCATCGAGCAAAGCAACCATGACCCCGGCGACGAGCCCAGGCACGACCGCGCTGCGCGGCGAACCCGCTCGGCCCGAGCGCGAGGCAGCCGTTGCGAGCGATCGCAACGAGGCGCTCGCCGTGCAATTGTTGGCGCTGGAACGTGAAACGGCCTACCGGACGCAGCTCGAACAGGAGCTCGAAGATCTGCGTCAGGAAAACGCACGTCTTAGGCTTGTGGCGGAACAGCTTCAGGCGGACATGATCGCGCTCAACCGTGCGCTCGAGATCGCCGCAGCGCCGCCGCCGGATGTGCCGGCTCCCGCCGCCGACCCGCTCGCGCCATCGGTGGACTGGAGCGCCGCGCCCGATGACGTGTTGCGTCTGCGCGTGCACGCGCAGAACCTCACCGATCAGATCAAGGCGATTCATGCTTCGCTGTCGTGGCGCATCACGCGGCCTCTGCGCGCCCTCGTCGGCGCCCTGCGCAAGGGCAAGCGTTGACGGCGTAAGCGCTGTGACAGCGACGACATCGAGCGAATCGCACCTGCCCGGGCTCGCCGGGCGATGCCTTCTGTTCATGCACATCCCGAAGACAGGCGGCGTATCGATGACCGAGCTGCTGTCGCGGCATTTCGAACGCAGTGCGGTTCTCGGTCTCGGGCTCAACGATCTCGAAGTCACCACGCGCGACCTCCGGACGGTGGACCGGTACGAATTCGTGCACGGACACGTGCCGTACGCCGCCATGGACCATTTCCCGGATCGACCCTTCGCGTTCACGGTGCTGCGAGACCCGGTGCAGCGCGCGATTTCCGCATTCCGCCATCTCAAGCGCGATGCTTCGAGGATGCAGGAGCTCGCCGCAGCGGGAACGATTTCGCCCGTGCGCGGACGCGATTACGCAGCGGCCGGCGAGATGAATCTCGGCGAATTCCTGCGCTACGAACCGCTCGCCGCAGCGGAACATCTCGGCGATATGCAAGTCGAATTCCTCGCACGTCCGCATCTTGAACGCCGCTACCGCGCCGATGGACGCCACGACGTCGCAGTCTCGCCGCGCGATGTCGACCTCGCGATCGAGCGCCTGCGCGGCCTCGACGCATTCGGAATCACGGAACGCCTGCAGGAATCCGCCGACCTCCTCGCGCGCGCGCTCGGCGTCGCGACGCTCGGCGATCCCGGTACGCTGAATGTCGCGCCCGACGGCGGTCCCGAGCCGCTCGATGCCAAGACGCTCGATGCCCTGCGCGAGTTCACGCGCCACGATAGCCGCCTGTACGCCTGCGCAGCAGAGCTCTTCGCACAACGCTGCGTGGAGGCGGCCAGCGCGCCGCCGCGGATGGCTAGCGGCGTCGCCGCCTCGTTCACTGCCGGCGGGTCGCTGCCCGGGCCTGGCTGGTACGACGCCGAGTTCGACGGCCGTCGCTGGTTCAACTGGACGGGGCCGGGCCTCGAGAGCTCGCTCGTCCTCGGAACACCGACCGCGACGTGCGCCTCGTTCGGGCTGCGTGTCAGCGTGTTGCATGCGTTGACCGGCGAGTCGCTGAGCGGGCTCAGGCTTTTCGTCAACGGCCACGAATTGTCGCCGCACGTGGCGGCGACGGAGATCGGTCACGACGTTCTTGCCACGGTGCCTTCCGCGGCCCTGCGCGGCCGCGGGGAACCGAATCGCGTGACGATCCGAGGTTATCGCCTGCTGCGGCCGTGCGACATCGATCCTGCCAGCCGCGATACGCGCCTGCTCGGCATCGCCGTCCATCGGATTGCGTTCGAGGCCGCTCCGGAGCGAACGCCGCCAAGCCTCGAATAAGCGGTTATCGCCACGGCCACTCGGCAACGCCACCTGAATCGACGGTGCGCGCGCCCCGTAGGTTCAGGCCCTATTTTTCGGCTCGCGCGCAACGTAGCGGGGAGCTCCCCGCGAGCGGCGGCGGAGCGCATGGACAGCATCGAAGTTCAAGGAGGCCCGTATGTCAGTCCTACGCACAGCTCTCATTCTCGTTTTGGCCGGCGGCGCAACACAGGCGTTCGCCGAACAGATCACCTGCGAGTCCCGCGGCGACCGCACCGAAGCGTGCGGCACGATCGAGCCCGGCAGCGACGTACGTCTCGTGCAGCAGATCAGCAATAGTCCTTGCGTCGAGGGCCGCACCTGGGGCGCCGATCACGACAGCATCTGGGTGTCGGGCGGCTGCCGCGCGGTCTTCGATATCGAGCCGCGCCGCGAAGCGTATCGCGAACGCTATGAGGGCGAACGCTATGCGAGTGCCGAACATCTACGCGACAGTGCGCGCCACGCCTGCAAAGAACAGGTGGCGGCCGGCCGCGGCTTCGGTCCTGGCGACGTGCACACGACCGACGAGCGCTGGATGGGCCATGGCGTGTTCGCCGTGACGCTCGATACGCCCGACGGCATGCTCACCTGCACGGTGGACCGCGACGGCAACGTGCGCTCGATCGACCGCTGACGTTCAACCCGGCGCACCCTGCGGCTTCGCGGGGCACGCCGGGGCGCCGGCCTGCATGGAGCGCACCGCGGCGGCGATTTGCGCAGCGATGACGGCCACTGCGCGCTGGTGGCCGACGGCCAGCGCAGGATAGCCCGGCTCGACGTTTTCCGACACGCGGCTCGAGCACGCGAGCCGCGTCGTCGCGTTGCGCGGGCCGATCGTCCAATCCGCTTCGACAAGTGCGTACTGGCCCGGAACGGATTCGAACCGTCGCACTTCGATGCCGACCCGGTAGCGCGGCTCGTGATTTGTGGAAATGTGTACATCCGTCCCGAGCTCGCGGCCGAGCGCGTCGGCGAAGGCCGCACGCAGCTCGTCGCCGAGAGGCGCCGCCCATCGTTCGCTGTCGAGCACTGCGAGTTCCCCGGGGCCGACGCGCACGACCCACGCCGCCTGGTCGTCTTCGGCCGGCACGGCCACCGTGGCGAGGTCGACGATGCTCGCGGAAGGTGCAGTCGAGTCCGTCGCGGGCGGCAGCAGCGTGTAGTAGTGCGTCGGTGCCGACGCGCAAGCGGCGAGCGCCGCCATCGCGGAAATCGAGCACGTCCGAGCAAAGCGTCCCATCAGCGTTCTCCCGCAGGCGGCGGCGCCTCGCGCGGCTTCCCGCGCAGCAGGGCTTCCGGATGACGTTGCAGGTAATCGGCCAATCCGCGCAGCGACTGCGCGGCCCGCCGCAGCTCGTCGAGCGTGCCGGCCACGCCCTGCTCGACCGGCGAATCGCTGGCAAGCGTGCGGTTCGCGGCTTCGAGAGCGCGCTGCGCCGCGGCGAGCATTTGCTTAGCCTCGGGGGCCAGTTCGTCGTCGAGGCGGCGCATGAGCGCGTTCGTCGTGTGCAGCGTATCGCGCAGGTTCACGCCGATTTCGTCGAACGGCACTTTGTCGAGCTTGGCGAGAATGTCCGATACCTGCTGCTGGATCTCCTCGAGCCCGCCCGTCGCCGTCGGAAGCTCGAGTGGCCGCGCCGTCGCGTCGAAGCGCACGGGTCGCGCATTCGGCACGAGCGCAAGCGAGATATAGAGCTGTTGCGTGAGCAGACTGCCGAGCCGCGCCTGCGCGCGAAAGCCGTGCTCGACGAGTGCCTGGAACACTGCGCCGGGATCGTCGCGGCTGCCTTCGGCGCCCGGGAAGTGCAGGTTGATGCCACCGAGCCGCTTCGGGTAGACCGTGGCGGTGACGTTCGCCGGAAAGGTCTGCGTCTTCGGTTCGTAGTCGAGGTCGATGCCCGTGACGTTGCCGATCACGATGCCACGGAAATCCACCGGCGAGCCCACCGTGAGACCGCGCAGGGTCTCGTTGAAGTGCATGCGCACGACGATCGAGGGCCCGTCGGCCGGCTTGAGCGCGTCGCCGCGATCGCGAAAGAGCTGGAAGCTCGCGTTCTCCGGCGCTTCGCTCGCCGAAGCGTCTTCGCCGTCGACCTGCTGGAACGCGACGCCGCCAGCGATTACCGTGGCGAGCGACTCCGTGTTGAGCTTCATGCCGCCCGCGGTCAGCGCGAGATCGATGCCGCTCGCGTTCCAGAAATGCGTCGACGCCGTGACGTAGCGATCGTAAGGTGCATCGACGAACAGTTGCAGGCCGACGCCACGACCGTCCTCGTCGAGCTTGTATCCCGTGATGCGACCGACGCGCACGCGGCGGAAATACACGGGCGAGCCGATGTCGAGAGAGCCGAGATCCTCGCTGTGCAGCGCGAAGCTGCGGCCTTGATTGCCATGCAGCACCGCGGGAGGCGTTTCGAGCCCGGAGAACTCCTTGCGTTGCACGCCCGACGTGCCGGCGTCCGCGCCGATGTAGGCTCCCGAGAACAGCGTGCCGAGCCCTGAAACGCCGCCCAACCCGATGCGCGGCCGCACGACCCAGTAGCGCGCATCGGCCACGGCGAAACCGTGCGCGCGCGCATCGAGATCCACCTGCACCTCGACGCGCGAATTGTCCGCGCTGAGGGCCACGGCCGTCACGCGGCCGATCACCACCTCCTTGTAGCGCACCTGCGTCTTGCCTGCCTCGACGCCTTCGGCGCTCTGGAAGCTGATCGTGATGCGCGGCCCTGCAGCGCGCCAATTGCCGATCAGCAGCACGGCCCCCGTGATCGCCGCGACGAGCGGCACGAGCCAGATCAGCGACGGCGCAAAGCGCGGCACGCGGCGCTCGGCAGGCGCTGGCAGATCGGCGAGCGGATCGCGCGGCGTCTCATCCATGGCGCGAGCCCGCATCGAAGAGCAGGCGCGGATCGAAGCTCGCCGAGGCGAACATCGTCAGCACGACGACAGCGCCGAACGCCGCGATACCGGGTCCCGGCGTGACCTCGGCGATGCCGCGGAAATGCACGAGTGCCACGAGCAGCGCGATGACGTAGACGTCCAGCATCGACCAGTGTCCGACCGTCTCGACCATCCGGTAGAGCTTCGCACGCTCGCGCAGGCGCGTGGTCCAGCCGCGATGCACGCCGAGCGCGAGCACGGCGAGCGCCAGCATCTTGAGGATCGGCACCACGACGCTCGCGACGAAGACGATGACGGCCAGGTCCCACGAACCGTCGTGCCACAATTCGATGATGCCGCCGAGAATCGTATGCGCCTCGGTGCCTGCGAACAGCGCGCCCGTGTGCATGACCGGCAGCACGTTCGCGGGCACGTAGAGGATCAGCGAGGCGAGCAGAAAGGCCCAGGTGCGGCGCAAACTGTCCGGCTTGCGCACGTGCAACGCGGCGCCACAGCGCGGACAAACATGGCGCGCGCCGTCGTGCACGTCGCGACACAGCAACCCGCAGGCCGTGCAGGCGACGAGATCGAGTTCGTGTGCGCGCACCGCGATCACGATCGACGCTCCGTCGCGAGGTCCCAAAGACAGCCGTGATCGAACGAGGTCACGAGCGTCAACAGCACGGTGAGCGCCGCGAACGCCCACAGACCGGCACCCGGCGCGATCTTCGCAAGGCTGCCGAGCTTCACGACGGCGACGATCACGCCGAGCATGAATACCTCCGGCATGCTCCATTCGCGCGCCAGGCGCAGCACGCGCATGCCGGTGCCGAACCCAGGTGTCCGCCGGCCCAGCGCGAGCGGCCACAGCACGTAGAGTGCCGCGAGCAATTCCGCGAGCGGAAACACGAACAGCGTGAACAACGTCAGTACGGCGACGCCGAACGCGCCCGCATGCCAGCTCGTCACGATCGTCCCCCAGAGCGTGTTCGCGTCCTCCGCGCCGCGCACGTCGATGCGCACGAGCGGATATGCGTTCGCGATCGCGAACACGATGAGGCCGGCAAACGTGAGTGCGAGCATGCCGCCGACGTCCAGCCGCTGCATGCGTTCGAGCACCGCCCCGCAACGCGTGCAGCGCGCGAGACGGCCGCGCCGGAACCGCGGCTTGCGATAAACCGCATCGCAATGGTCGCACACCATCAGCGAGTGGTGTTTGGCGCTTTCCATGCCGCTCCTGACGAACTCGCCGTACAGGCTGCCGCAACGTTCCTGAAGTGAAGCCGAACGGAGGATCGGTCCGCTGCGGGCGATGTTTTTGCTAAACTCGCTGGGCTGCCCAAGCGCTCCCGCATGACATCGACCGAACGCACGGCCTCGCCGCATTTGCTTGTCGTCGACGACGACGACGAAATCGTCGCCCTGCTTTCGCGCTACTTCGCCAATCAGGGTTTCCGCGTCAGCGCCGCCGCGGACGGCGCGGCGATGCGGGCGGCGCTCGAAGGCGAGCACATCGATCTCGTGCTGCTCGATCTCGGCCTGCCGCGCGAAAGCGGCTTCGATCTCACCCGCTATCTGCGCGAACGCTGGGGCGGTGCGATCATCATCATCACGGGCCGCGGCGAATCGGTGGACCGCGTCGTCGGCCTCGAGCTCGGCGCCGACGACTACGTGACGAAGCCATT
>Ga0070741_10004425_pt1 | contig 32836 bp, 39 predicted proteins | sample Coa_R1_4_FD_66440 | JGI IMG/M metagenome (GOLD analysis project Ga0070741, IMG submission 66440) | Surface soil microbial communities from Centralia Pennsylvania, which are recovering from an underground coalmine fire - Coalmine... | ecosystem: Environmental > Terrestrial > Soil > Unclassified ... | reverse complement strand
AGCGGTGATCGTCACAGGAGGCATCGGGCGTCCGGTGCGCATCGGCGTTCTCCTTTCACTACTGAGAACACCCGACACGCACAATTTGTTTCACTCATTTCTGGGACAGGACACTAGGTGCGGTTCGCGAGGACGAGGGTGCCGGCGGCGGAGAGCATGCCGCCCATGCCGTTCACGAGCGAGCAGGAGGCGCCCGGCACCTGGCGGGGGCCGCACTCGCCCCGGAGCTGGCGCGTGGCCTCGATGATCGGGAAGATGCCGTACATACCGGAGTGCGTGTAGGAGAGGCCGCCGCCGTTGGTGTTGATGGGCAGGCGGCCGCCCGGCGTGGAGCGCCCCTCCGCGAAGAAGTGCACGCCCTCGCCGGGCTTGGCGAGACCGAGCGACTCCAGCATGATCGGCGGCCCCGACGTGAAGGCGTCGTAGAGCATGATGTGGTCGAAGTCCGTGCCCGAGACGCCCGCCATCGAGAACGCGCGCTCCCCGGCCAGGCGCGTGGCCGCGCTCACCGAGAGGCTGTCCATCTGGGTGACCATCACGTGCTCGGTGGCCTCGCCGAAGCCGCGCACGTAGACCGGCGGCTTGGCGCAGTCCTTCGCCCGGTCGGCCCGCGTCAGCACCACCGCGCCCCCCGCGTCGGTGACCAGGCAGATGTTCAGCAGGTTGAACGGATACGAGACCGGTCGCGAGTTCAGCACGTCGGCCACCGTGATCGGATCCCGGAAGCGCGCCTTCGGGTTGAGCGCTGCCCACTTGCGGGTCGACACCGCGACCTGCGCCCACTGCTCGAGGGTGGTGCCGTACTCGTGCATGTGCCGGGTGGTGATCATCCCGAAGTAGGTGGTGGCGCCGCCGAAGCCGTAGGGGAACTCGAACTGTCCGCTCAGCGCGGTGTCGCGGGTGCGGGTGACCCCGGTGCCGGAGCGTCCGGATTCGCCGTGCGAGACCACCGCCACGTCGCAGAGGCCGTGGTGCAGGGCGGCCACCGCGTGGCCGACCATGATGATGAAGGAGCATCCGCCCACGGTGGTGCCGTCCACGTAGCGCGGCTTGAGCCCGAGGGCCTCGCCCAGGGTGGCGGGCGAGTGCTGGCCGGCGGTGAAGATGCCGTCGATGTCCCGGACCTTGAGGCCCGCGTCGCGGACCGCGTTGGAGATCGCTTCGAGGTGCAGCGAGAGCTGGCTCGTGTTCGGCAGGGTCCCGATCTGGTCGCTCTCGTCCACGCCCACGATGCACGCCACGTTGCGTAGCTCGCGCTGCCGCTCGATGACGGTCGGCATGGCGCTCACCGCCTGGGCTGGAAGAGCGGCAGGGTCACCTCGTCGCTCACCTTGGTGAAGACCACCTCGACCGGCATGTCGCACCGGATGGCCGTGGGCGAGGGCTCCACGTTGATCAGGTTCGACATCATGCGCGGGCCCTCCTCGAGCTGCACCATCGCCAGCACGTAGGGCGGCTTGATCTTCCACGCCTTCTGAAAGGCCTGGTACGCGATCTCGAACGAGTGGAGCGTCCCGCGCCCGCTCGCCTGCATCCACCCGATCTTCCGCGAGTGGCACCTGGGACAGATGATCCGCGGGTAGAAGAACACGTGCCGGCACTCCTCGCAGCGCGGCAGCATCAGCTTCTCGGCCCGGCAGCCGTCCCAGAACGGCTTGGCTTCGGGCGTGATCGGGGTCGGTAGCGGGCGGTCGACTTCCATGGCTCTCCTCTCTCGCACTGCGGACGTGGCGGCGCAGACCGCAGAGACTCTACGCGCGGGCGGCCACGGGTGTCAACGAAGAGGAGACGGCGGCGCGTCCCGAGAGGCGCGCCGCCGTCCGTGGGGTGGGAGCGCTACTGCTTGCTGATGCCGGCGGGCCCGTTGCTGAACTCACCGGTGCTGGGCATGCGGCGCGGCGTCGGATCGTTGGCCGCGCCGCCGACCGGCCCGTTGCTGAACTCGCCGCCGGCCGGTATGTGGTCCGTGCTTCCGAGGGTGGCGCCGCCGCCCGCCGGTCCGTTGCTGAACTCGGAGCCCGCGGGCATGCGGGTCTCCTCGGTGGTGGTGGTCGGGGTGGGATGGGTGAGGTCGGCCGCGCCCGCCACGGTGGCGGTCGCGCCGAGGGTCGACGCGGCGATGAGGGCGAAAACGGTGCTGCGCTTCATGGGCGTTCTCCTCGTGCCGGCGCGCGCGCTGCGCCCGCCGGCGGTTCAGGTCACGACGTGGTTCGGTTCAGAGCGAGGCAACGAGGAGGACGGGCGGGGCGCGCGGCGGGGACGCGAAGCGGGGATCGGCCGAGGTCGCGGCGCCGCCGTCGTCGAAGCGCAGGCAGCGGCTGCCGCGAGGCCCGGTGAGCGTGGGGACGGTGTCGAGCATGCCCGCGTCGGCCAGGACCTGGTCGACGGTGTCGTCCAAGTCCGGATCGTCGGGGGAGCTGGCGAACCACCGCGGGTCGGCCGGGTAGACGTGGGCCAGCGGGCCGAGCAGCCCGAGCAGGGCTACCGCCAGCACCGCCGCCCAGAAGGGCAGCGGCCGGGCTGGCTTCATTGCGTCGATCTCCTCATGCCGTCGGCGCAGGAGCGCGACGGTCGTTCAGGGCACCTCTCGTCCGGAAACGGTCAGACGGTCGGAGCGAACGGCGGAGGGGGTGCGCGAGTGAGGAGGGAGGGGCGGGAGTGCGGCGGCGGGACCTCACCGCGATGCTCCGCGGGCCGATCCGGCACGCGGGGCAGGGCCTGGGGCAGGCTGGCCGGGGCGCCCGCGATCGCGCTGCTGCTGGCGATCGCGGAGACGACCTCGTCGAAGTCGCCGCCGTCGTAGTAGCCGGCGATCCACGACGGGTCCACCGGTTCTGCCCACGCCATCGGGCGCAGCAGCACCAGCAGGCCCACGAGCAGGACCGCGCTCCAGAAGGCGAGCGATCGGGGGCGGCTCATCGGCCCGGAACGGTACCACCGCCTGGGCCGGCCGGCCACTTTACCTGCGGACGTTCAGACCGCCGGCTCCCCCGCGGTCACCGCGATGCACTGGCCGGAGAGGTTCTTGGCCGCCTCGCTGCAGAGGTAGACCGCGAGGGTCGCGATGTCCTCGGCGGTCGACATCCGCTTGAGCGGGGCGCGCTCGACGAACGCCCGCCGCATCTCGTCCACCGCCACGCCGCGCACCTCCGCCTGCCCCGCGATGACGCGGTCGATCCGGTCGCCCGCCACCGCGCCCGGCGCGATGGCGTTGACCCGGATGTTGTGGGGGGCCAGCTCGAGCGCCATCCCGTAGGTCATGCCCACCTGACCCGCCTTCGCCGAGCAGTACCCGATGCGGAACGGCAGCCCGCGACGGCCCGCGGTGGAGGTGATGTTGACGATGGCGCCGCCGCCCGCCTTGATCATCTCCGGCACCGCGAACCGGATGCAGAGGTAGGAGCTCGTCAGGCAGGAGTTGATCGTGTAGAACCAGTCCTCGGTCGTGTAGTCCTGCACCCGCTTGGTGGGGCCGCCGTCGCCCGCGTTGTTCACGAGCACGTCCAGGTGGCCGAAGGCCTTCACGCCCTGCTCGACCATGCGCTGCACGTCGCTCTCGTTCGCCGCGTCGCCGCTGACCGCGAGCGCGCGGCCGCCGGTCGCCTTCACCTGGGCCGCGGTCTCCTCCACCAGGTCTCGGCTGCGCGCCGCGCAGATCACCGCGGCGCCTTCCTGCGCGAAGAGCCGGCTCATGACGCGGCCGATGCCCTTGCTGGCCCCGGTGATGAGTGCCACCTTCCCGTCGAGCTGTCCCATGCGGTCGATCCTCCATGCCGCTCCCGGCGGCCGGGTCAGGATGTCGCAACGTTTCCGGTCAGGCAAGACGGTAATTCTTACCCCCGCCGGGGTGTACCTTTTACCGCGGCGCGCGCCGGTGAAAGCGGCGTCACGTGGCGCGACGCGCAGTTGCAGGGCAACATCTGCCCCGGCCCCCTGGCACGCGCATTGCCCTCATCGGCGCCAGGAGGTGGACCATGAAGAAGACCAGAACGCGAATCTACTCCGCCCTGGTGGGGCTCTCTCTCGTCTCGCTCCTCGCGACGGCTTGCGGCACGCTGGGCGGCGCGGCGGTCGGCGCGGGTGCGGGCGCGGCGGTCGGAGCCGGAACCGGCTACGGGGCCGGCAAGGGCGCGCTGATCGGCACGGGCGTGGGCGCGGCGGCCGGCGCCATCTACGACATCACCAAGCACTAGCAGTGGAGGCTCTCATGAGGCGGTCCATGGCAGTTGCGGGGAGCGTCATCCTCGCGGTCCCGCTCTACGCCGGCTTCGCGGTCGCGCAGAGCAAGGCCACGTGCGATCAGATGAAGGCCAGCGCACCCCAACAAGTGGAAGGCAAGGTGGCGCGGATCGATGAGCGCAACAACAAGGTGACGGTGACCGACAACACCGGCAAGACCCACGAGTTCCAGGCGTCGAAGGAGACGCTGCAGGATCTGAAGGTCGGCGATCACATCGAGGCGAAGCTCCGCGAGCTGCCGAAGTGCTGATCGGTTGAACCGGCGGCGGAGCCGACCACCGGCTCCGCCGCCAGCAGGTTGTGGCCCTCGGCGGCGTTGGGCGAGGATCCCGGCATGAACATCCTGAAGAGCCTGGCCGTCAAGGACGTCGCCGAAGCCACCCGGGCCATTCCCATCATCGATTTCTCTTCCGCCTTCGGGTCGTCTCCCGAGGGGCTCGAGGCGGTGGCGGCCCAGGTGCGCCGGGCCTGCGAGACGGTCGGGTTCTTACAACGAGAGCTTCTTCATCAGCCACGACCGGGGCGCCGACCATCCGGACGTGCGGGCGGGGACGCCGCTGCGCGGCCGCAACCAGTGGCCCGAGGGGCACGAGGAGATGCGCGCGGCGATGGTCGGCTACCTTCGCCGCTCTCCAGGCGCTCGGCGAGCGGATGCTGCCGGTGCTGGCCCGCGCCCTCGGGATGCCGGCGGACCACTTCGCCCCCTTCTTCGCGGGCGAGGCGCACATCAACCTGCGCTTCCTGCACTACCCGCCCCAGGACGTCGCGGACGACGAGCAGTTCGGCCAGGGCCCGCACACCGACAACTCCTTCATCACGATCCTGGCCCGGACCGACGTGCCCGGCCTCGCGGTCCGGCTGCCGTCGGAGGAATGGCTCGCGCCGCCCGTGATCCCGGGCACCTTCCTGGTCAATCTCGGCAACATGATGAAGCGGTGGTCCAACGACCGCTTCCGGTCGACGCCCCACGCGGTGCTGAACGAGTCGGGGACCGACCGCTACTCGATCGCGTTCTTCTACAGCCCGGTGCCGTCCGCGGTGATCGAGTGCCTGCCGGGCTGCACCGGTCCCCACGACCCGCCGCGCTACCCGCCCGCGGTCTACGGCGACTTGGTGCGGGACTTCTACCGGGCCAACTACTTCCACCAGGAAGGCCACGAGCGGGCCGAGGGCGCACCAGACTGAGCGTCGGCTGGACACCGCGTTCCGGCCGAGTGACACTGATTGCATGAGAGGGTTCACGGGCAGGTGGACGCGGATGGCGGGGCTGGCGCTCCTGGCGCTGATGCTATCCGCGGGGCCTGCCCTCGCGGACGGGCGGCACGGTGGGCGGGGGCACGGCGGCTTCCACGGCCACCACGGCCACTTCCACGGCCGGTTCTTCGTGGGCCCGCGCTTTTTCGTGGGCCCGCGGGTCTTCCTCGGCTACGCGTACCCCTACTACTATCCGCCCTACTATCCGTACGCCTACTCGCCGCCGGTCGTGGTGACGCCGCCGCCGACCGACTACGTGCAGCGCCCCCCGGAGACCGGCTACTGGTACTACTGCCAGGACCCGCCCGGCTACTACCCGACGGTCACCTCGTGCCCGGGAGGGTGGACACCGGTCCCGCCCCGGAGCGAGTAGCCGCTCAGAAGTCCTGCTGCAGCAGCATGCGCCGGTAGGCCTCGGCCGCGCTCAACTTCCGCCGTCGGCCCTGCTCGCGCGCCCACTGGGTGATCATCTCGCCGGGATCCCACTCACCCATCTGGCTCTTGTGCGCGCGGAGCGCGGCCAGCTTGAGGTCGAGGGTCTCGCTGATGTCCACCCACGTGTCGGCCCGCTCGGCGCCGTGGATGTAGACCTCGCGCACCTGGTGGGGGTCGAGGCCTTCGTCGAGCAGCTCGGGGAAGATCAGGCGCGTGCCCGCGGAGGGGAACACCGCGTCGAGCGCCACGTCGGCGGCCGCGCGGTGGTCGGGATGGTTCATGTACGTGGAGCCGTAGTAGCGCACGGTCGGATCGCCGCACACCACCACCTCCGGCCGGTAGCGACGGATCAGGCGGGTGAGCTCGCGGCGCAGGGCGATCGACGGCTCGAGCTGCCCGTCCTCGTAGCCCAGGAAGATCGTCTCCTTGACGCCGAGGATGCGACAGGCCTCCCGCTGCTCGTCCTCGCGGATGACCACCAGGGCGTGCCGCGTCATGTCGGGCGGCGTGTACTTGTTGGAGCCGGCCCCGCCGCTGGTGATGCACACCGTGATCACCTCGCACCCCGCCCGCGCCCACTTGGCGAGCGTGCCGCCGACCGTGAACTCCTGGTCGTCGGGATGCGCGTGGATGCTCATCGCCCGCTTCGGCGCGGGCGGCTCCTTCGGCGCGCTCATTCTGATTTGGGGGGGAGCGGCGCCGCTCCTCCCGCAAGCCCCCCTACATTGATCGAGCGGCTCGCGGCCATGATCATGCGAGCGCGTCCCAGCAGGCGCGGGCCATGCGACCGATCAGGGTGTTCGCGGCGGTGAAGCCCGGAGTGCCGTCCGGCAGGGCGGTCGGCACGTGGTCGGTGTAGGCGGCGAGGATGAATGCGGGCCGCTCGCCCTTCCACACGATGCCCGCGTCCATGTAGCCGCGCGAGCCGGTGCCGGTCTTGTGCGCCACCCTGGTGCCGAGCGGCAGCTGCGAGGGCAGCCGCGCCTTGAGCTTCTGCCATGACAGGATGTCGAGCCCGAGCCGGCAGAGCGCGGGCGTCACCCCCATCCGGGCCGCCACCGCGGCGTCGGTGGCTCCGCGCAGGATGAGCTCGAGCAGCATCCCCTGATCGTTGGGCGTCGTGGAGGTCACCTGCTCCAGGGCGTGATCGGGGCCCAGGCGCGGCGGGATGCCGAACCGATGGATGGTCCCGCGCATGCCGACCGCGTCGCAGAAGCGCTGGATGTCCCCGAGGCCCACCAGGTCCACCACCAGACCGGTGCAGGTGTTGTCGCTCACGATGATCATCATCACGAGCGCGTCCCGGAAGGTGATCGAGAAGCCGGGCGTCAGGTGCTGGAAGGTGCCGGAGTCGTTGTCCTGGTACCGGGCGTCGATGGTGACCTGCTGGTCCAGCGCGAGCTTGCCGTCGTGGACCGCCTTCAGCGCGGCCATCATGATCGAGATCTTCCGGGTGCTGGCCGACGGCACCGGCACGTCGCCGCGCCGGTCGGCGTGGGCGCCGGTGGCGAGGTCCTTCACGTACCAGCTGGTGTCGAACGGCAGCGCGTCGCAGAGGGCGTGGAGACGGGCCGCGAGCTCCTGCATGGCCTACTCTCCGAGCCCCGGCATGGTGAACGCGGCGCGCCCGAGCTCCGCGGCCAGGGCCGCGCGCTGCTCGGCGGTGAGCGCGACCAGGGGCGGGCGCACCGTGACCCACGCGGGGTCGCCGCCGTAGCGGGCGATCACCGCCTTGAGCGCGGGAATCATCGGGTAGCGCTGCATGATGCCGCGGATCTCGTCGAGGCGGGCCTGCTGGGCGTCCGCGTCCGGATTCTGCCACTCGCGGTAGAGGCGCGCGATGGCGGCGGGGTTCACGTTGGCGGTGGCGCTGATGCAGCCGGCCCCGCCATGGCGCATGTTGGCGAGCAGGAACGTCTCGCTCCCCGCGAACACGTCGAAGCCGCCCGCCGCGAAGGCGTCCAGCATCGCCTGGGTATTCTTCCAGTCGCCGCCGCTGTCCTTCACGCCCGCCACCACCTCCGGGTAGGCCTTGAGCAGCCGCTCGATGAGGCCGAGCGTGATCGGGACCTGGGAGACCGGGGGGATGTGGTAGAGGTACACGCGCAGCCGCCGGTCGCCCACCCGCTCGATCACCTCCGCGAAGCTCCTGAACAGGCCGTCGTCGGAGACGCCCTTGTAGTAGAAGGGCGGCAGCATCAGCACCCCGCCCGCGCCCAGCTTCATGGCGTGCGCGGTGAGGCGCACCGAGTCGGTCAAGGCGCAGCAGCCGGTGCCGGGCATGAGCCGCGCGGGCTCGATGCCGCCCGCCACCAGCCGGTCCAGCAGCTCGATCTTCTCCTCGGTGGAGAGCGAGTTGGCCTCCGAGTTCGTGCCGAACACCGCGAGGCCCACGTCCTGCGACAGGAGCCAGCGGCACTGCCGCACGAACCGCTCCGGGTCGGGCGAGAGATCGGCCTTGAACGGGGTGACGACCGGGGAGAGGACCCCCCTGATGCGATCGGTGCGGCTCGCTGTGCTCACGGGCAGTGCTCCTTCACGCGAGAAGGTGACCTACGGGGTGTCATGGTAGCACCGAGCCCTTGCGTTTTGGGGGACCCGGTTCTAGGCTAGGCCGCACTCGTTCCGACTCCCAACGTCCCGGAGGATTCGATGACGATCCGACCCAGGGTTTCACGACGTGACGTGCTCAAGATCGGGCTCGCCGGCGCGGGCGTGGCCGCGCTGGGCGCCCGGCCCGCCTGGGGACGCAGCCCGGTGAAGGGCACGCAGGTCACCGCGGTGCTGTACGCGGCGCACCTGGTCGCGGAGGCCGGGGGGTACTTCAAGAAGGAGTCGGTGGACGTCGAGCTCTTGACCTCGCCGGCGGGCGCGCGCAGCGCGCAGATGCTCGCGGCGGCGCAGGTCCACTACGTGCTGGGCGACACCTCGCACGCGCAGCGGCTGACCGAGCAGGGCAAGCCCACCGTGGTGCTGTTCGTGACCGATCAGAAGTGCCCGTACGCCAACATCCAGACCCGCAAGGACCTCAAGGAGGCCGGGCTCACCTCGATCGACAAGCTCGCCACCATGAAGCCGAAGGGCGGCGGCAAGTGGAAGGCGGGCGCCACCGCCATCGGCTCCGGCACCTGGATGTACGGCAACTTCATCCTGCGCAGCCACCCCATCGGCGGCGGACAGACCCTCAACGACCTCGTGGAATGGATCGGGGTGGGCGGCGTCAAGTCGGGCCTGGGCGCGCTCAAGACCGAGAAGATCGACCTCAACATGGCGACCCCGGAGGTGATCATCCAGGGGGAGGCCGACGGGTACGGGGCGGTGCTCTTCGACGTGCGCGACGACAAGCAGTGGCTGCCGGTGTTCAAGGGCCCCATCTCGGCCACGGGCGGATACACGCTCAGGTCCACCACCCAGACGCTCGCGGACGAGACCCAGGCCTACGTGACCGCGGTCTACAAGGCGGTGCAGTGGATGAAGACCGCGTCCATCGAGGACATCGCCCGGCACCTCGACCGCTACGCGGACACCATGGGCCTCACGCCCGACTCGATCCGCAAGGCGCTCGCCTGGTACAAGCCGGTCTGGACCTACGATCTCGTCTTCACCAAGCAGAACTACGACAACGTGAACAACGTGGCCAAGGGCATCAAGGCCGAGAAGACCTATCCGTACGAGGAGATCGTCGACCTCTCGTTCCTGAAGAAGGCCTCCGGCTCCGCCTGAGCCGTGTCGCGCGCCGCCGCCGTCCGCGGGGGACGGCTCCTGGTCCTGGTGCTGTTCCTGGCCGCGTGGGAGATCCTGCCCCGCGTGCCGGTGCTGCGGGCGCGCACCTTCCTCGACCCCAACTTCGTGAGCCTGCCGAGCCTGGTGGTGGCCCGTCTCTGGGAGACCACCTTCGGGGCCAAGGCGGGCTACCTGTGGATCCACGCGGGCGCCTCGCTGAGCGCGGCCCTCGCCGGCTTCGTGGCCGGGGCCGTCCTCGGCTTCGCGATGGGGCTCGGGCTGTCGCAGTCCGACCGCGCGCGCGGCCTGCTCAAGCCCTTCATCGACGCGTTCTCGGCGGTGCCGCCGGTGCTGCTGGTGCCGCTCATCACCCTGGTGTTCGGCCTCGGCACCGGATCGAAGATCGCCACCAGCGCCTACATCGTGTTCTTCGTGGTGTTCTACAACTCCTACAAGGGCGGCAGCGCGCTGCCCGAGTCGCTCCGGGCCTCGTGCCGGCTGCTGGGCGGCTCGCGCTGGTCGCTGCTGCGAACGGTGGTGATCCCGTCGGCGCTCGGGTGGGCGTTCACCGCCTTTCCCACCGCGGTGGGCTACGCCCTGATCGGGGTGGTGGTGGCCGAGTTCTTCGGCTCGCCGGTGGGGCTGGGATCGATCATCGTGGCCTCCATGAACAGCGGCAGCGCCACCGACCTCATGGTGTCGATCCTGGTGCTGGCCGCGATGGGGGCCGCGCTGGTGGCGCTCATGCGTCTCGCCGAGCGGCGCGTGCTGCACTGGCGCCCCGAGTACCGGAGCGCGTGATGCGGGGAAGCCGCGGCCTGCTGCTGGCCCGCATCGCGCTGGTGGTCGCGGTGCTGGCGGTGTGGCAGTGGGCGCCCCAGATCCCGGGCATCACCCGGTGGGCCCCCATCTTCGATCCCTTCTTCATCAGCGCGCCCTCGCGCATCGCGGCCAAGTTCTGGGAGCTCGCCACCACCGCCGGCGACAAGGGCGCGGTCCTGAAGTCCGGCAACCTGTTCGTGCAGCTCTGGGCGACCCTGTGGGCCACCGTGCTCGGCTTCGTGGTGGGGGTGGGCAGCGGCTTCCTGGCCGGTCTCGTGCTCTCGCAGTGGCGCACGATGGCGGACATCCTCCATCCCTACCTGGTCGCCTTCAACGCGCTGCCGCGCATCGCGCTGGTGCCGCTGCTCATCATGGTCTTCGGCACCGGGCTCCTCGCCAAGGTGGTGCTGGCCTGGCTCATCGTCTTCTTCATCGTGTTCTTCAACACCTACGCGGGCGGCCGCTCCATCGAGCCGGCGATCCTCGACAGCTGCCGGGTGCTGGGCGCCTCGCGCCGCGCCCTGCTCGGCACGGTGGTGATCCCCCACGTGGCGGGCTGGACGTTCGCGATCCTGCCGCTCGCCATGTCGGCCTCGATCATCGGGGTGGTGGTGGGCGAGTTCGTGGGCGGCGCGCAAGGGCTCGGCTTCATCATCACGGTGGCCCTGGGCCAGCTCGAGGCCACCGACCTCTTCGTGGCCCTCCTCACGCTCTGCGTGCTGGCGGTGGTGCTCATCCAGCTGGCCGCGCGGCTCGAGCGTCGCCTGCTCCACTGGCGGCCGGAGCACGCGGGCCGGGACGGGGTGGTGTCCTGATGACGGCGGCCCCGGCCGGCGCGGCCCCGGTGATCGCGGTCCGGGAGGTGACCCGCCGCTTCAGCCACGGGGCGGCCGGTCCCTTCACCGCGCTGGACCGGGTGTCGTTCGACGTGGCCCCGGGCGAGTTCCTCGCCATCGTGGGACCGTCCGGCTGCGGCAAGTCCACCCTGCTCAACATCGTGGCCGGGCTCAAGCGGCCCGACGGCGGCACGGTGTCGGTGGGCGGGCGCGACACCACCGGCGTCACCCCGCGCGAGATGGGCTACCTCTTCCAGGAGGACACGGTGCTGCCGTGGTTCTCGGTCGAGCGCAACATCGGGCTCGGCCTGGAGTACCGCGGGGTGCCGCCGGCCGAGGCGAAGCCCCGCGTGCAATGGGCGCTGGAGGCGGCCGGTCTCACCGAGTTCCGCGCCTCCTACCCGCACCAGCTCTCGGGGGGCATGCGCCGGCGGGTCGCGTTGATGATGACGCTGGTGGTGGACCCCAAGATCCTCCTCATGGACGAGCCCTTCGGCGCCCTCGACACCCACACCAAGACGCGCCTGCACGCCTCGCTGCTCGAGATCTGGGAGAAGACGCGTCAGACCATCATCTTCGTCACCCACGACCTGATGGAGGCGATCACGCTGTCCGACCGGGTCATCATCATGAGCGGCCGTCCGGGGCGGGTGAAGGCCTCCTACCCGATCCGCATCCCGCGTCCGCGGGACGTGATCAAGGTGAAGGACAGCGAGGAGTACCTGAGCGACTTCCGCGAGATCTGGCGGATCCTCGGCGAGGAGTTCGTCTAGCCGCGCGCGCCCGCGCCGGCCCGGCGTCGCTTCTCCGTTGACGAAAAAATTGCCCGCTCCGTAGACTTCTCGCGTGCGCTCCACGCGAGACGGACAGCGCGCGGTGAGACGCACCCGCGCGGCGGCCGGGATCGGCCGGTGAGGCGCCCGTACCGGCAGCCCGGGTTGGAGCTGCGACCCCGCTCCGGCCCGCCCGATCCCCTGGTCCAGGCCCTTCAAGAAGACCTCCGCGCTCTCGGCTACCTGCGCTCCGGCATCGACGGCCGGTTCGGGGCCGGCACCGGCAGCGCGGTCCGCGCGCTCCAGCTCGACCTGCTGACCGGCGACCGGCACGGCCGCGACGGCGACGCGCCGGTGGCGCTGCGCGCCTTCAACCGCGGCCGCGTCAGCGCGCCCACCGGCGTGGTCGACCAGCCGCTCGCCGGGTGCATCGAGGACCTGCTGGACGATCGCCGCGTTCCCCGGCTGCCCCGCTCCCCGGATCCGGTGGCGGCCAACCGCGAAGCGCTCGCACAGATCGAGCGGCTGGTCGGCCTGCCGGTGCCGCGCCCGTTCCTGGTCGCGATCTTCCTGCAGGAAAGCGGCGGCTGGCACTACCGGCAGCCGGGCCCGGGCGATCGGGACAACTTCATCGTGGTGGGCCTCGACCGGAACGACCCGAGCCAGCCCGACCGCATCACCTCGCGGGGCTACGGCATCGGACAGTTCACGCTCTTCCATCACCCGCCGACCCCCCAGGAGATCGCCACCGTGATGGTCGATCCCACCCGGAACGCCCAGCGCGCGGTGCGGGAGCTGCGGGACAAGTACGAGCACTTCGTCAACGGCCCCACCGCCGGCTCCCGGGCCGACGATCGCATCGCCGAGATCGGGACCGGTCCCCTGCGTCCCTGCCGCTACCCGCCGAGCGATCCGCGCTTCATGAGCGACTGCGCCCGGTGCGCGGTAGAGCGCCTCGTGGACATCAGGCCCGCCTCGCGGCTCCATCGGGCCACCACCGAGACGCTCCAGCCGACCCGCTACCACCCGGAAACGCAGTACGCGCGCGTGCCGGACCGGGCGCGGCTCGGGTGCGACTGGCCCTACGCGGTCCGGCGCTACAACGGCTCGGGCGTCAACTCGTATCACTACCAGTACCAGGTCCTGCAGCGGCTGACCCGACCCCCGATCACCGCCTGACGACGCGAAAAGGAGACCGCCATGGCGAAGAGCATCGTGTTCTGTGCCGACGGGACGTGGAACGGGCCCGGGCAGGGTGAGGAGCAGGGAGAGAACGGCGGCCGCCGGACCAACGTCTACAAGCTCTTCCTGAACCTGGACGGCGCGCTGGCCCCGGGGACCCGGCCCAGCGCCGAGGAACAGGAGCGGATCCTCTCCGGCCCCGGCGGGCGCGTGACCCAGGTCGCCAAGTACCTGCACGGGGTGGGGGACTCGCAGAACTTCCTGGTGCGCGTACTGGGCGGCGGTGGCGGCGCCGGCCTGGTGACGCGCATCGTGCGCGGCTACACGTTCATCTCCCGCAACTTCGAGCCGGGGGACCGGATCTTCATCGTGGGCTTCAGCCGCGGGGCCTACACCGCGCGCGCCCTCGCCGGCCTCATCGCGGCGCGCGGGCTGCTGGACCCGAAGCAGAACGACCTCTCCGACCACGAGCAGGCGTACCGGCTCGGCTCCGCGGAGTGGTTCACCTACCGGCGCGGCGCGCTCCGGACCAAGCCGAACCTCCTGCATCGGCTCGCGGAGGTCGCGGTCGACCTGCCGCGGTTCCTCTCCTCGGAGTCGACCGCGGCGCGGATCCCCGACGTGAGCATGGAGGCGGTGGTGGTGTGGGACACGGTGGGCGCGCTCGGCATCCCCGCCTACAATCTCCGGACCGATACCCAGCTGGACGCGTTCCAGTTCGCCGACCTGGTCCTGAGCGACAAGGTGCGGCACGGGCTCCACGCGGTGTCGATCGACGAGCAGCGCGCGAACTTCACCCCGACCCTGTGGGACCCGGACCCGCGGATCACCCAGGTGCTGTTCCCGGGCGCCCACGCCGACGTGGGCGGCGGCTACCCGGACAGCGAGAGCGGGCTCTCGGACTGCGCGCTCCAGTGGGTGACGAACCGGCTGACCGCCCTCGGGGTGGCCTTCGCGGCGCGGCCCACCGTCACCCTCAAGCCCGATCCGTGCGGCAAGAGCCACACCCCGTGGGCCGACGCGCCGTGGAACGTCCTGCCCCGGGGCAGCCGTCAGTTCCCCGCCGGGCTGGTCGTCCACCGGTCGGTGGTGGAGCGGCTCGCCGGGGTGGCCCGGCTGCCCGCGCCCTACAAGCCGTCCAACCTGATGGACTACCTCGACGAGGGCCGGCTGAGGACCGGCGTGCCGATCGCCGACTAGCCCCGCGCCAGCTCGGCGACCGTGCGGAGCGGCGAGCCGTCCCGCCGGAGGATCGCTCGCCGGGTGGGCCCGGTCTGGTCGCCGAAGGTGGGCTGCCAGCAGGAGTGCTTCCCGGCGCCTCCCGTCACGATCACGGTGACGTCGTCCACCGAGCGCACCGCGGGGATCATGGTGTCGGGCGCGTCGGCGGCGCCGCGCTGGATCAGGTGCGCGCGGTACTCCTCGCCCAGCCGGGCCAGCGGGAAGCGGGCGTGCTCCACCAGGAACTCCTTCACCTGCCGCTTGCTGTAGCCGTCGCGCGCGATGGTGGCCGCGTGCTCCGGCCCCAGGGAGAGCAGGGGATGCCCGCCGGCCAGGATGTTGTTGCTGCCGGCCTGGCCCATCGCGCCCGCCACCACCTTCAGGATGCCGAGGCCGGTGTAGCTGTAGTGGTCCTGGATGTTGTGCGGCCCCTCGCAGGCGATGGTGGTGACCACGCTGGTGTCGCGCTCGAAGCCGTGCTCGACGTGCAGCGGCTCCCACGGGTTCGCGTCCTCGTTCTCGGCCACGCAGTAGGCGATCTTGGCGGGCGTGCCCTGGGTCGCGCGGTCCCCGGTGCCCGGGAGCCCGCCCCCCACGTTCATCAGCAGGAGGCGGATCGCGCGCCCGATGGTGAGGTTGGCGCGGAAGCCCTGGCCGAAGGCGTTGTAGCCGCCGTTGATCCCGATCTCGCGGGCGATCGGGCCGTTGACGATGATCAGCGGCGTGACCGGGTGGGTGGTGGCCTGGATCGAATCCAGATTGAACACGGGATCGGCCAGCGACTCCACCGCCGCGAGCAGGACCGGCAGGTACTCGGGCCGGCAGCCCGCCATCACCGCGTTGATCGCGATGCGCTCCACCGTCGCCTCGCCCTGGCGCGGCGGCAGCACCGCCACCACCTCGCGCGGCTCGCGGTCGGTGAAGCGCAGGAACTCGCGGACGTCGGCCTGGGTCGGCGGCACGATGGGCAGCCCGTCGGTCCAGCCCTGGCCCTGGTAGTGGCGGAGGATGGCGGCGTAGTCGCCCTTCAGGCGGAAGACCTTGGCCGCGGGGCCGAGCGCGGTCGCGGTCATGCGCGGGTCACCGCCTTCCGCACCACCTCGACCGCGAGGTCCGCCTTCTTCACGACCTCGTCCTCCCGGATCCCGCCCAGGGGATGGGGGATCAGGGCCAGCGGCAGGTCGGCGAGGCCGCGGTTCTTCGCCTCCAGCCGCGCGAGCTGCTCGAACTCATTGGTCCCCATGACCACGGTGGGGATGCCGCGCTGCTCCAGCACGATGGCGCCGTGGATACTCCACGACGTGCACGACCCTCAGTCGGCGCTGCCGACCAGGACGAAGTCGCACGTCGTGAGCGCGGCGAGGATGTCGGGGCTGGGCGGGCCCGCGATGCCCTTCTCGCGCTTCACCACCTCGCGGACGCCGTACTTCTCCTTGAGGCGCTGCGCCACCGCGAGCATCAGGGTGCCCGCGTTGGCCTTGCTGTTGTCGAGGATGCCGGCGCGCGTGCCCTCGAGGCTCGCCAGGCGCGGGGCCAGCCCCGCGGCCAGGATGCGCGGCTCGGCGGTCGGATCGTACAGCACGTGCTCGTCGTTCATCGGGTGGTCTCCTTGAGCAGGCTCAACATCCGGTCCACGCCCCGCTCGAGGCAGCGCTTGATCTCGTCCCGCGTCGCGCGGTAGCGGTCCTCGCCCTGCCCGAAGGGGTCGTCCACGTCGCCGGCCTCCCCGGCCAGCTCGTGCAGGGTCATGATCGGCCGCCCCCGCGCCTCCTCGTAGGCCGCGATCGTCTCCTTCTGCTGCTGGGTCATGGTCACGATCAGGTGCGCGTCCGCCACGATGTCGCGATGGCGGCGCAGGTCGGTGGAGGTGAAGGCGTCCTCGGTGAGATGGATGCCGTCCTCGCGCAGGACGATGCGCGCGTCGAGCGACGGGATCATGCCGTCGCGGGCGTGGTTGGCGATGCCGCCGGACCGGACCCTCACCGCGCCGTTGGTGCCGCGCGCGGCCAGCATCTGCTCGAGCAGCACGTGCGCCATCACGCTGCGGCAGGTGTTGGCGTGGCAGACCAGCAGGACGGTCCTCAACGCGCCTCCGGGCCGGTTCGGGTGGGCCGCGACCCCGCTACGAGCGGGGCTCCCAGGGCGCCTGCCAGAAGCGGACGCCCTTGCCCAGGTCCTTCCACTCGTTCTTGGGACGCTCGTGCAGGTTCTTGCCGAAGTTGGTCCCCGGGGGCTCGTGCAGGTTCTTGCCGAGCGTGTCGGGGAAGAGCCTCGCCAGCTCCTCGGGCTCGAGGCGGCGGTCGGCCTCCACGCGCCGGATCGGCTCGGGCAGCGCCATCAACGTGTAGCCGTAGCCGAAGGAGTGGAAGACCTGCCCGTTGATGTGGCCGGCCTGCTCGCTGGCCAGGAAGGTCACCAGCGGAGCCACGTTGTCGGGGTCGCGCTCGGTGCCCACCGCCTGCTCGCTCGGCCACTTGCCGGTCTGCTCGAAGATCTGCCGGCCGCGCGGGGTGGAGTCGATCATCCGGGTGGCGCCGCTCGGCAGGATGGAGTTGGCGGTGACGTTGTACTTGGCCATCCCGTTGGCGGTGGACCACATGAGGCCGATGATCCCGGCCTTGGCCGCCCCGTAGTTGGGCTGGCCCGGCGAGCCCAGCGCGGACACCGACGACATGGAGATGATCCGCCCGTAGCGCTGCTCCCGCATGTGCACCGAGGCGGCGCGGGTGCAGAAGAACGTGCCGTCGAGATGCACCGCCAGCACCGCGTCCCACTCCTCCTTGGTCATGTTGAAGATCATGCGATCGCGCAGGATGCCGGCCACGTTGACCAGGATGTCGATGCGGCCGTAGGTCTTCACCACCTGCTCGACCATCTCGTTGGCCGCCGCGTAGTCGGCGACCGAGCCGTAGTTGGCGGACGCGGTGCCGCCCGCCTTGACGATCTCGTCGACGACCTGCTGCGCCGGCCCGGTGGCCCGGCCCTCGCCGTCGAGACCGGCGCCCAGATCGTTCACCACCACCTTCGCGCCCGCCGCGGCCAGCGAGATCGCGATGCCGCGGCCGATGCCGCGGCCGGCGCCGGTCACGAGCGCGGTCCTGCCTTCGAGCAGCTTGGCCATGATCGTCCTCCTACGCGGTGGCGCGGGCGAGCGGGCCGCGCAGCAGGCGTCCGGGATGCGCGCCGGTATGCTTGCCGTCGCGCAGCAGGATCTCGCCGTTGACCACGGTGGCCGCGATGCCGCGCGTGCGCTGGATCAGCCGCTTGGCCCCCGCGGGCAGGTCGTGGACCACCTCCGGCAGCTCGGCCGCGATGGTGTCGGGATCGAAGACCACGAAGTCGGCGGCCAGGCCCTCCCGGATCAGGCCGCGGTCGGTGAAGCCCCAGTAGCTGGCCGGCACGAAGCTCAGCATCCGCACCGCCTGCTCCAGGGTGAGCGCCTGCCGGGCGCGCACCCAGTGGCTCAGCAGGTAGGTCTGGAGCGAGCTGTCCATCAGCTGGGAGACGTGCGCCCCCGAGTCGGAGAAGGTCACCACCGCCTGCGGGTGCTTGATGAGCTCCAGCGCCAGCTCCTGGTCCTCGTTGGCGATCGGATGGAAGAAGAAGCGGTCCATGTCCTTCTCGAGGGCGAGGTCGATCATGGCCTCGACCGGGTCGACGCCCCGCTCGCGCGCGATCTCGGCCACCGACCGGTGCGGCGGGTCCACCGAGTCCAGCACGTAGATCCACTCGTAGGCGGCCTGCCGCGCCTCGGTGCCGAGGGCCTTGCGGGTGTCGCGCTCGCGGGAGGCCTCGACCAGCTTGCGGCGCAGCTCGGGGTCGCGCAGCCGGGCCTGCTGCTCGCCGAGCGGGCGCGCGCGCAGCTCCTTCCACACCGGCAGGCGATCGAACGGCATCTGGGTCTTGAACGAGAGCACGAGCGACAGCGCGCGGCTGTGCACCTGGGCGAACATCCGGCCGCCCGCGGCGCGGGTGTCCTCGATCAGCTTCACGTACTGGCGCCAGGTGCCGGGCGCGTCCTTGCGGGTGAAGAGCCCGAAGGTGATCGGCCGGCCCGTCTCCACCGCGAGCGCCTTCAGCCGCCGGTGGTAGTCGGGCAGGTCGGGATGGTCCACCTTGCGGTCCACGCCCTCGCCGGCCAGCTCGAAGATGCCCGCGTTCAGCTCTCCCATCGCGCCGACCAGCCGCCGCACCTCGTCCCAGGAGGCCATGCGGCTCGCCACCGGCCGGGAATCCGGCGTCTCGTGGCTCGGGGAGCGGGAGGTCGTGAAGCCGATCGCGCCCGCGGTGATCGCGTTGCGCAGCTCCCGCTCCATGGCCGCGAGGTCGTCCTCGGTCGCGGGCCCGTCGAACGCGCGCTCGCCCATCACGTAGGTGCGCAGCGCGGAGTGGCCGATGTAGCCCGAGTAGTTGATGCCCTTCGGCAGCGCGTCCAGCACGTCCAGGAACTCGGGGAAGGTGGTCCAGCGCCACTCGATGCCGGCCTCCATGGCCTCCGCCGCGATATCCTCCGCGCGCTGCAGGTTGCGGACGACGAGATGGCGGTCCTGCTTCGCGCAGGGGGCGAGCGTGAAGCCGCAGTTGCCCATCACCACGCTGGTGATGCCGTGCCAGCAGGAGGAGGTCCCGAGCGGATCCCAGAAGACCTGGGCGTCCATGTGGGTGTGCCCGTCCACGAACCCCGGGGCGACGACCCGTCCGTCCGCGTCGATCACTTCCTTGGCGCTCTCGCGCAGGCGGCCGATCGCGGCAATGCGGCCTGCGTTGACCCCCACGTCCGCGCGGAACCGCGGCAGGCCAGAGCCATCCACCACCCATCCGTTCTTGATCAGGAGGTCATAGGACATCGCGCCGGCTCCTCTCCGCCCCGCCCGGGGGGTCTGTGGAAAACGGCCCCATGGTACCCCAGCGCGGGGCCGTGCGGCGCGGCTTCTGGTGCTATGCTCGGGCCCCCAAGGATGCACCGTCCGGCCGCGGAGGCCGATCAGCCGGCGACGCGCCGGGCCGGTCGGCAGCGGACACGAGAGGGCACATGGAGCTGGGCATCTTCGATCACCTGGACCGCCGCGACGTCCCGGTGGCCGACTTCTACGAGCACCGGCTGCGGCTGCTGGAGAAGTACGACGCGGCCGGGTTCTACTCCTACCACCTGGCCGAGCATCACGCGACGCCGCTCGGCCTGGCCCCGGTGCCCGGCATCTTCCTCGCCGCGGCCACGCAGCGCACGCGGCGCATCCGGCTCGGCCCCTGCGTGTACTGCCTGCCGCTCTACGATCCGCTCCGGCTGATCGAGGAAGTGTGCATGCTCGATCAGCTCTCGCGCGGCCGCTTCGACTTCGGGGTGGGGCGCGGCATCGTGCCCTACGAGATGGCGTTCTTCGACCTCCACCACCTGGAGACCGAGGAGATCTACCGCGAGACGCTCGAGATCGTGCTGCAGGGCCTGACGAGCGAGGTCCTGGAGCACCGGGGACCGCGGTACACGTATCGCAAGGTCCCGATGATCCTGAAGCCGCTGCAGCGGCCGCACCCGCCGCTCTGGTACGGGCTCGGCCACGCGGCGGGCGCCGAGTGGGCCGCCACCAACCGGGTGAACGTGATCACCAACCTGGGTCCGGAGGGCTCGGCCCCGCTCTTCGCGCGCTACCGCGAGGTGTGGGAGCGCAAGCACGGCGAGCAGCCCACCCCGCGCCTCGGCATGGGGCGCCACGTGGTGGTGGCGCCCACCGAGGACGCGGCGATGGCGCTGGGCCGCACCCACTACGCGGTGTGGTACGCCAATCTCACCAAGCTGTGGCGCGACTTCGGCTCGATCCCGGTCCGCTTCGCCACCGATTTCGACGAGGCGCGGCGCCGCGGGGTGGCCATCGCGGGCACGCCGTCCCAGGTGCGCGCGGAGATCGAGCGGCAGGTGGCGGTGAGCGGCTGCACCTACATGACGTGCCGGCTCATGTTCGGCGAGATGAGCGAGGCGGAGGCGGCGGCCAACGTCGATCTGTTCGTGGCCGAGGTCATGCCGCACGTCGCCGCGCTGGCGGTGCCCGCGTGAGCGGCGAGCGGCCGATACGCCTCGAGGGCCGCACCGCCTTCGTCACCGGGGCCAGCCGCAACATCGGGCGCGCCATCGCGCTGGCCTTTGCGGCCGAGGGTGCCGATCTGGTGCTGAACACCCGGACCAACCGCGATGAGCTGGAGGCGGTGGGCGAGGCGTGCCGGGCCCTCGGGGCCCGCGCGGTGTGCGTGCTGGGGGACGTGGGCGACCCGGCCGCGGTGGACCGCATGGTGGAGGGCGGCCTCGCGGTGCTGGGCGCCATCGACGTGCTGGTGTGCAACGCGGCGATCCGCCCCCACAAGTCCCTGACCGAGACCGCCATCGAGGACTGGCACCGGGTGCTCGCGGTGAACCTGCACTCCGCGTTCTACCTCGCGCGGGCGGTGGTGCCGGGCATGCGGGCGCGCGGCCGCGGCAGCATCATCGCGCTCGGCGGGCAGTCGAGCATCACCGGACGCCCCGGCACCGCCGCGGTGACCGCGGCCAAGCACGGGCTCCTGGGCCTGGTGCGCGCCCTCGCCGCCGAGCTGGGGCCGGACGGCATCCGCGTCAACATGGTGGTGCCGGGCACCATCGACACCGAGCGCCGGTACGCGGAGTGGTATCCGGAGTTCCGCCAGGCCCCGCCAAGCGGCGCCGAGCAGCTCAAGCGCATCCCGCTGGGCCGGCTGGGGCGGCCGGAGGAGATCGCGGAGGCGTGCGTGTTCCTCGCCTCCGACGCGTCCTCCTACGTCACCGGCGACACCATCCGGGTCATGGGCGGCAGCGTGATCGGCTGACGCGAGACGACACCGAAAGATCGAGAGGAGAGCGAGCGTGAGCGCCAAGGCGATGGTCCTGGAGTTCGGCATGGGAGTGGACGTGCACGGCGAGGAGGGGACGAAGGCCGCGTGTCGGGCGGTGTCGGACGCGATCCGCCACTCGAGCCTGCCCCTCTTCACCGACGTGCGCGCCAAGGGCGGCCGCATGCTGGTCGACGTGACGGTGGGCGTGCCCGATCCGACCAAGGTCGACGTCGAGCGCGTGAAGAAGGAGCTGCCGCACGGGGAGGTGACGGTGCGGCCGGTCGCGGGCGGCCTCAAGGTGCCGGGCGCCGACACCATCATCGCGTGCGCGGCCATCACGGTGAGCGTGGAGTATCCGGCATGAGCGCCCGTGGATCGGCCGCATCGCCGGTGGAGGTCGCGCCATGAGCGGGATCGGGCTCAGGCGGCTGCAGCACCTGGTGCTCTGGGTCTCCGACGTGGACCGCAGCGTGCGCTTCTACTGCGACGTGCTGGGCTTCGAGGTGAAGACGCGGTACCCCAACGCCGCCTTCCTCCGCATCGCGGGCAGCCGCGAGGACCATCATCTGGGCCTCTTCGCGCAGCCGGGCGCGCACGCGGTGGACGAGGGCGGGGTGCGCATGTACCACTCCGCGTGGGAGGTGGGCGAGCTCACCGACCTGGTCCGCGCGCGCCGGCGCCTGATCGACGCGGGGGCCCTGGTCGGCTCCTCCGACCACGGGGTCAGCCTGTCGCTCTACGCGAAGGACCCCGACGGCCTCGAGTTCGAGGTGTTCTGGACGGTACCGGGCGGCCACCCGGTGGGCACGCGCGCGCTCGATCTGGAGGGCGAGCTCCGGAAGCGCGGCATCCCGATGCCGCAGGACGTCTGACCTCTCCCCGCCCGCATGAGCGATTCGATCCCGTTCCTGCCCGAGGACGTCGAGGGCACGCTGCACGGTCGCTTCGCCCGCGTCGCCGCGCTCCGCGGTGCCGCATCGGCCGTGGTGCATGGGAGCGTCCGCCTCACCTACGAGGAGCTGGATCGCCGATCGGACACGCTCGCCGCGGCGATTGCCCGCCGCGCGCCCGCGCATCCGGCCCCGGTGATGGTCCTCGTCGAGGACCGGATCGCCGCCATCCTGGCTGTGCTCGCCTGCTGGAAGGCGGGCAAGCTGTGCGTGACCCTGAATCCCGATAACCCGGCGGCCTACGTCGACGCGATCGCACGGGACACCGAGGCCGCGCTGATCGTGACCGATCGGGTTCCGGTCGATGGCGCCGGGTCGTCGGGTCTCCGGTCGCCGTGTCTCCGGATCGCCGAGCTCGACCTGCTCGACCGGGTCGAGGCGCCGCGACCGTGGGTCCGTCCGGAGGACCCGGCCTGCATCACCTACACGTCGGGCTCGACCGGCGCGCCGAAGGGGGTGCTGCGCTGCCATCGCACCGTGCTGCACCGTGCGCGGTGGGCGGTGCTGTCCCACGGGATCGTTCCAGGGGATCGGGTGAGCCAGGTGCACCCCCTGAGCGCCTCGCCGGGCGTTCGCGACATGACCGCCGCGCTGTCCGCCGGCGCGACGCTGCTCCCATGGGACAGCCGGCGCGGCGGCCCGCGTGCGCTCGCGGGCTGGATCGAGCGCGAGAAGGTCACCGTGCTCGGCGCCGCGGTCAGCACGCTCCGGCCCCTGCTGGCCGAGCCGGACGTCGCCCCGCAGCTGCGCTCGGTGCGGGTGGTCCATCTCGGCAGCGAGCCGCTCTACCGGCACGACGTGGAGCGCTTCCGCGAGCGCTTCCCCCCGGGGTGCCTGCTGGTCCTCGGCTATGGATCGACCGAGGCGGTGCCCGTGACCGAGCTCCACATCCGTCACGACACGCCCCTGCCGGCCGGCCGGGTCCCCGCCGGCCATCCGGTGGGAGACGCCGAGGTGCTCGTGCTCGACGAGCGGGGCGAGGCGGTCGACGCCGGGCAGACCGGCGAGATCGCGGTGCGCAGCCGGTTCCTCGCCGACGGTTACTGGCGCCGTCCGGACCTGACGCGCGAGCGCTTCCAGGTGGATCCGACCGATGCCACGTGCCGGATCTATCGGACCGGCGACGTGGGCCGGCTCGGAGCCGACGGTTGCCTCGAGATCCTCGGTCGCACCGACGCGCAGGTGAAGGTGCGGGGCTATCGGGTCCACCCGGGGCAGGTGGAGGCGGCCTTGACGGAGCACGAGGCAATCCGCCAGGCCGTTGTGAAGGCGGTGACCTCCCGCGATGGAGAGGCGCGTCTCGTCGCCTACCTGGTGAGCACGGTCGCGCCCCCGCCGCTTCCCGGAGCCCTGCGCCGGTTCCTCCTGCAACGCCTGCCGGCCCATCTGGTGCCGTCCGCGTTCGTGATGCTCGACGCCATGCCGCTCAACGCCAACGGCAAGGCCGACCTGAGCGCGCTGCCCGATCCGCCCGCCCGGGCGCCGCGTCCCGACCCGTTCGTGGCCCCGAGCAGTCCGGTCGAGCACCAGATCGCCGGGATCTGGGAGGAGCTCTTCGGCCTCGCCCCGATCGGCGCCACCGACGACTTCTTCGATCTCGGCGGTGACTCCCTGCTCGCGGCCACGCTCGTGAGCCGGATCGAGGACGCGTGCGGCCGGTCGCTGATGCCGTCGACGCTGCTCGAAGCGCCCACGGTCGCCGGGCTCGCCGCCGCGCTGCGCCGGGAGGACCGCGCGTTCGACCAGCCGCTGACCGCTCTGCGCGCCTCGGGGACGCGGACGCCGTTGTTCTTCGTGCACAACGACCACGGGCGCGGGCTCTACACGCACGCGCTGGGGCGGGCGCTCGACCCGGACCGTCCGGTGTACGCCATCCACCTCCACGGTCTCGGCACGCGGCCGCTGCCCGACACGGTGGAGGCGATCGCGGCCGAACGCATCCAGGCGGTGCGCGCGGCGCGGCCCCGCGGCCCGTATGTGATGGGCGGCCACTGCTACGGAGGGATCGTTGCGCTCGAGATGGCGCGGCAGCTGCGGGCCGCGGGGGAGCAGGTCGAGGCGGTGGTGCTGATCGACACGCCCGCGCCGGCCCGGCGCGCTCGGGTGCTCCGTGGCGTATCGAACATGGTCGGGCGGGCCGGCCGCCTGTCGCCGGAGGCGCGGGCGGCGCTCGCGATGCGCCTGACCGCGGCGGCGGAGGACCTGCTCGAGGGGGCCCATCGCGCTCGAGCGCGATGGGTCGGGCTGGCCCGGGCCGGCCTCCGCCGCCAGGCCGCCGCGGTGGGCCGACGGCTCGCGGGAGCGGCCGGCCTGATGGGTCGGTTCCTGAGAGCGGGGGACGAGGTGGTCCTCAGCGCCGCGCCGCCAGGCGTGGCGGTTGCGGGGTGGGAGGCCTACCGCCGAGCCATCCGCGGGTACGTCCCCGCCGGCTACGACGGGCCGGTGACCCTTTTCCGGGCCGCGGAGCTGCGCGCGACGCGGCCGGATCTGGGATGGGCGCCTCTGCTGCCGAAACTCGAGATCGAGGTCGTGCCCGGCGATCACCACACGTGCGTGACCCGGCACGTGGCGACGTTCGCCCGACGGCTGGAGGAACGGCTGCGCCGCCTCGAATAGGCGCCCTCGCCCCGTCGGCGCCTGCTAGGATGCGGTTCTCCCGGACCGGGCAGGTCGCGCCGCACACGATCCCGAACCGAAAGGCCACCGTCATGGCGCTCCCGCTCTTGAACCCGGGCGATCCCGCTCCCGACTTCGCGCTCCCCGCCGTCAATCGCGAGGGCCAGGTCTCGCTGGGGGACTTTCGCGGGCGCAGCCCGGTACTGGTGGGTCTCTTCCGGGGACTGCACTGCCCGTTCTGCCGGCGTCAGGTCGTGCAGCTCAGCGGCACGCAGGACCGGCTGAAGGCGATGGGGGTGGAGACGGTGGCGGTGGTCAACACGCCGCTCGAGCGGGCCCGGCTCTACTTCAAGTACCGTCCCGCGCGCGTGCTCCTGACCGCCGACCCCGATGCCGCGACGCACCGGGCGTTCCGCGTGCCCCATCCCGCGCCGCTCCCGGACGGGTCGACGCCCTCGTGGCCGGAGACCTTCACGATGGAGCAGGTCCTGGCGGCTCGCGTGAATCCCACCGGCGAGCTTCCGGAGCCCCAGAACCCGTTCGGGGCGCTGGAGACCCTGAACCGGAAGGATGGGTTCGAGATGAACGAGGTCGACCGACAGATCATGGCCGCGCACGCCTCCCAGATGGCCGGGCATTTCCTGATCGATCCCGACGGCATCATCCGCTGGCGGCACATCGAGGCCAGCGAGCGCGCGGACGACATCGGCCGGCTGCCGGGCGAGCAGGAGATCGTGACCGCGGCGCGCGCGCTCTAGCCGCTCCCGGGCCGCTCAGCCGACCTGGTATTTCCGGATCGCGGCCGCGTCGAAGGCCAGACCGAGACCCGGCTTGTCCGGGACCACCAGCAGGCCGTTCTCGATCTTCGGCGTCTCCTCGTAAAGGCGGAGCGTCCACGGCATGTACTCGACGGTGAGCCCGTTGGGGATCGCCGCGATCAGGTGCACGTGGATCTCCGGGATCAGGTGGCTGACCACCGGGAGGTTGAAGGCCTCCGCCATGCCCGCCACCTTCAGCCACTGGGTGATGCCGCCGACCCGCAGCAGATCGATCATCACGATGTCGATGGAGCGCGCCTCCAGCAGGTGGCGGAACGGCACGATGCCGTAGTGGTACTCGCCGGCCGCGATCGGGGTGTCGAGCGCGTCCGCGATGCGGGCCAGCCCCGCGAAGTCGTCGTGCGCGGTGGGATCCTCCAGCCAGTGGAGATGGTAGTCGGCGATGCGCTGGCCCACGTCGATGGCGTGGTGCACGCTCCACAGCTGGTTGATGTCGCACATCAGGTCCACGTCGGGCCCGATCGCCTCGCGCATCACCCGCACGCGCTCCACCGAGGCCGCGATGGTGGGCTCGCTCCCGCACTGCATCTTCATCTGGCGGAAGCCCATGTCGACCAGGCGCGGGCCCGCCTTCGCGAGATAGTCGACCGGGTGCTGGCGCATGAGCGCCCCGCTCGCGTAGGTGGGTACGCGGTCGCGCAGGCCGCCCAGCAGCGCGCACACCGAGCGGCCCGCCGCCTTGCCCATGATGTCCCAGCACGCCATGTCCACCGCGGAGAGGGCGAGGGAGAAGATGCCGCCCGGCCCCGCGCTGCCCGCCATGCGCCGGCACCGGGCCGCGATGGCCTCGACCTGGCTCGGGTCCATGCCGACCACGAGGCCCGCGAGCCCTTCCACCGCGGCCCGCAGGGCGGGGGTCAGCGCGCCGCCGAAGAAGGTGAGCCCGATGCCCACCAGCCCCTGGTCGGTGCCCAGCTCCAGCAGCACGAACTCGCGGGTGTCGGTCGGAGCGGGGAGACCGACCACCAGCGGATTGTCCGCCGGCGTCGACAGCACCCGGGTGTTGACGTGAGTGATCTTCATTTCGCGTACTTCCCGGTGAGCTGGGGCGTGGTGCCCTCCTGGCCCTTCTGCTGCCGGTCGAGCCGGGTCTCCCGCGACCACGTGCGCTTGAGCGGGTCCCGGACGTTGAACCGAAGGGTTCCGAGTCCCTCCGTCTCGAGCTCGATGCGGTCGCCGTCCATGAACGCGGAGAGCCCCCGGTGGTTGGTGCCGGTGGCGAGCACGTCACCGGGCTCCAGCGTGTGGATGCTGGTGACCCACTCGATGCAGCGCGGGATCTTGTGGGCCATGTCGCTGGTGCTGAACGACTGCTTCACGGTCCCGTTGACCGAGAGGCGGATCGCGAGCGCGTGCGGGTCCGCGATCTCGTCCGCGGTCACCAGGTAGGGGCCCATGGGCGCGAAGGTGTCGCGCGACTTCATCTGGTAGAAGGTGTTGCCGGGGGGCGGGAGGCCGCGCGCGGAGCCGTCGATGAAGTTGCAGTAGCCGAAGACGTACTCCATCGCGCGCGCCGCCGGCACCGCGGTGGCGCGCTTGCCGATGACCAGCGCCATCTCCGCCTCGCCCTCGAAGATCGTCGCGGGCACGTCGGGCAGCACCATGGTGTCGCCGGGGCCGATGATGGCGCTCGGCGACTTGAGGAACGCGTTGATGGGGGCGGGCTCGCTGCGCGTGCCGTCCTCCATGTAGTTCACCGCCATGCACACGATGGTGGTCGGCTTGGGCAGCGGGGGGCGGATGCGGACCCGGTCCACCGGCACCGGCTTGCCCCGCGCCGCGGCGTCCTCCAGGCGCTTCCGGTAGTCGGCGAAGCGGGCGATGAGCCCGTTGATGAGGTCGCCGGGGCCCACGTGGGGCACGTCCTTCACCGCGTCGGAGACGTCCACGACCTGATCGTCCCGGAGCACGCCCAGCCGGAAGTCGTCGAAGAGTAGTAGCTTCACCGTGTCCTCCTCTCGAGGAAGTCGATCACGTCGCGGCGCTCGTCGGCCGAGCGCAGCGGCGGCAGTCCCATCTCGGTGCCCGGGATGAAGGTCTCGGGATCGGCCAGGTACGCGTCGAGGGTCTCCCGTGTCCACACGAGCCCCCGCGCCCCCGCCCCGACCAGCGCGGGCGAGAACCGGAAGCCGGGCGCGGTGCCGGCCCGCCGCCCGATCACCCCGTGGAGGTTCGGTCCGGGCAGCCCGACCTCGCCGGCGGTCACCGAGTGGCACGCCATGCAGCGCTGGAACACACGCTCGCCGCCCGCGGGGTCGGCCCGGAGCGGGGCCAGCCCGCCGAGTGTCGCCGCGCCGCCCACGAGCAGGGCCAGGGCCCGGGCGGTCACCGGGTGCGGTAGACCACCAGCCGGTCGGTGCCGGACTCGGGCGCCCATACCTCGCCCGGCCGGCCGAGGATCTGTCGCACGTGGGCGTTGGCGCGCTCGCTCGGGAAGGACTCGAAGCGCTCGGTCTCCGGGTCGAAGCGCACCAGCGCGTTGGCGCTCCACTCGCTCAGCCACACCTTGTCCTGGTCGTCGACGTACACCGCGTAGGCCCGCGGCCGCTCGCCTGGCAGCTTCCAGGATTGCCAGCCCCCGGTGGCCGGGTCGTAGCGGCTCACCTGGCCGGAGTTCCACTCGCTGACCCAGATCCGGCCCCGGGAGTCCGACCACACCCGGCGCGCTCCCTGATCGCGGGTGGGTGGCTCGATCACGGTGGCCGCGCCGCTCTCGACGTCCACGCGCGCGATGTGGCTGCCGGCCAGGGAGGCGTAGTAGACGTCGCCGGCCGGGGTGGTGGTGATGCCGTATGGCCCACGGCCGCGCGGGGCGTCCCACACCTGCATGTCCCCGGAGGCGGGGTCGAGGCGCCCGTAGACGCCGTTTTGACCGGTGAACCAGAGGCGTCCGCGGCGATCGAAGGTCGCGGTGTTGAGGTTGACGTAGCCGCGCGATCCGGGCAGCGGCCAGTGCTTGACCTCGCGCGTGCGCGGATCGACCCGCACGATGGAGTTCGTCCCGCCCTCGGTGACCCAGGGGGCGCCGTCCGGGCCGATGATCACCCCGTGCGGGGCGGCGGCCGGGCCAAGGGAGACGAGATCGACCTTGCCGCTGGCCGGGTCGAGGCGCCCCAGGTGCCCGCTCCGCTGAGCGGTGTACCAGACGATACCGTCGGCCCCGACCGCCACGTCGTGGGGCCCGCCCCCGGGCGGCAGCGCATAGGCCTGTACCTGGACCCGGGCTGCGGCCGGCGAGGGCAGGACGAGCAGCGCGAGCGCGATCGTGAGCAACCAGTGCCGCATGGGCAACCTCCGCGGGAGCTTGAACCGTCCGAGCAGCGGGCCCCATGGTACTCCAGCCGGCGGACACCCTGCCACCGTCGCCGCGGCGCCCGGGCGGTTGACAACTCGCCCCCGCCCGGCCACGCTCTCCGCGGAGATCATTTCCTCGGGGAGGCGCGCATGAAGGGACGCGTGGCGGTGCTGAAGGCGTACGGCGGCGAGTTCGAGCTGCGAGAGTACCCGGTACCGGATCCGGAGCCCGGGGCGATCCTGGTAAGGCTCACCCGGGCCGGGGTCTGCGGCTCGGATCTGCACATCTGGCGCGGCGAGATGAAGGAGATGTACGGCGCGCTGCCCAAGGACCTCACCTTCGGCCACGAGATGTGCGGGCGCGTTCAGCGCCTGGGCGCGGGCGTCACCACCGACTCGATGGGCCGGCCGCTCGCGGAGGGCGATCGGGTCGTGTTCTGCTACTTCTTCCCCTGCGGCCGCTGCCCGGTGTGCCTGCACGACGAGATGGGCTCGTGCCCGCGGAAGGTGCGTCCCAACCGGGTCGCGGGCACCCCGCCCTACTTCAACAACGCCTACGGCGACTACTACTACCTGCGGCCGAACCACTTCGTCTTCAAGATCCCGGACGAGATCCCGGAGGACGTGGCCACCCCGATCAACTGCGCGCTCTCGCAGGTGCTCTACGGCCTGCGCAAGGCCGGCTTCCGCGCCGGCCACTCGCTGGTGGTGCAGGGCGCGGGCGGGCTCGGCATCAACGCGGTGGCGGTGGCGCGCGACATGGGCGCCGCGACCATCATCGTGGTCGATCGCCTCGCCGAGCGGCTCGCGCTGGCCCGGCGCTTCGGGGCCGACCACACGGTGAACGCCACCGAGATCGCCTCCGCCGACCAGCGGGTGGAGGCGGTGAAGGCCCTGACCGATGGCTTCGGGGCCGACGTGGTGGCCGACTTCGTGGGCTACGCGGACGTGATCCCGGAGGGCCTGCGCATGCTGCGGGGCGGCGGGTGCTACCTGGAGGTCGGCAGCATCTCGCCCGGCAACGTGTTCTCGTACGACGCGACCGCGCTGGTGCGGGGCAACGCCCGGCTCGTCGCCACCTCCAACTACTCGCCGTGGGCGCTCGAGCAGTCGCTGTCGTTCATGAAGCGCAATCTCACGCGCTTCCCGTTCGACAAGGTGATCTCGCACGTGTTCCCGCTGGAGCGCATCTCGGAGGCCTTCGCCCAGGCCGACTGGGCCCAGCGCGGCGGCGACCCCGCCGGCGTCTCCCGCGCCGCCATTTCCATGTAGTCCGGGGTCAGGTCTTACATTCCGACATTTTTCTGCTGAGCGGCGAGTCGGCGCTTCACCACGAAAATGTCGGAATGTAAGACCTGACCCCCCTCAGACGCGGTAGCGGCGGATCAAAGCCTCGTCGAGGACGAGGCCGAAGCCGGGGCCGTCCGGCACCGGGAAGAGACCGTTCTTCACCGCGGGGCGGTTGGCCCAGAGCGCCTGCCAGGCGGGGTCCCGCTCCGGATCCGCGAAGCACTCGACGTAGGTGCCGTGGGGCACCGCGGCGAGGAGATGCGCCGCGATCTGCGGCTCCTCGTGGTGCGCCATGCTCACCCCCGCGGCCGCGCACAGGGCGGCGGCCCGGCGCCACTCGGTGACGCCGCCGCCCTCGGAGGCGTCGAAGTTCACCACGTCCACCGCGTCGGCCTCGAGCAGGCGACGGATCGCGTGATGGGTGATCTCGGACTGGCCCGCGGTGACCGGGATGCTGGTGGCGCGCCGCACCTCCGCCATCATGCGCGCGTCGTCGTACCAGTGGCACGGCTCCTCGAACCAGCGGATGTCGCGTGACTCCACGAGCCGGGCGAAGCGCACCGCGTCCTCCACCGACCAGCCCCGATTGGCGTCGACGGCCAGCACGAAGTCGGGACCGGCCGCGGTCCGGGCGGCCCGCACCCGCTCCGCGTCGGCCTCGGGCGTGAGCCCGCCCACCTTGAACTTGCAGCCCGCCATCCCGGCCGCGCGATAGCTCTCCATCTCGCGGCCGATGTCGGCCAGCGTCTTGCCCTCGCGGTAGTAGCCGCCGATGGTGATGATGGGCAGCCGCCGGCCCGTCGCCCCGCCCAGCAGCGCGCACACGCTCTGGCCGCGCGCCTTGCCGAGCAGGTCCCACAGGGCGCAGTCCACGCACGCGATGGCCTCCATCAGAAGTTTGCGGTCGCGGCTTGCGTGGGACAGCGCGAAGAGCCGCGGCCAGAGCGTCTCGACGTTCGCCGGATCTTGACCGCGCAGCAGCGGGGCCAGCTCCTCGCGGATCAGGCGCGCGATCGCGGGCCCGTGCTCGCGGTTGTCCCCGTTGTAGACCTCGCTGACGAGCCCGTCGTCGGTGCGCAGGCGGGTGACCACGGTGGAGCGCTTGACCACCGCGTAGGTGCTACCGCCGAAGTTCCGGCGCAGGGGGATGTCGACCGCGATCGCTTCCAGGCCCTGGACCCGCATGCCGCGAGGCCTCGGCGAAATGTCGGAATGTAAGACCTGACCCCGCCTAGGGGACGATGGCGGCGCGGGTGACGTGGCCCTTGTCCTGCTGGACGAAGGCCTCCTCGATCGATTCGAGGGGGAACTTGTGGGAGATGATCTTGTCCCACGGGTAGCGCTGCCGGGTGCGCGCCATCAGGTCGAGGGCCCCGCGCAGGTGCTCGGCCTCGTAGTGCGAGAGGCCGAAGATGCGGCGGTTGCCGAAGATGATCCACGCGGGGTCGAACTCCGCCTTCCATCCCACGTTGATGTTGCCGATCTCGAGGTAGGTCCCCTCGGGCGCGGTCATGCGCAGGCCCTCGTCGACGACCTTGGGATTGCCCACCAGCTCCATCACGATGTCGCCGCCCCAGTCGTCGGTGAGCTTCTTCACCGCCTTGATGCGGTCCTCGGGCGCAGGATGCTCGCGCATGTCCACGAAGTCCGTGGCCCCGAAGGCGCGGGCCAGGGCCAGGCGCTCCTCCACCCCGTCGATGATGATCACCCGCGCCGCGCCCATCTCCCGCGCCACCGCGCACGCGTAGACCCCGAGGCCGCCCGCGCCCTGGATCACCACCGTCTGGCCCTGGCGCAGCCCGGTGAGGTCGAGGCCGGCGTAGACCTGGCTGAACGCGCAGTTCACGCCCGCGGCCATGTCGTCCGTGATGTCGTCGGCGAGCTTGAACACCGCGTGGTTCGGCCGGAGATAGAAGTACTCGCCGAAGCCGCCCTGGAAGTGCGGCCACACCTCGCAGGAGACGAGGAAGTTCGCCTGGCGCACCGGGCAGGACTTGGTCTTGCCCTTCAAGCACGCGCGGCAGCGCCCGCACGGGAAGAAGAAGCGGTAGGCCACGCGGTCGCCGACCGCGAGCGGCCGCCCCGCCGAGTCGGTGGTGACGCCGGGGCCGAGCTTGGCCACGCGGCCCACGTGCTCGTGACCGGTGTTGAGCGGCAGCGGGCGGCCCATCTTCACGTAGTCGAGCTCGCCGCGCCAGTAGTGGAGGTCGGAGCCGCACACGTTGGCCATCGCGACCTTGATGAGGATCGCGCCCGGCTCGGGGTCCGGCACCGGGTACTCGCGGATCTGGAAGGGCTTGCCCGCACCGTGGAACACCGCCATCCGCGCCTTGTCGGCCATCGTGAGTCTCCTGCCCTGCGGGATTGATCGACGACGGGCGGAGTCTAGCATGGTAGGCTACGGGGCGCCCGACGGAGGGAGAAGCTATGAAGGGTGCCAACCCCCGAGCGGTTTGCGATAAACGTCCCAGGTTGGTAGGGGACGGGATCGTGAACCACTCACCGCATGGAGGTTGGCATGCACT
>Ga0070741_10004424_pt1 | contig 32843 bp, 27 predicted proteins | sample Coa_R1_4_FD_66440 | JGI IMG/M metagenome (GOLD analysis project Ga0070741, IMG submission 66440) | Surface soil microbial communities from Centralia Pennsylvania, which are recovering from an underground coalmine fire - Coalmine... | ecosystem: Environmental > Terrestrial > Soil > Unclassified ... | reverse complement strand
CGTCGAGCAGCGTCGAGGCCAGCTCCAGGCGCGCGCCCCGCGTTCCTTCGGGGCTCCGGGCCATCGCCTCGCGCATCAGCCCCACCGCGCGCGCCGTCTCGCCCATCCTGGCCCAGGCGACCGCGATCTGGGCCGCCAGCTCGGGCCGCTTCTGCGCCTCGCGCTCGAGCGCGGTGAGCTCGCGCACCGCCTCGGCGCGGCGCCCCGACGACGCGAGCTGGAGGAGCTGCGGGATCCTGATCTGGAGCTCGAGTTGCCGCCGCAGCCCCGACGCCGCCGGATCGAGCTGCTTTGCCGGAATCGAGCGGAGGACCTCGAGCGCCTGCACATCCTCGCGCTGCGCCACCAGCAGCCGCGCCTGCGTCACCCTGGCTTCGGGAAGATCGGGCGCGACGCGCAGCAGCTCGGAGACGACGCCCTGGGCTTCGCCGACGTCGCCGAGCTGGAGGAGGACGTTCGCCAGATCGTGCAGGACCCAGAGATCCGACGGATCCGCTCGCCGCGCCTGTTGCAGCTGCTCGCGGGCGCGGGTGAACTGGCGCTCCTGCCGGCTGCGGGCGGCGGCGCTCCGGAGCATCTCCGCCTGCAACCAGCCGGGCCGGAAGGCGGCCTGCGGCGAGATCTGCGCGAGGCGCGTGTTCACCGGGATCGCTTCTTCGAACCGGCCTTGCTGCACGAGGAGCCCGGCCAGGGCGCGCAGGGCTTCGGGCTGGTTCGGGACCACGCCGAGGACGTCGCGCAGGTGCGCCTCCGCCTCGCTCCGCCGTCCCTCCTCGAGGAGCAGGTTGGCCAGCGCGAGATCCGCCTGCCACCGCTCCCTGGGAGCGGGGTTCTCGAGCGCCGCGCGCAGGGCGGCCTCGGCATCGCGGCCGCGCCCCTCCGCGCGCGCGACCTTGGCATCGTGCATCCGCGACCAGAACTGCACGCTCCGGAGCTGCGCTTCCCAGACGTCCCGTCGGTCGGGAACCAGCTTGCGGGCGCGCTCGAGCAGTTCCCTCGCGCGCGGGAAGTCCTCCTGGCGCTGCGCCTCCGCCGCCTGCTTCTGGGCGATCAGCGCCAGACCGAGGCGCGCGTCGGCGTCCTGGGGGATGGACTCGAAGTACGACTGGGCGCCGGCGAGATCGCCGCGGTCGAGGGCGGCGAACCCGGCCTTCTTCGCCAGCGCGACGCGGCGCGAGGCGATCAGCGCCCGCCCTCGCACCGCGTCGGGATCGTTGCCCGCGCTGTCGAACAGCCGCTGGGCCTCGCGGACGTCTCCGCGATCGAGGGCCGCAAAACCTTCGCGGACGGTGGACGCCTTGCGGGCGCGGTCGAGGCGCTTCGCCATCTCGGTGTCGCCCGGGTGCGCCTTCAGCCACTCCCGGAAGAGCGGCGCGTCCCGCTCCGACGGGGAGAGCCAGAGCAGCGCCTGGCGCAGGCTCGACGAGGCGTCCTTGCCGACGGTGGAGTCCTTCGAGAGCGCCGCGAGCATCCCGATGCCTTCGCGCCGCGTCTCCTCGCGGTAAGTGAGCAGCTTCGCCAGCGCGAGCTTGTACCGGACCTCATGCGGCGCGCGGCGCGCCATCCTGCGCAGGCCGTCGCGCGCCTCCTGCCATCCCCCCGGCGTGCCGCTGATGGACTGGTAGTACTCGAGAGCGAGATCGCCGGGCGGACCGGCCGCGCCGAACAGCTCGCGGTACTTCGCGGCTCCTTCGGCCACGTGGCTTTCATGGACCAGCTTGCGCGCCTGCGCGAGCAGGGCGCCGAACCGCGGGCCCAGCTCGATCTCGCGCCGCAGCACCGGGACGTCGGGATGACCCGGGCTCGCCTTCTCCAGGCGGGCGAGGAACTGGCGCGCCTGCTCCATGCGGCCGGCGCGGGCGCTGAAGCCGCCGACGGCCGCGAGCGCCTCCGGATTCTCGGGCGCCGCCTCCAGCACCTGCTTCCACGCGTCCTCGGCCTTGTCGGATCGGGCGCGCGCCTGCCAGTACCAGGCGTTGCGGACCAGGCCGCTCACCAGATCGTCGGCGAGGGCGGCCGACGCGAGCGTGAAGACCGCGATCAGCGCGCGCGTCCGAGACATCGGGTCTCCCATGCGGGCAGAAGCGTCCCGTCGCTGCCGAAGCGGTAGCGCGATTCGGCAAAGCCCTGTGCGAAGAGGATCAGGTTCTGGTCGTAGTACGCGGCCGGGCTCCCATAGAGGCCGTCCTTGTTGCGCGCGCCGAGGAGATGACCTTCCAGCGCCGGCCGCATCTCCTGCGGCGCGAGCGGCAGCAGCGCCGCATAGAATCCCGGCGGGGCGGTGCCGCGCACGGCGAGGGAGTGCGCGTCGATGCGCTCCGGCACCGTTCCGCTGCTGTCGAAGGCGCGGAAGAGGCCCTTGCCGATCCCGTCCAGCCGCGCGTCTCGCTCCGGCATCATCCCCACCCAGAGGTACGCGCGCACCGCATCGTAGCTGCCCACCCGGCCGGTCACCGGATCCGCGACGAGGTGTCCACCCTTCGCCAGCGCCCAGTCCGGCACCGCGCCGCCCTCGGCGAAGAGCTGGAGGAAGCGCATCGAGCTTTCCCGCACCTTCTCCCACGGCTCTCCGAGCGCAGCGAACCTCCGGAGCAGTTGCGGCGGCGCGTAGCTCGGGTTCACGCGGAAGCCGCCGTCGATCCGGAACCCGACCGGTCCGGGCAGGAGCGCGGGGCCGAATCCGGGGACCTCGGCGACCTCCCGGGCGGCGGCGTTCGCGAGGATGCGCTTGCCCAGCCCGGTGTATCGCGGGTCGGACCAGAGCCGTCCCGCCTCGAGGAGATCGTAGGCCAGCCAGAGGTCGGCGTCGCTGGCGGAGTTGGGATCGATCACGCCCCAGGAGCCGTCCTTCCGCTTTCCCCAGTGCCAGGCGGGAAGATTCTTCCGGAGGTCGTTCTGCGCGAGGTTCTGCTCCGTCCAGGTGAGCAGGCGATCGAACAGCGCGCGGTCGTTCGCGACCAGAGAGAAGAAGAGCGCGTACGCCTGCCCTTCGGAGGTGCTGCGATCGTTCGCGTTGCGATCGATCACCCGGCCATCGCCGGCGACGAACGCCTCCGCGTACCGGCTGAAGAGCGGCCAGGACGCGTCGCACGGCGAGGTGGCCAGCAGAGCTCCCGCGAGCAGCGCGATCATGCGGCCTCCCCGACCAGAAGGCGCGCCCGCATGCGCCGCGCCAGAGCCCTGCGCCCGTGCGCCCCGAGAAGGATCGCTCCGGCGAGGAGGACCGGGGGGAGCGCGAGCCAGTGGCTGGCGAGGAACCAGCGGGCCCGCGTCCAGGCATCGAGCTGTCCTCGCCCGAACGCGCCGCCGATCCGGAACATCGCGCGCTCTCCGCCCGCGAGCAGCAGCAGATCGCCGGCGCGGCCGCGGCTTCGCGCATATCCGAGGAAGTCCGCGAACCGGGGCAGCGCAGTCCCGGTGATCACCACCGCGGTCCGGCCCGGCGACACCGGCGATTCCGCCGAGGCGATCGCAGCCACGTCGCCGGAGCGGGCGAGGAGATCGGCCGCGCGCTGCGCCTCGAGCAACGGCTCCAAACCGCCCAAAAGATCGAGCGGGCGGAACGATCGCTGCACGCGGGCGGACTTCCCCTGCAGCGAGATCGGGAAGCCGGGCGCCCAGCGCGCCACGAGCGCGTTGTCCTCCGGCGTGCCGATGGCGAGCACGTCCTTGTCGCGCGGCATCTCCGACGGAGGCGGGAACACCGCGCGGGTCCCCACCTTCCCGGTGACCTGCGCGAGCTGGCCGAGCACGGAGAGCGCCATCGAGAGCTCGGCGGGCGTTGGCCGGTCGGGGAGCACGACCGCGGTCTCCCCCAGATCCGGGACGCGGGTGAAGGGGAAGCCGTCGAAGGCGAAGGCGCTCACGTCGGGCAGGTTGGCGAAGTGGCTCAGTCCTTCGAGGTGCAGAACGGAGTCGCCGGCGATCTCGACCCGTGGCGGCTCGCCGGAGCTCGAGGGGGCGGCGGCGCAGGGATCGGGGTCCGGATAGTGCACGTGGACGAGGAGCTGGTTGAACCCGCGCATGTGCTCGCGGGGAATGCGCAGGCGCACCCGCTCCGTCCCGCCCGAGCCGGCGCGCGGCAGGGTGGCGAGGAAATATCCGTTCATCTCCACGTCGAGCCGCGGCGGCGGGGTGCCGCGGGGGATGCGCTCCGAATACCCGAGGTCCAGCACCACGAACTCCTCGGGCCAGATCCACAGGTCCGGAGCGACGCGGAAGCGGACCGAGAGCGTCGCGGGCGTGTTGCCGTCGTGCGCGAAGACGCCGCCCGCGGGGTATTTCGAGAACGGCACCGGGCGCTGCGAGGGAACCCAGCGCGGGGCCGAGTACGGCGGCGCCGGCGGCTGCGGGCGCGGAGGAGCGAGCATCGCTTCCGGCCCCGCCAGCGGCTCGGTGCGTGCCGCCAGGCTCTCGACCGCGGTGCGCAGCTCGGCCGTCGTCCGGCCGCCGATCACCAGCAGCTTGACGTTCGAGTCCGGGTGCTGCGGATGGTCGATCATCCGGATCGACGGCCCCCGCGGCGGATCGATCCCGAGCCGCCGCGCGTCTTCGTCGCTGCCGACGAGCACGATGGCGCGCGAATCAGGCAGCTCCCCGACCGCCGCCCTGAAGTCCAGCGGGAGGGGCGCGTCGACCGCGAACCATCCCGCGACCAGGCCGAGGAGCCTCAATTCCTCACGGGTGGGCGGATGCCCGAGCACCACCGGAACGGTGGCGCTCGTGTCGTACCCCCGATCGAAGAACGGCAGCGGCAAGAGCGCGAGCTCGTTCGGCAGCGGCACCGGAGCGGCCTGCACCACCATCCCGACCGACTGCAGCGCGGTCCAGGCGCCCGGGCGCGCGACGCACCGGCCCTCGCGGTCGCGCAGCCGCAGCGAGAGCGTGTTGCGGTCGGCAAGCAGGGCACGATCGACCGGGATGTCGGGCGGCTTCGGGTCGTCGCCCGAGAGCAACGCCACGCGCTCGTCGTTGACCAGGACCTCGACCGGACCGATCGGTCCGGCAAACGCGATCCGGACCGCGGCGCCCGTCAATTCCTCGTCGGCGCGGGCGACGAACGGGAACTCGAGCGAGGCCGCGCTCGAATCGCGCTGCGCCCGCCCGGGACCCAGCTCGACGTAGCGGTCCGCGCGCGCGGCGCCGGCCGAGAGCAGCAGCGCGGCGAGCAGGATCCTCACGCCTCGCTCCGGACCGGCGCAGGGACCCGCTCCGGGAGCGCGGGGCGGCGCGGCGGGCGTAGCGACAGCGCGAGGGCGCGGCCGACGCCGGCGAACCCGCGCTGCGCGATCGACGCAAGCGTGAGCAGGGGGCGATCGCGCCGGTGCCCGTCCGTCCAGCCGAGCCACGCGTCCGCGCGCGAGAAGATCGCGCGGACGAGATGGCTCTCCTGCTCCAGGGTCAGCGGGGTGAAGCGGACGCGGACCGAGCGGCCGCCGTTCTCCAGCACCTCGGCCGGGAGCGGCTGCTCGGCGTCGAAGCAGAAGAGCGAGAGCCAGACCGGCTCGCGCGGGCGCACGTCGGCCGGAGCGCGGAGCGTGACGCTCGCGCCGTCGCGGCCGAGATCGCGCGTCTCTGCCGCCGCGGTCGTGCCGTCGGCGAACCGCAGCATCGCCGCGAGCCGCGCCGGAACGCGTTGCGCGGAGCGCACCTGGGGCCGTTCGCAGGCGGCGGCTATGGCCGCGGAGAGGATGATCAGGTTGTGCAGCGCCCAGGCGACGTTGATGATCAGCGAATCGAGATCGCCCTCGCCGGTGCGGAGCTTCCAGGCGCCCGCCGCGATCGCCGCCAAATTTACCACCGCGAGCAGGAGGAACGGGGAGGCGATCCGGGCGTCGAAGTACGGAGCGTCCACCCGGCCGCCCTTGGCGGTGACGTTGAACCTGCCCTTGCGCGGCGCGATCAGCGCCAGGGTGGTGGGCAGCGCGGTGTAGGTCGCGAGGCAGGTCTCGTACACCTCCGACCAGAAGGAGTGCCGGAACCTTCCGTGCAGCCGCGCGTTGCACGCCGTGGAGTGGATCAGGTGCGGCAGCCCGTAGGCCACCGCGGCCAGAGGAAGGGCGTTGAAGATGTGCCGCCCGAACCCCAGGTACGCGATCGGCGCCAGCAGGAACACCAGCCGGGGCACCCCGGAGAAGAAGTGGAGCATCGCGGCGAAGTAGCTGAAGCGCTGCGTCAGCGAGAGCCCGCGGCCGAGCATCGGATTGTCGAGGCGGAAGATCTGCGCCATCCCCCGCGCCCAGCGGATGCGCTGCCCGACGTGGGCGGCGAGCGTCTCGGTGGCGAGCCCCGCCGCCTGCGGCACGTCGAGGTAGGCCGTCCGCCAGCCGCGCCGGTGCATCTTCAGCGCCGTGTGCGCGTCCTCGGTCACCGTCTCCACCGCGATGCCGCCGACCTCCTCCAGCGCGGTCCGGCGCAGCACGGCGCAGGAGCCGCAGAAGAAGGACGCGTTCCAGGTATCGATCCCGGGCTGGATCACTCCGTAGAACAGCTGGCTTTCCCCGGGCACCCGCGGCGCGGTCGCCAAATTTCGGCTGAAGGGATCGCGCGAATAGAAGTGATGCGGCGTCTGCACCACCGCCAGCCCGGGATCCCGCACCAGCCAGCCCATCGAGATCTGCAGGAACGAGCGGACCGGGATGTGATCGCAGTCGAAGACGGCGACGAACTCGCCGTGCGTGCGCGAGAGCGCGTGGTTCAGGTTGCCGGCCTTCGCGTGCGCGTTTCCTTCGCGGGTCAGGTATCCCACGCCTGCTTCCGCGGCGAAGTCGCGAAACGCCGGACGGCGCCCGTCGTCGAGGATCCAGACCTTCAGGCGGTCGCGCGGCCAGTCCATCGCCGCCGCCGCGTGGACGGTCGCGCGCACCACGTCGAGGGGCTCGTTGTACGTGGGAATGAACACGTCGACGCTGGGCCACTTGGAGAGCGCGTCCGGCAGCGGCAGCGGACGGCGGCGCAGCCCGGCGATCGATTGACCGTACGCGAGCAGCAGCATCGTGCAGGCGTACAGCTCGGCCGCGAGGAGGATGCCGCTGAGGACGGCGTCGAACGACCAGTCCGATGCGAGCGTGGTGCCCAGGCGCCAGAAGAGGTACCGGGCCGTGGTGGCGACGGAGAGCAGCACCAGCGCGAGCGTCGCCAGCCGGCCTTCCGAGCGTGCGAGGAAGAAGGCGGCGACGACGACGGCGCCCGCCAGCGCGAACTGGGTGCGCAGATCGAGAGGCGTGACCACGAACAGCGTGACGCAGGCGGCGCCGAAGATCGCCGCCAGCGCGCGCCCGATTTCATTCGAGCTGCGCATGGCGTTCGCGGGCCCTCCCTGCGATCTGGAGCTCCTGCGCCAGCGCCTCGAGGTCCGCCGCCACCTGCGATCCGCGCGCGGCGTCGTGGACGAGAAGGCCCGCGGCGAACCCCTCGGACAGCGCGCGATCCTCCTGGATCACCGTCTGCAGCACCCGCGTCCCCAGCGCGCGGCGCAGCGCGGAGAGCGCCTCCCGGTCGGCGCGCCTGCGACCGTCGAACGCGTTCACCAGCCAGCGGGCCCGGGGCTTGCGCCAGGACCGCATGCGGGTACGCACCAGCAGGGCTTCCATCTGCGGCACCGCGGACAGAGACGCGCCATCGGGCCGGGCGACCACCAGGAGCTCGTCCGCTTCCGAGAGCACGTCTTCGGGCGGCGGCGTTCCGCTGTCCACCAGCAGCGCGTCGCGCTCGGCCGCGAGCTGCTCGATGCAGACGGAAGGATCGCGTCCGTCGGCGCCAAAGGTCGAGGCGAGGCCCCCGCGCGGGTCGACGTCGACGGTGGCGGCGCGGCCGCCCTGCTCCGCGACCGCGCGGGCGAGGTTCGCGCAGAGCGCCGTCCGCCCCACCCCTCGCACGAGCGAGACGAAGGCGACGGTGGTCAGCCCCTCCCGGCGGACGAACCGCCGGGCGGAGGGGGCCGCCGCCGCGGAAAAGTCGCGGTAGCGAAGCCCTGGCACGCGCACATGGCGCAGCAGGTTGCGTACGTCGGGCGTCACGGGTCCTCCGGGCGAGGGAACGGTAGAAACGAACGACCTGCGCGGAAAGGGTCGGGGTTGCGTGCGACCACTGGCGCGCATGCCCGGCGGGCGATCGGGCCGTTGCTGGCGCGGGACTCGCGCCCTCCTGGCCGGATGATCAGGGTTCCGCCTCGGAGGTTTCTGGATGAAGCGTGCGCTCGTGTTCGCAGTCATGGCCGCCTGGGCTTGCGGCCCCATCGACCAGAGCGGCGGGAGCGGCGCCGGCGGCGCGCCCGACGGCGGCGCGGCCGCGGACGGCGGAGTCGCCGTCGACGGCGGGGCCGGCGGCGGTGGAGGCGGGTCGCCCGACGGCGGCGGAAGCGCGGCCCTCGATTGCACCGGCGTGGTTCCCGGCGATCTGGGCAATGCGGTCACCGTCACGACGCCGCACGGCGGGGGCGACCTCTGCTACAACGCGACCGCCGATCTGAGCGGGAACGTCGCGGCCGAGGCGCACCCGGGCTCACAGGGAGACGCGTGGACGGGAACCTGGCAGATCTGGAGCGCGACGGGTTCGCCGCGGGGCACGTTTGCCGGCGTCGGCGGCGACGTGTACGGGCAGCAGGAGGGGTTCCAGAGCACGCAGGGAAGCGCGCTGGTCGCCTGGTCCGCGACAGGGCAGGCGGCGCGCCGCTCTCCGCTCGACGACAAATGCGCCTACGAGGCGTTCTTCTCGGCGCCCGGCGGCACGCTCGTCCTGGAGAGGTGCGGCACCAAGCTGAAGGCGTACCGCTTCGATGCCCAGGGCGCTCCGGGCGCCTCGGCCGAGATCGGCGATGCGGCCGCGGCGGCAGGGATCGTCGACTTCCAGAATCGGGCGCTGATCGCGGTCTCGCAAGGAGGGGCCTACGCGGCCCGCTGGTACGACGCGAACCTCAAGCCGGCGGCGGCGCCCTTCACCCTTCCGGGCAGCGGCGGGTCGAAGCCCGTGGTCAGGCCGCTCTTGGGAGGCGGAGCGGCGATCCAGATCGACGGCGCGTGGGTGGCGGTCACGCAGAGTGGCGCGGGGTCGGCCGAACCTGCGCCGCAGTGGCTGGCGTCGCACCCGAACTTCGACCTCCAGTTCATCCGGCAGGCGCGAGCGTACGCGCTGATCCCGCGCAGCGGCGCCCCCGCGCGCGACACGCTCGATCTCTACTCCGGCGCCGGAGAGCGCTGCGGGTCGGTCAAGTTCCCTGTCGACGGGCTCTCGATGGGCCCGGACGGGACGGTGATCGGAAGCTCCGGCGACGCGGGCTGCACGCACGCCTTCTGGAGCGGCCTTTTGCGCTGAGCGCCGTCACCACACCTTGCACGTCTTCGCCTGCACCATCGGCTGCCCCGCCTTGCAGGAGAAGGCGTGCTGGAACTCGGGCAGGTTCGCGACGATGCCGTTGACGCGGTACTTGCCCGGCGAGTGCGGGTTGGTGATCGCGCTGACGCGCAGACACGCACGAAATCGGGGACACGTACTCATCTCGAAATGCGTGCGTGTCCCCAGAACTCTAGCCCGCCTGGAGGACGCCGCAGGCGACGCGCGCGCCGGAGTTGCCGGCGGGATCGGTCTGGAGATCGTCCTGCTTTTCGTGGACGACGACGGCCTTGCCGATCACTTCGCCGATCGAGAGGCCGGGGACGTCGACGTCGAGCGTACCCTTCCCGCTCGAGTCCACGGTCATGTTCCCCAGGTCGCCGCCGTGGCGGACGGCGGTGTTCAGGCCGCCGTGGTGCGCGCCGGCTGCGGGGTTGTAGTGGCCGCCGGCGCTGGTCGCCTTCGGGTCGCTGCAGTCGCCCTTCTCGTGGATGTGCACGCCGTGTTCCCCCGGCGCCGCGCCCTGGACCTCGACGTGGAGGGCGACGCCGCCGCTCGTGGGAGTAGCGCGGGCAGTGCCGGTGACGCTGCTGCCGCTGCGAGCCTCGAGCGTGGCGGTCGCGCCGCCGGAGCCTCGGGCGGCGCCGCCGGACGTCGAGGACGAGGTAGCACAACCGCAAACCAGGATCGTGAGCAGCGAAGCAAGACGGGTCACAGGGAACCTCCGCGGATGGGCCGCGCACCCTAGCAAAATCCGCAGCACAGTTGTGGGGACACTTTCCGACCTTCGTCGTAAAGTGTCCCCGGAACTCAGGCGACCTGGGTCAGCCAGGCGGCCGATCGTGCGTGCTCGCCGCGGACGCACGCGTGATACGCCTGCTGCAGGGTGCGGGTCACCGGCGTGCCCCGGCCGGAGCCGATGGTGCGGAAGTCGATCTCCCGCAGGCCGATCACCTCTGCGGCGGTCCCGGTGACGAAGACTTCGTCGGAGATGTAGAGCTGATCGCGCGAGATGGCCTGCTCCACCACCTCGTGCCCGAGATCCTTCGCCAGCGTCATGATCGAGTCGCGGGTGATCCCCTCGAGGATGGCGCCCGGAGGAGGCGTGATCACCCGCCCGCGCCGGACGACGAAGATGTTCTCGCCGGTGCATTCGGCGACGAACCCCTGCGGATCGAGCAGGATCGCCTCGTCGAATCCGAGCCGCAGCGACTCGGTCTTGGCGAGCACCGAGTTCGGGTAGTTCCCGCTGATCTTCGCCTTGCTCATCATCACGTTCGGATGATGGCGGGTGAAGGTGGAGACGTTCGCCCGGACTCCGTGCTCGAGTGCGGCGGCGCCCAGGTACTCCTTCCATTCCCAGACCGCGATCCCGACATGGGGAACGCCGGCGTCGACGGTCAGGTTCCAGCCGCCTTCCGCCAGCCAGATCAGCGGGCGGATGTAGCACTCCGCGTATCCGCTCGCGCGGACCACGTCGCGGCAGCCCTGGGCCAGCTCTTCGACGCCGAACGGCAGCTCGCGCCAGCCCAGCACCCGCGCCGAGTGGATCAGCCGCTCCAGGTGATCCTGCAGGCGGAAGATCGCCGGCCCGCGCGGCGTGCGGTAGCAGCGGATCCCTTCGAACACCGCCACCCCGTAGTGCAGCGCCGGCGTGAGGAACTCCACCCGGCCCTCGGCGGCAGGGACCAGCTTGCCGTTCAGCCACATGCGATCCGCGCCGATCTTCTTCGTCTCCATTCTGCTTCCGTCTCCTGTCTGCATTGACGGGGACACCATCCGGGATGGTGTCCCCATTTCTCTAGCCGAATCCGAAGAACCGCTACGCCAGCGCGGAGGGGCGCGGTTTCCGCGGCGCCTCGCTGGAGTCCTTCCGCGCGTCGCGCAGCCAGCTCATCAGCTCGCGCATCCGCCGCCCGACTTCCTCGATGGGGTGCGCCTTGCCTTCCGCCCGCAGCTTCTCGAACGCGGGCCGGCCCGCCTGGTTCTCCAGGATCCACTCCCGCGCGAACTGCCCGGTCTGGATCTCGCGGAGGATCTTCTTCATCTCCGCGCGCACCGTCTCGTTGATCACCCGCGGGCCGCGGCTGTAGTCGCCGTACTCCGCGGTGTCGCTGATCGAGTGCCGCATCCACCCCAGGCCGCCCTCGTACATCATGTCCACGATCAGCTTCAGCTCGTGCAGGCACTCGAAGAACGCGCTCTCGGGCTGGTAACCCGCCTCGACCAGGGTCTCGTACCCGGTGAGCACGAGCGAAGTGATGCCGCCGCAGAGCACGGTCTGCTCGCCGAAGAGATCGGTCTCCGTCTCCTCCTTGAACGTCGTCTCCAGCACCGCCGCCCGGGTCGCCCCGAGGGCGCGCGCGTACGAGAGCCCCAGCTCCTTCGCCTTTCCGCTGGCGTCCTGGTGGACGGCGATCAGCGCCGGCGTGCCCTGCCCGCTCTCGAAGAGCCTTCGCACCATGTGGCCCGGCGCCTTCGGCGCGATCAGGACCACGTCCACGCCTTCCGGCGGCTGGACCTGCCCGTAGTGGATGTTGAACCCGTGCGCGAAGAAGAGCGCCTTCCCGGCCGAGAGGTGCGGCCGGATGTCCTCCTCGTAGATCTTCTTCTGCTTCTCGTCAGGCGCGAGGATCATGATCAGATCGGCTTCCGCCGCGGCTTCGGCCACCGTCAGCACGCGCAGACCCGCCGCCTGCACCTTCGGGCGCGACTTGCTCGCCTGGGGCAGGCCGACGCGGACGTCGACGCCGGAATCCTTCAGGTTGAGCGCGTGCGCATGTCCCTGGCTGCCGTATCCGACCACTGCGACCTTGCGCCCGCGGATCAGATCCAGGGTGGCGTCTTTATCGGTGTAGATGATGGCCATCGTTCACTTCCTTCGCTTCTTTCGGGGTGGAACTGCTGCTTGCGGGAACCTGCGTGACCGCGCCTTCCGCGGCCGAGGAGACGAGAGCGGCGTATTTGGCGAAGACGCCGGAGGTGTAGCGGAGCGCGCGCGGCGCCCAGGAGCGCAGGCGGGCGGCCAGCTCGGAAGCGGAGATCTCCACCTCCAGCGTGCGCCGCTCGACGTCGAAGACGATGCTGTCGCCCTCGTGCACGGCGGCGATCGGGCCGCCCATCGCGGCCTCGGGAGCGACGTGGCCCACCATCAGGCCGCGCGTCGCGCCGCTGAAGCGCCCGTCGGTGAGCAGAGCCACGGACTCGCCCAGCCCTTCGCCCACCAGCGCGGCCGTCACCCCCAGCATCTCGCGCATGCCGGGGCCGCCGCGCGGCCCTTCGTAGCGGATGACGATCACGTCGCCGGCCTTGATCCGGCGGTCGCGGACCGCGGCGAACGCATCCTCCTCGCGGTCGAAGACGCGCGCCGGGCCGCGGTGGAAGGTGCGCTCGTGTCCGGCCATCTTCAGCACGCAGCCCTCGGGGGCGAGGTTGCCGCGGAGGATCACCAGCCCTCCGGTCGAGCGGATGGGGTGCGCGATGCTGCGCACCACCTTCTGTCCCGGCGCCTCGGAGGCTCGCGGCGCGACCTCGCTCCAGACGCTTCCGTCGCCGGTTCGCGCGTTGCCGTCGAAGCGCTTGGCCTCGAGGAGCCTCTGCACCAGCAGCAGCACGCCGCCGGCGCGGTGGAGATCGACCGCCGTGTACTGGCCGCCCGGCTTGAGGTCCGCGATCAGGGGCGTCCGGCGGCTGATGGAATCGAACTCGTCGAGCTCGAGCGGAATGCCGGCCTCGCGCGCCAGCGCCAGGAGGTGCAGCACGGCATTCGTCGACCCGCCCGTGGCCGCGACCGCGGCGACCGCGTTCTCGAACGACGCCCGGGAGATGATCTCGCTCGGACGCTGGTTCTCCTTGAGCAGGCGGACCAGCGTGGCGCCGGCGTCGCGCGTCGCCTCGTCCTTGCGCGGGTCCTCGGCGGGAATGGTCGCGTACCCCGGCGGAGAAAATCCCAGGACCTCGGTGGCCAGCGCCATGGTGTTCGCGGTGTACTGCCCGCCGCAGGCGCCGCTGCCGGGGCAGGCCACGTCCTCCAGCTCCTTCAGCCGGGCGAGCGGAAGCCGTCCGGCAGCGTGCGCTCCCACCGCCTCGAACACGTCCTGGATGGTGACGTCCTTGCCGTCGAAACGGCCGGGAGCGATCGAGCCGCCGTAGAGCAGGAGGGAGGGAAGGTTCAGGCGCAACAGCGCCATCGCCGCGCCGGGGATCGTCTTGTCGCAGGCGACCAGGGCGATCATCGCGTCGAACAGGTGCCCGCGTCCGACCAGCTCGATGGAGTCGGCGATCACCTCGCGGCTCACCAGCGAGGCCTTCATCCCCTCGGTGCCCATGGTGACGCCGTCGCTGATGGCGACGGTGTTGAACTCCATCGGCGTCGCGCCTGCCGCGCGGATGCCCTCCTTCACCCGCTCCGCCAGGCGGCGGAGGTGGAAATTGCAGGGCATGGTCTCGGTCCAGGTGTTCGCCACGCCGACGATCGGGCGCGAGAGATCGGCGTCCGTGAAGCCGATCGCCTTGAGCATGGCGCGCGCCGGCGCGCGGTCGGGTCCTTCGGTGATGGCGCGGCTGTGCGAGCGCGGATCTTCCGGCATCAGCGAGTCTCCTTGTGCAGCGAAAGGGCGCGGAGCACGGCCTCGCCCGCCTCGGCGGTGCTGCAGGCGCGGTCGCCGGAGGCGACGTCCGCCGTGAGCGCGCCGGACTCCAGGGCGGCGGAGACCGCGGCCTCGAGGGCGCGGGCCTCGCTGTCCAGGCGGAGCGAGTGCCGCAGCAGCAACGCGGCGCTGCGGATCGCCCCGTACGGGTTCGCGAGGCCCTTCCCGGCGATGTCGGGAGCGGAGCCGTGCACCGGCTCGTAGATGCCCGGGCCGCTCTCGCCGAGCGAGGCGGAGGGGAGCATGCCGATCGAACCGCCGAGCACCGCGGTGAGGTCGGTGAGGATGTCGCCGAAGAGGTTCTCGGTGACCACGACGTCGAACTCCGACGGCTTCTGGATCAGACGGAGCGCGCAGGAGTCGACGTACTGGTGATCGAGCTGCACTCCGGGGAACTCGTCGCGCACCACCCGGGTGGCGACCTCGCGCCAGAGACGCGAGGTCTCCAGCACGTTCGCCTTGTCCACCGAGGTGAGCCGGCCGGAGCGCGCCTTCGCCAGCCTGGCCGCGACCCGGACGACGCGCGCGATCTCCTCCGCCCCGTACGTGCAGAGATCCTCCGCCCAGTCCGGCTCCCGCCGCTTCTCGCCGAAGTAGATGCCGCCGGTCAGCTCGCGGACGATCATCACGTCCACCCCGCGGAGAACCGCGGGCTTGAGCGGCGAGGCGTCCACGATCCGCGGATGGATGGAGGCGGGCCGCAGGTTGGCGAAGACGCCGAGGGCGTGGCGGAGCGCGAGGAGGCCCTGCTCCGGCCGCACCGGCGACGAGGGTCCCCAGCGCGGCCCTCCGACGGCGCCGAGCAGCACGGCATCGGAGGCGCGGCAGATACGGACCGTCTCCGGCGGCAGCGGCAGGCCGGTGCGATCGATGGCGATGCCGCCCAGCGCCGCCTCCCGCACCTCGAAGGAGTGCCCGTATTGCGCGCCCACCGCGAGGAGCGCGCGCACCGCTTCCGCGGTCACCTCCGGTCCGATGCCGTCGCCGGCAAGGACCGCGATCACCGCGCGCATCCAGCCTCCTTCTCGTAAGCGGCGATCGCCTCTTCCTGCGCTTTCAGATACCCGAGCTCGTCGACGCCTTCGAGCAGGCACTTGCGCGAGAACGGATCGATGGCGAACCCCACCCGCGCTTCGTCGAACTCCAGAGTGCACGACTCCAGATCGATGGCCACCCGCATCCCCGGGTTGGCGAGGAGGATCTCGTGGGTGGCCGGATCGACGATCACCGGCAACAGTCCGTTCTTCAGCGAGTTGGCCCGGAAGATGTCCGCGATCGACGAGCTGACCACCGCGCGGAACCCGTGGTCGAGCAGCGCCCAGGGCGCGTGCTCGCGGGAAGAGCCGCACCCGAAGTTCGCGCCGGCGACGAGCACGTCGGCGCCGCGCGCTTCCGGACGCGAGAGCGGGAAGTCAGGACGCTCCTGCCCGCTCTCGTCGTAGCGCCAGCCGGCGAACAGCGAGCGGCCGAGGCCCGCGCGCGTGGTCCCTTTCAGGTACCGGGCGGGGATGATCTGATCGGTGTCGATGTCCGCCTGGGGCAGCACCACCGTGCGCGACTCGAGGCGGCGGAAGGGTCGCAGGGTCATCGCAACAGCTCCCGCGGATCGGCGATGGCGCCCGCCACCGCCGCCGCCGCGGCGGTCAGGGGGCTGGCGAGGAACGTGCGGCCACCCGCTCCCTGGCGGCCTTCGAAGTTGCGGTTGCTCGTGCTCACCGCCGACTGGCCGGGCCGCAGCTGGTCGCCGTTCATCGCGATGCACATCGAGCACCCCGGCTCGCGCCACTCGGCGCCGGCGTCGCGGAACACGCGATCCAGGCCCTCCGCCTCCGCGGCGCGCTTCACCTGCCGCGACCCCGGAACGATCAGCGCGCGCACGCCTCCTTTGACCTTGCGCCCGCGCAGCACGGTGGCCGCCGCGCGCAGGTCCTCGAGGCGCCCGTTGGTGCAGCTGCCGATGAAGACCACCTCGATGGGATGCCCGAGCAACGCCTGCCCCGGACGCAGGCCCATGTACCGCACCGCCCGATCGAATGCCGCCCGATCCGCGGCGTCGGTGGCGGACCCCGGATCCGGCACCGCGCCGCGAATCGGAACGGACATCGAAGGATTGGTTCCGAAGGTGATGCGCGGCTCGAGAGCGTCCGCGTCGAGGGTGACGGTGCGGTCGAACGCCGCCCCGGGATCTCCGGGCAGCGTGCGCCAGCCGGCCACGGCAGCGTCCCACGCCGCTCCCTTCGGCGAGCGCGGCCGCCCGGCGAGGAACTGGAAGGTGACGTCGTCGGGCGCGATCAGGCCGGCGCGCGCGCCTGCCTCGATCGACATGTTGCAGACGGTCATCCGCTCTTCCATGGAGAGGGCGCGAATGGCGCTGCCGGTGTACTCGATCACGTGCCCGGCGCCTCCGGCGACCCCGATGCGCGCGATCACCGCGAGGATCAGGTCCTTGGCGGAGACGCCCGGACGCAGGCGCCCGTCGACGCGCACTTGCAGGGTGCGCGGGCGCCTCTGCAACAGGCACTGGGTGGCGAGGACGTGTCCCACCTCGGTGGTGCCGATGCCGAAAGCGAGCGCGCCGAAAGCGCCGTGCGTGCTGGTGTGGCTGTCCCCGCAGACGATGGTCATCCCGGGCCGGGTGAGGCCCATCTCGGCGCCGATCACGTGCACGATCCCCTGGTGCTCGCTCTCCAGGGAGTGCAGCTCGACGCCGAACTCGGCGCAGTTCGCCTCCAGCGCCGAGAGCTGGGCAGCGCACTCCTGGTCCTGCACCACCAGCCGCGTCCCCTGCGGCCGCGGGGTGGTGGGGATGGAGTGGTCCATCGTCGCCACCGTCTTGTCCGGCCGCCGGACGCGGAGGCCGCGTTCGCGCAGGACCGAGAACGCCTGTGGCGAGGTCACTTCGTGGATCAGGTGCAGGTCGACGTAGAGCACGGCCGGCGCCTCGTCCGTCTCCGGACGGACGAGGTGCGCGTCCCAGATCTTCGCGAACAGCGTGCGAGGATCAGACTGCGCCACAGACGACCTCCGGCTCGGGGAGGGTCTTGTGCTGCAGGCGGCCGGCGGCGATGCGGTTCACCACCTCCAGGTACGCTTCCGCGCTGGCGAGCACGATGTCGGTGTTCAACCCGCGCCCGCGGTACGTGCGCCCTTCGTGCTCCACCACCACCACCACTTCGCCCTGCGCATCCTCGCCGGCGCTGACGCTCGCGATGTTGAAGTCGCGCAGCCGGGCCTTGATGCCGGTGATCCGCTCGATGCACTTGAACACCGCGTCCACCGGACCGTCGCCGGTGGCGGCCTCGTCGAGCTTGCGCCCGTCGCGGGAGAGCAGCGAGACCGCCGCCGTGGGAGGGGTCCCGGTTCCGCTCACCGCGTTCAGGCTGGCCAGCTCCCAGCGCCGCGAGGTCCCGTTGTGGAAGAGGCCGACCAGGAGCGCGTCGAGGTCGCCGTCGTAGATCTCCTTCTTCTTGTCCGCCAGGCGCTTCAGCTCCTCGAACACCTGGTCGATCTGCGCCTGCTCCAGCTGATATCCGAGCGCCTTCAGGCGCACGGTGAGCGCGTGGCGTCCGCTGTGCTTGCCGAGGACCAGGTTGGTGCTCTTGAAGCCCACGTCCTCCGGCCGCATCACCTCGTAGGTGAGCGCGTGCGAGATCATCCCGTGCTGGTGGATCCCCGATTCGTGCGCGAAGGCGTTCTGTCCGACGACCGCCTTGTTCCGCGCCACGTGGAAGCCCGTCGCTCCGGCCACCACCCGCGAGGCCGAGCAGAGCTGCTGGGTGCGGATCCCGGTCTGCAGGCCGAAGAAGTCATGGCGGGTGCGCAGCGCCATCACCACTTCTTCCAGCGAGCAGTTGCCGGCGCGCTCGCCGACCCCGTTGATCGTGCACTCCACCTGCCGCGCCCCGGCCTGCAGCGCGGACAGCGTGTTCGCCACCGCCATCCCCAGGTCGTCGTGGCAGTGGACGCTGAGGGTCACCTTCTCGATCCCGCGCACGTGCGTGCGCAGGTGCTGGATGATGGCGGCGAACTGCGCGGGCATCGCGTAGCCGACGGTGTCGGGGATGTTGATGGTGGTCGCGCCGGACTCGATCGCCCGTTCCACCACTTCGGTGAGGAAGTCGAGCTCGGTGCGCGCGGCGTCCTCGGCCGAGAACTCCACGTCGGCGCAGCGCTGGCGCGCATACTCGATCGCTCCGGTCGCCACCCGGATCACCTCGGCCGGCGTCATCCGCAGCTTGTGCTCGCGGTGGATGGGGCTGGTGGCGAGGAACACGTGCAGCCGGTGGCGTGGCGCCGGCGAGAGCGCCTTCAGCGCCGCATCGACGTCCGGGCGATTGGCGCGGGCGAGGGCGCAGATGATCGGCCCTTCCACCTGCCGGGAGATCGCCTCCACCGCCTGGAAGTCGCCCGGAGAGGCGACCGGGAAGCCCACCTCCATGATGTCCACGCCGAGCGAGGCGAGAGCGCGGGCGACCGTGAGCTTCTGGGCGAGGTTCATGCTCGCGCCCGGCGCCTGCTCTCCGTCGCGCAGCGTGGTGTCGAACACGAAGACCCGGTCATTGCCTTGATTGACTTCCATCCGCGTCGCTCCTGAGTCGTGATTGGGGGTCATGCCGCAACTCCGTCTTCCGCTTCCTGGGTCTCGTCCATCGCGCCGGTGCCCGGGCCGCGCAGCATCGCCACCGCGCCGGTCCGCACCAGCTCGAGGATGCCGAACGGCCGCAGGACCTCGATCAGGCCGTCCAGCTTCTCCTGCGTGCCGGTGGTCTCGACGATGATCGACTCCGGCCCCAGATCCACCACCCGCGCGCGGAAGGTCTGCACCAGCTGCAGCAACTCCGCGCGGCGGTCCTGGCCCGCGCGCACCTTGACGAAGGCCATCTCCCGCGTGACGGAAGGGGCGTGGGTGACGTCGTCCACGTGCACGACGTTCACCAGCTTGTAGAGGTTCGCTTCCAGCCGCCGCGCGGTGTCGTCGTCGGCCCTCACCACCACGGTGATCCGCGAGATGCCGGGCCGCTCGGTGCGGCCGACCGTCAGCGAGTCGATGTTGAACCCGCGCCGCCGGAAGAGAGAGACGATGCGGTTCAGCGTGCCCGGCCGATCCTCGACGTACGCGATCAGCGTCTGCGCGCTGAGCCGGCCCTTGGGGATGGAGAATGCGGAGTCGTGGCTCATCTAGTCGGTCTCCTGGAACTCTTCTTCCTCGAACGCCGCCGGCCGCCGGATCATGTCGCGCAGATCCGAATTCGCCGGGACCATCGGGTACACCGCTTCCTCCTGCTCGACGCGGAAATCGACCACCACCGTCCCGGGCTCCTTCCGGGCCCGGTCGACCGCGCCGGGGATCTCGTCGCGGCTGGTCACCCGGAAGCCCGTCAGGCCATGCGCCTGGGCGAGGGTGACGAAGTCCGGGCTCTTCAGCGGCGTCGCGACGTAGCGCCGGTTGTAGAAGAACTCCTGCCACTGCCGGACCATGCCCAGGTAGCCGTTGTTGATGATGGCGATGTTGACCTTGATCCCTTCCTGCGCGCAGGTGGTCAGCTCGCAGGAGGTCATCTGGAACCCGCCGTCGCCCGCGACCACCCAGATGTCGTCCTGGGGGCGGGCGAACCGCGCGCCGATGGCGGCGGGCAGCGCGAACCCCATGGTGCCCAGGCCGCCGGAGGTGATCAGGGAGCGCGCCCGATCGTGCTTGTAGTACTGCGCCTCCCACATCTGGTGCTGGCCGACGTCGGTGACCACCAGCGCCTTGCCGTCGGTCAGCCGCCAGAGGTCGTGCAGCACGTGCGGAGCGAAGAGCTTCCCACGCGACGGCTTCGACTGCACGTCGCGCCGCGCCACTTCTCCGCGCAGGGCGCCGATCCGCTCCAGCCAGTTCCGCCGGGTCCGCTTCTGCACCGCCGGGACCAGCGCTTCCAGCGTCTTGCGCAGATCGCCCGGCAGGGCGACGTCCACCTTGACGTTCTTGTTGATCTCGCTCGGGTCGATCTCGGCATGGATCTTCTTGGCGTGCACCGCGAACGTCGAGAGCTTTCCCGTCACCCGATCGTCGAAGCGCATCCCCAGCGCGATCAGCAGATCCGCTTCCTGCATCGAGGTGTTCACCCAGGCCTCGCCGTGCATCCCCATCATCCCCAGGCTGAGCGGGTGCGAGGCGGGAAAGCCGCCGAGGCCGAGCAGCGTGGAGGCGACGGGGACGCCGGTCTTCTCGGCGAATTCGCGCAGCAGCTCGCCCGATCCGGAGGCGATCACGCCCTGCCCGGCCAGGATCAAGGGCCGCTCGCTGTTGTCGATCAGCTCCGCCGCGCGCGCGATCGCGTCCGGACGCGGGGCGGGCCGCGGCCTCCGCCGCATCGTCCTGGGGATCGGCGCCTTGGGATCGAACCGCGCCATCGCCTGCTGCGCGTCCTTGGTGATGTCCACCAGCACCGGCCCGGGCCGGCCGGACAAGGCGATCTCGAACGCCTCGAAGAGCGCCGGCGCCACGTCCTCCGCGCGCGAGATCAGGTAGTTGTGCTTGGTGATCGGCAGGGTGATGCCGGTGATGTCGATCTCCTGGAAGGCATCGCTGCCGATGGCGGCCGACGACACCTGGCCGGTGATGCAGACCACCGGCGAAGAGTCGAGCATCGCCGTCGCGATGCCGGTGACCAGGTTCGTCGCGCCCGGACCGGAAGTGGCGATGGCCACGCCCACCTTGCCGGAAGCGCGCGCGTAGCCGTCGGCCATGTGCGCAGCGCCCTGCTCGTGCCGGACGAGCACGTGCCGGATGGGGTACCCCGGCATCGCGTCGTAGGTCGGCATGATCGCGCCGCCCGGATAGCCGAACACCACCTCGACGCCGAGCCGGGTGAGGACCTCCCAGACGATCTGCGCGCCGGTCTTCTGCGCCGGGTCCTTGGCGTGGGCTGCGAGGATCTGCTGTGCGACTGCCTGCTGCGACGACATGCGAACCTCGGGGGCTGAAAACGAAAGCCCCCGCACCGTTTCGGGTGCGGGGGCCAGGTTCCTTCCGGAGAACGATCTCGGTCAGAGTGGCGGCCCGCACCCGCTGCTAATGAGCGGAAGCAGTCCAAGGACGCCGACGAGAAGAAGCGAGGAGAGCTCCGGCGCGGGAGCGGAGAGAACGGTGGCGCGCGGGAGCGACGAGTTCATCGGCTGACATGCTTAGCGTCGCACGCCGCACGTTGTCAATTCCAATCGCCTGCCCGGCCGGGCGCCCCGGATGACGTTTCCGAGGGGTTTCCGGCGGTTCCGACGAATGCGTCGCTCCGCGCGGCGAAAGCGACGAAATCGTCGGGCGGCGGCTCCCCGCCTGCGACACCCACCTCGCGCCACCCCGGATCCGGCGCCGCGGCACTCCGGCCGTTCCGACGTTTTCGTCGCCGAAGCACCCTCGTTGCGACGTTTTCGTCGGCTGGCGCGATCCGGTCGCGGCGGCTCCGCGAGTGAACGCCACCACCGCCGCGCCGCGCCGTGCTGGTCCCGCGGTTGCACTGCACGCCTTCAGGTCCGCACAGACCCGGGAGTCTCAAGCCATGTCCAGAAGCCGCGCGTTCGCCTCAGCCAGGTCGATCGTCCTCTGTCTCACGTTCGCCGGCGCATCGGCCGCGACCGCCGCCGAGACCATCAAGGTGGGAATCCTTCATTCGCTCTCCGGAACGATGGCGATCAGCGAGACGTCGCTCAAGGACGTCGCCTTGATGACCATCGACGAGATCAACGCCAAGGGAGGCGTGCTGGGGAAGAAGCTCGAGCCCGTGATCGTCGATCCGGCCTCGAACTGGCCGCTGTTCGCGGAGAAGGCGCGCCAGCTCCTGACCAAGGACAAGGTGGCGGTGGTGTTCGGGTGCTGGACCTCGGTCTCCCGCAAGTCGGTGCTGCCGGTCTTCGAGGAGCTGAACGGGCTCCTCTTCTATCCCGTCCAGTACGAGGGCGAGGAGCTCTCGCAGAACGTCTTCTACACCGGCGCGGCGCCGAACCAGCAGGCCATCCCGGCGGTCGAATATCTGATGTCCAAGGAGGGCGGTGGCGCGACGCGCTTCTTCCTCCTCGGCACGGACTACGTCTATCCGCGGACCACCAACAAGATCCTCCGCGCCTTCCTCAAGTCGAAGGGGATCCCGGAGTCGGACATCCAGGAGACGTACACGCCGTTCGGGCACAGCGACTACCAGACCATCGTCGCGCAGATCAAAACCTTCGGCGCCGGCGGGCACACGGCGGTGATCTCCACCATCAACGGCGATTCGAACGTGCCCTTCTACAAGGAGCTGGGCAACCAGGGACTGAAGGCCACCGACATCCCGGTGGTCGCGTTCTCCGTGGGCGAGGAGGAGCTGCGCGGCATCGACACGAAGCCCCTCGTCGGGCACCTCGCCGCCTGGAACTACTTCATGTCGATGAAGAACCCGACGAACGCGGCCTTCATCAAGATGTGGAAGAGCTACGTGAAGAAGAACGCGCTCGCCGGCGGCGACTCGCGGGTGACCAACGACCCGATGGAGGCCACCTACGTCGGCATGCACATGTGGGCGCAGGCGGTGAAGAAGGCCGGCAGCGTCAAGGTGGACGACGTGCGCAAGGCGATGGCCGGGCAGACCTTCGCGGCGCCCTCCGGCTTCACCCTGAAGATGGACGAGACCAACCACCATCTCTGGAAGCCGGTGCTGATCGGCGAGGTGCAGGGGAACGGGCAGTTCGACGTGGTGTGGAAGACGGACAAGCCGATCCGCGCCCAGCCCTGGAGCCCGTTCATCCCGGGCAACGAGAAGCGGGCGGAGCGGTAGTGCAGCGCGGGGACCAGATCCGGGGATGACCGCTCTCTTCACCGCACTCGTGCTCGCGGTCAGCCTCGACGCGAGCACGCTGGACAAGATCGCGCGGGGCAGCCAGGCGGATCGGGCCGAGGCCATCCGCGCACTGGCCGCCGCGGGCGATGCCGGGGCAACGCCCGTCCTGACCGCGCTGCTGGAGGGCCGCCTTCATGCGGCGCCGGAGGGACCGGTCGTCATCGAGGATGGCGGGACGCTGCGGGACGCGCTGACGGGCGCGCCCGTGGCGCCTCGCGACGACCTGGAGCGGGTGACGATCAACAACCGCATGCGCCGGACGCTCGAGCGCGCGCTGGCGGCGCTCGCGCTCTCCGCGCCCGAGGCCGCGGCGCGCCTTGGAGGGGCGCGGGCCTTGCAGCAGGAGCCGGATCCGGACCTCCTGCCCGCGGTGGAGTCCGCGCTGCAGAAGGAGAAGGACCCGGCGGTGCGGGAAGCGCTGCTCACCACCCAGGCGATGCTGGCGCTCTCCGCCGCGGAGCCGGCCCGGCGGCTCGCCGCGGTGGAGCAGCTCCGGCGCAACCCGGGGTCGACCAGCAAGAGGCTGCTCGCGCAGCGCCTCGCGGTGGAGAAGGATCCGGCGATCGCCGCCGCGCTGAAGCGAGCGGTGGAGAGCGTCGAGGATTCGCTGCAGCGGGCCGACATGGTCGGGCTGCTCTTCAGCGGTCTCAGCCTGGGAAGCGTCCTCTTGCTGGCGGCGCTCGGGCTGGCGGTCACGTTCGGCCTGATGGGCGTGATCAACATGGCCCACGGCGAGCTGCTGATGATCGGCGCCTACGCCACCTGGCTCACGCAGACGTTCTTCCGCCGCTGGGCGCCCCAGCATTTCGACTGGTACCTGCTCGCCGCGGTGCCGGCTTCGTTCCTCGCGGCGGCCCTGGTCGGCGCGCTCCTCGAGGTGACGGTGGTGCGCAAGCTCTACGGCCGCCCGCTGGAGACATTGCTCGCCACCTTCGGCGCCAGCCTGCTCCTGATGCAGGCGGTGCGCAGCGCCTTCGGAGCGCAGAACGTGGAGGTCGCGAACCCGTCCTGGATGTCCGGCGGCATCACCGTGCTCGCCGGGCTGGTCCTGCCCTGGAACCGCCTGGTGATCCTGCTCTTCGGCGCGCTGGTCCTGGCCCTGGTCTGGGTGCTGCTCTCGCGCACCCGCCTCGGCCTCTTGGTGCGCGCGGTGACGCAGAACCGGCAGCGCGCGGCGGGCCTGGGAGTGCCCACGCCGCGCATCGACCTGCTCGCCTTCGCGCTCGGGTCGGGAATCGCCGGTCTGGGCGGCTGCGCGCTCTCGCAGATCGGAAACGTCGGACCGGAGCTCGGGCAAGGGTTCATCGTGGACTCGTTCATGGTGGTGGTGCTCGGCGGCGTCGGGCAGCTCGCGGGGACCATCACCGCGGCGGCCGGCCTCGGCGTCGCCAACAAGCTGCTCGAGCCGGTGGCGGGCGCGGTGCTGGCGAAGATCGTGGTCCTCGCCTTCATCATCCTGTTCATCCAGAGGCGGCCGCAGGGGCTGTTTGCACTGCGCGGCCGGGCGGCGGACGATTGATGGCCATCATGGCGCGAAGGCTCCTCAGCCTGGGCGCAACCATCTCGCGGCCGCAGTGGCCGATGCCGGGATCGGGCCTGCGCGCGCTCTTTCCCCCGCGGACCTGGGCGATCGTCCTCGGCGCATATCTCGCGCTGGCGTTCCTGGTGCCGGTCCTCAATCTCGCGGTGCCGGTGGGAAGCGCGCTGCACGTCAGCGACTACTGGGTGACGCTGGCGGGGAAGATCCTCTGCTACGCGACGGTCGCGCTCGCGATGGATCTGGTCTGGGGCTACGCCGGCATCCTCAGCCTCGGGCACGGCCTCTTCTTCGCCCTGGGCGGCTACGCGATGGGCATGTACCTGATGCGCGCCATCGGCACCGACGGCGTGTACGGGAGCACGCTCCCCGACTTCATGGTCTTCCTCGACTGGAAGGCGCTGCCCTGGTACTGGCGCGGCTCCGACAGCTTCCTGCAGCAGGCGGCGATGGTGGTCCTCGTCCCCTCGCTGCTCGCCTTCGTCTTCGGCTGGTTCGCGTTCCGCTCGCGTATCCGCGGCGTCTACTTCTCCATCATCACCCAGGCGCTCACCTTCGCCTTCATGCTGCTCTTCTTCCGCAACCAGACCGGGTTCGGCGGGAACAACGGCTTCACCGACTTCAAGCGCCTGCTGGGCTTCCCGCTCGCGAGCCCGCGCACGCGCATCGTCCTCTTCGCCCTCTCCGCCACCCTGCTCCTCTTCGCGCTGATCGGCTGCCGCGTGCTGGTGCGTTCCAAGTTCGGGCGCGTGCTCACCGCCATCCGCGACGCCGAGGACCGGGTGCGTTTCTGCGGGTACGACCCGGTCGGATTCAAGCTGTTCGTCTGGACCCTCTCCGCGGCGATCTGCGGCATCGCCGGGGCGCTGTACGTCCCCCAGGTGGGGATCATCAATCCTTCGGAGATGTCGCCGGCGAACTCGGTGGAGATCGCCATCTGGGTCGCGGTCGGCGGGCGAGGCACGCTGCTCGGACCGATCCTCGGCGCCGCACTGATCAACGGCGCGAAGAGCTGGCTGACGGTGGCCGCGCCCGAGCTCTGGCTGTACGCGCTGGGGCTGCTCTTCATCGTGGTCACCCGCTGGCTGCCGAACGGCGTGCTCGGCCTCATCCGGCGGGAGGAGAAATGAACCTCGACACTCCCCAGGGACCGGTCCTCTACCTCGACGGCGTGACCGTCAGCTTCGACGGATTCAAGGCGCTCGACAGCCTGAGCCTGATCGTCGAGCCGGGTGAGCTGCGCTGCATCATCGGGCCGAACGGCGCGGGCAAGACCACGATGATGGACGTGATCACCGGCAAGACCCGGCCGGACGCCGGCGAGGCGCACTTCGGGAACTCGCACGATCTGACGCGGCTCTCCGAGCCGGAGATCGCGCGGGCCGGGATCGGGCGCAAGTTCCAGAAGCCCACCATCTTCAGGAACCACACCGTGTTCGAGAACCTGGAAGTGGCGCTGAAGACGGACAAGCGGGTCTTCCCCACCCTCCGCTCCGAGCGCACGCCGGAACAGGAGGCGCGCATCGAGGAGGTGCTGGGGCTGATCGGCCTGCGGCACAAGGCGGAGCGCAAGGCCGACCTGCTCTCGCACGGCGAGAAGCAGTGGCTGGAGATCGGCATGCTGCTGGTGCAGGACCCGCGCCTGTTGCTCCTCGACGAGCCGGTGGCGGGGATGAGCGACGAGGAGACCGCGCGCACCGGCGAGCTGTTCGAGTCGCTCGCAGGCAAGCATTCGCTGGTGGTGGTGGAGCACGACATGCACTTCGTGGAGAGCATCGCGAGGAAGGTGACGGTGCTGCACGAGGGGCGGCTGCTGGCGGAAGGGACGCTCGAGACCGTGCGGGAGGATCCGCGCGTGATCGACGTCTACCTGGGGCGCTGATGCTGACCGTCCGCGGGCTCAACCAGTACTACGGCGGGAGCCACACCCTGCGCGGGATCGATCTGGAGATCCCCGCCGGCGCATGCACGGCCATCCTCGGCCGCAACGGCGTGGGCAAGACCACGCTGCTGCGCTGCCTGATGGGTGAGCTGCCGGTCCGCTCGGGCGCGATCCTCTTCGACGACCAGGACCTCACGCCCCTGCCCCCGTACGAGCGGGCGCGCCGCGGCATCGCCTACGTGCCGCAGGGGCGGGAGATCTTCGCCAGGCTGACGGTGGCGGAAAACCTGGACGTCGGCGAAGCGGCGGCGGGGAAGCGCGAGGTGGCGCCGCGGCAGGAGCTGGAGGAGCTGTTTCCGATCTTGAAGACGATGACGGGGCGGCGCGGCGGCGATCTCTCGGGCGGGCAGCAGCAGCAGCTCGCCATCGCCCGGGCGCTCGTCTCCCGGCCGCGGGTGCTGCTGCTGGACGAGCCCACCGAAGGGATCCAGCCTTCGACCATCCAGGACATCGGGCGCGCGCTGCGCAAGCTGCTCAGCCAGAGGATGACGATCGTGCTGGTCGAGCAGTACCTGGACTTCGCGCTGGATCTGGCCGAGCACTGCGTGGTCCTCTCGCGCGGCGAGATCGTCGAGCGCGGAAAGGTGAAGGAGCTCGATCCGGCGCAGGTGAAGAAGCACCTCTCGGTCTGAGCCGCGCATGGAATCGCGTCCTGCGGCAGGCGGCGCGACCGCGAAGCGCGGTACAACGCCGCGCATGCGGGTCTCCCAGGGCCGCCTCTCGTTCGAGCGCGCCGGCGCGGCGACGGTGGTGCGCGAGGCGTATGCGGAGAGCCCGCTGCGGCTGCTCACGCCGCGGAACCACGGGAGCTCGGCCTGGGTCTACACCAGCACCTTCGGCGGCGGCTTCGTCGATGGCGACCGCGTCCGGCTGCGGATCGCGGTCGGGGAGGACGCGCGTGCGTTCGTCTCCACACAGGGACCGACGCGCGTCTATCGCTCGCCGGGCGGGAGCGAGAGCGTGACCGCGGTGGAGGTGGCGCGGGGAGGCGCGCTGGTGCTCGCGCCCGACCCGATCGCCTGCTTCGCCGGCGCGCGGTTCCGCCAGCGGACGGAGGTGGAGCTCGGCGAAGCCGCTTCCGTCGCCCTCTGCGAAGGCCTTTCCGCGGGCCGCAGCGGAGAGCGCTGGGGATTCGAGCGCTGCAGCGTGGGCCTCGCGCTCCGGCGAAGCGGGCGGACGCTGCTCGACGAATCGTGGCTGCTCGATCGCGCGCACGGCGCGCTCGGGCGCCGCTTCGGCCGCTTCGAAGCGCTCGCCACCGTCCTGGTCGCTGGCCCGCTGTTCTCGCGGCTCCGCGAAGAGCTCCGCGCCGGGATCGAGGCCCAGGCGGCCGCACGTCGCGCGCGCCTGCTCGAGTCCGCCAGCCTGCTGGCCGAGGACGTGCTCGTGGCGCGGTTCGCGGCCGCTTCTGTCGAGGAACTGGTCCGCGCCGTCCGCGCGCGGTTTGCCGCGGTCGCCACGCTGCTCGGAGACGATCCCTGGGCGCGACGCGCCTGAAAGGAGTGCCCGGATGCACCTCACGCCGCGCGATGTCGACAAGCTGGTGCTGCACGGGGCGGGGTTTCTGGCGCAGAAGCGTCTCGCGCGCGGGTTGCGCCTCAACTACCCGGAGGCGGTGGCGCTGATCTCCACCCAGCTCCTCGAGCTGATCCGCGACGGCCGGACCGTCGCCGAGTTGATGGACGTCGGCCGGCGGATGCTCGGGCGCGCGCAGGTGCTGCCGGGGGTTGCCGAGCTGATCCTGGAGGTGCAGGTGGAGGGCACGTTCCCGGATGGGACCAAGCTGGTGACCGTCCACCATCCGGTCGCGCTCGATCAAGGCGACCTGAAGCTCGCGCTCTACGGCAGCTTCCTTCCGCTTCCCGACCCGAAGGCGTTCGCGAACGCAGCGGACGAGCCGGTGCCCGGCGAGGTGCTCGCGGCGGAGGGGGAGATCGAGCTGAACGCGGGCCGCGAGAGCGTCTCGCTGAAGGTCGTCAACCGGGGCGACCGGCCCATCCAGGTGGGCAGCCATTACCCCTTCGCGGAGACGAACCGCGCGCTGGAGTTCGATCGCGGTCGCGCGTACGGCAAGCGCCTCGACATCCCGGCCGGCACCGCGGTGCGGTTCGAGCCCGGCGAGAGCCGGACCGTGCAACTGGTCGCGTTCGCCGGCGCCGCCGTGGTGCGCGGCGGCAACGCGCTCGGGGAAGGAACGGTCACCGCGGAGAACCGGGCGCGGATGCTGGCGGCAGTCGCCGCACGCGGGTTTGCGCACGCCGAGGAGAAGCCATGAGCCGGCGGATCGATCGCCGCCACTACGCCGACCTGTACGGCCCCACCACGGGCGACCGCGTGCGGCTGGGCGACACCGCGCTGATCGCCGAGGTCGAGAGCGACCTCACCTCGTACGGCGACGAGTGCAAGTTCGGGGGCGGCAAGGTGCTGCGCGACGGGCAGGGGCAGAAGGCCGGAGCCGGCGACGCGGAGGCGCTGGACTGCGTGATCACCAATGCCCTGATCCTCGACTGGACCGGCATCTACAAGGCGGACGTCGGGATCAAGCACGGACGCATCGCCGGGATCGGCAAGGCGGGAAATCCGGACACCATGGCCGGCGTCAGCGAAGGCCTGGTGGTCGGCGTCACCACCGAGGCGATCGCGGGCGAGGGCCTGATCCTCACCGCCGGCGGGATCGACTCGCACATCCATTTCATCAGCCCGCAGCAGGCGCCGGAGGCGCTGGCGAGCGGGATCACTTCCTGGGTGGGCGGCGGGACCGGCCCGGCGACCGGCACCAACGCGACCACCTGCACGCCGGGCGCCTGGAACCTGGCACGCATGCTGGAAGCCGTGGACGATCTGCCGCTCAACGTCGGCTTCACCGGAAAGGGAAACACCTCCCGCCCTGAAGGACTGCTCGATCAGATCCGCGCCGGCGCGCTCGGCCTCAAGCTGCACGAGGACTGGGGGACGACGCCTTCGGCGATCGACTGCTGCCTCTCCGTCGCCGAGGGCGAGGACGTGCAGGTCACCATCCACACCGACACCTTGAACGAGTCCGGCTTCGTCGACGACTCGATCGCCGCGTTCAAGGGCCGCACCATCCACACCTACCACTCCGAAGGCGCCGGCGGCGGACACGCGCCCGACATCCTCCGGGTGTGCGGCGAGGCGAAGGTGCTGCCCTCGTCGACCAACCCCACCCGGCCGTTCACCGTGAACACGCTGGACGAGCACCTCGACATGCTGATGGTCTGCCACCACCTCGATCGGGAGATCGTCGAGGACGTGGCGTTCGCGGAGAGCCGCATCCGGGGCGAGACCATCGCCGCGGAAGACATCCTCCACGACCTGGGCGCGATCAGCATGATGTCGAGCGACAGCCAGGCGATGGGGCGGGTGGGGGAGGTGATCACCCGTACCTGGCAGACCGCGCACAAGATGCGCGAGCAGCGCGGGCGGCTTCCCGAAGAGCGTGGCGAGAACGACAACCTGCGCATCCGCCGCTACCTGGCGAAGTACACCATCAACCCGGCGATCGCGCACGGGTTCGCGGACGCGGTCGGATCGGTGGAGCGGGGAAAGCTCGCCGACCTGGTGCTCTGGAAGCCGGGCTTCTTCGGGATCCGGCCGGAGATCGTGATCAAGGGCGGCTTCATCGCCTGGGCCCAGATGGGCGACGCGGGGGCGTCGATTCCGACGCCGCAGCCGTTGATCATGCGGCCGATGTTCGGAGCGCACGCGCCGGGCGGGATCAGCCTCGCCTTCGTGTCGCGCCGTGCGCTCGCCGAAGGCACGGTCGCGCCGCTCGGGCTGCGCAAGCGGCTGCACGCGGTCCGCGGGTGCCGTGGGCTGGGAAAGCGGGACATGAAGCTGAACGATGCGCTGCCCAGGCTGGAGGTCGACCCGGAGACGTACGAGGTGCGGGCGGACGGCGCCCTGCTGCGCTGCGATCCCGCGGTGCGGCTGCCGCTCTCGCAGCGGTACTCGCTGTTCTGAGAGGCCCCCATGTGGACGCTGTTCCAGCTTGCCGATTCGGCCTTTCCCACCGGGAGCTTCGCGCACTCCGCCGGCCTCGAGGCGGCGGCGCAGGCTGGCGAGATCGGGGGATCGGACGACGTCCGAGGCTTCGCGCACGACGCGATCTGGCAGGCCGGCTTTGGCGCGCTGCCTCTCCTCGGCGCCGCGCACCGCGATGCCGCGGCGTTGCCGTTCCTCGATGCGCGCGCGGACGCGTTCCTCGCGAACCACGTGGCGAACCGGGCCAGCCGCACGCAAGGCCGGGCCTTCGTCGCCACGGCGGCGCGGGTGTTTCCCGAGCGCCTCGGACCGCTGGCGGCGGCCGCCGTGGGGCTCAAGCTGCACCTCGCGCCCGTCTGGGGCGCCGCCTTGTCGGCTCTCGAGATCCCGCTCTCCGACGCGCAGCGCGTCTTCCTCTGGAGCACCGCCCGGAACGTCCTCTCCGCCGGCGTCCGCCTCGGGCTCCTCGGGACCCACGAGGCGCAGGCCATGCTCGCCGGCCTCGGCCCGCTGCTCGACGAGGTGCACGCGGGCTGCGGCGAGCTGGGCGTCGATGACCTGGCGCAGCCGGCGCCGATCGCCGATCTGCTGCAAGGCACGCACGACCGCCTCTATTCGCGTCTGTTCCAATCCTGATCGCAGGAGACCTGACATGGCCCACGAAGGCGATCACGAGCACGCCGATCATCCTGGACATTTCCATGACCGCGAGGCCGCGCGCCGCCGCGATTTTCGCGCGCGCGCCTTCACCGTGGGCGTCGGCGGGCCGGTGGGCAGCGGCAAGACGGCGCTGGTGCTCGCGCTCTGCCGTGCCTTGCGCGACGAGCTGAGCCTCGGCGTCGTCACCAACGACATCTTCACGCGCGAGGACGCGGAGTTCCTGGTGCGGAACGAGGCGCTCCCGCGCGAGCGCATCCGCGCCGTGGAGACCGGCGGGTGCCCGCACGCCGCGATCCGCGAGGACATCAGCCACAACCTGCTCGCGCTTACGCAGCTGATGGAGGAGGTCCACCCGGAGCTGCTGTTCGTGGAGAGCGGGGGCGACAACCTCGCGGCCCAGTACAGCCGAGAGCTGGCCGACTACACCATCTACGTGATCGACGTGGCGGGCGGCGACAAGGTGCCGCGCAAGGGCGGCCCCGGCATCACCCAGTCGGACCTGCTGGTGATCAACAAGACCGATCTGGCGCCGCACGTGGGCGCGGACCTCGGCGTGATGGACCGCGACGCACGGCGCATGCGCGGAGACGGCCCGACGGTGTTCGCGCAGGTGACGAAGGACGCCGGCGTCGCGGAGATCAAGGATCACATCCTCCGCGCCTGGAACCGTGCGGTCCGCTAGCACGGCGCGTGGTCGCGCCGGCTGTCCCGCAGCGCCGCGGTAGTCCGCGCGCTGCCGTGGGATTAGCCTGACCGCTCGAAGATCTCGAAGGAGATGTCCGGGGGAAGGATCCGCAACGCCGGGAGCAATGCGCAGGTCGCCGCAAAGACGGCCAGAGATCCGGGGACACCATACGAAACTCCATGCCTCGAGCTGCGATCGTACCGCAGGCGAGACCAGAGGCCGCGGAGCGCCACGCTCGCGAGCCGCGCGCCATGCACCGGCGAGAAGCCGTGCTTCAGCAGGAGCCTCCTCAAGAGAGGCGCGGTGAAGTAGCTCAGGTGCGGCGAAGGGAACTCCTTTTGCCAGAGGCGCTCCAGAGGAGAGCGCAGGCCGGCGCGTGCGAGCGCGCGGGCGGCGCGGTAGAAAGGGCCGCGCGCGTCGGGAAGATTGATCGCGAGCAGCCCGCCCGGGACCAGCGCCCGCTTGCAGGAACGCAGCGCCTCGTCGACGTCGGGCAAGTGCTCGAACACGTCGTTGAAGGCGATGGCGTCGAACGTCTCACCCTCGGCGAGCGCGGCGGGGAACAGGCCGGTGCGAACCTCGCCTCCTCCCTCGCGGGCGACCTGCGCGATCCTCTCGTCGGGCTCGATCCCCAACGCGCGCCATCCGTCTGCCGCGGCCGCGCGAAGGAACCAGCCGTGCGCACATCCGACGTCGAGCAGCCGCCCGCGTTGCGGGCGCAGCCGGCCGAGAGCGTCGAGGATCGCGCGGAAGTTGCGCTCGCGAATCGAGCCGAGCGCGGCGGCCCGGGCGCTCTCGTCGATCGCTTCCCGCGCGGCAGCGTTTGCGATCCGGTCGCCGAGGCTCGAGCGCTCGAACCCGCAGCCGGGGCAGCGGAACAGCCACGGTAGGAGATCCGCGCGAAGCTCGTGCCCGCAGACGGGACAGGGCGACATGGGATCGCGTCACCCGATCCGGTGGAAGACGTCCTCCCACTCCAGCTCGGTCCACCACTCGCGCTCGACGCCGTCGCAGCCTGAACCGTAGGCCTCGCAGGAGACGCAGCCGTCGCCGCGGATCAGATCGGGGATCTCGCGGGGCGGGTACTTCACCAGCATGGGCTCCATCGCATCGCGGGCAGCGGACTCCTCCGCGTCCGGCGCCCGGTCCGGCAATTCGCGCACTCCCGCGCGACCGAGGCGCG
>Ga0070741_10004423_pt1 | contig 32853 bp, 21 predicted proteins | sample Coa_R1_4_FD_66440 | JGI IMG/M metagenome (GOLD analysis project Ga0070741, IMG submission 66440) | Surface soil microbial communities from Centralia Pennsylvania, which are recovering from an underground coalmine fire - Coalmine... | ecosystem: Environmental > Terrestrial > Soil > Unclassified ... | reverse complement strand
GGGCGGCTTACGGTATGGGAATTGCGCGGCCAAACTTCGGCGACCTGCCGCCTTTCATTACCCAGGATGACGCTCGCAATAAGATCAGCGTGGGCAATCCCGCGCTGAGACCGACCCGTGCCAACGACTACGACCTGCTGTTTGAGCGCTATCTTAAACCCGCGGGCGTGATCCAGTTCGGGGCCTTCTACAAGGACTTGAGAAACCCGATCTATGAGAATGTGCAATCCCCCGTCATCGCAGGAACGTTCGCAGGCTTCACACAGTCGCAGGCCATCAACGGACCGAGAGCACACATTTCCGGCCTTGAGATGACCTGGCAGCAGCACCTCGCATTCCTGCCCGGCCCCCTGAACGGCCTCGGGGTGAGAGCCAACTACAGCTACACAACCTCGCAGGCTAGCTTCCCCAACGTGGTCTCTCCCGATCCTAACCTGCCATCGCGCAGCGATCATCCGGCACTGCTGCGCCAGGCGCCCAATAATTGGAACTTCGATCTGACCTACGATAAGAAAGGGTTCTCCGGGCGCATTGGTTTAACCCACAACGATGCCAACATCTTTGCTTACAACTACCAACCGGCACTCGATGGCTCGAATGGACCATTGCACGGGCCGAACGGGGACGTCTACCTTTATCCCCATACTCAGCTTGACGCCCAGGCCAGTTATTGGATTCCCAATGGGCACGGGCTGCAGGCTGTAGTCTCGGCACTGAACTTGACCAATGAGGTCTTCGGGTTTTACCAGGGCAGCGAACGTTTTCCCATCCAACGCGAGTTCTATGACCGGACGGTCTCGTTCGGCTTGCGCTGGACCCTCACCAGGGAGCCAAAGTAAAACCACAGTTATAACAGTCGTCATGAAGCATGACGACTGTTCGTAAGACAACCATGTAAGAGATCATCAGCCCGGACTAAAGTCCGGGCTGATCTATTTGCGGCGCTGAGAAACTAATTTGTACTGTGACCCGCAATGGGAAACAAGGAATCAAGTTACGAAAGTTTTCGAGTGAAAAAGCAAGAACGCGGGTTATAAGAGTTAGCTATAATAAAGCCGCATTTCCCCCGAATTTGGCTTGCATGAATTCCGCTACCCCCGAGCGGAGGAGCACGGTCGCATCTTGTCGCAAATCAGATATTGGCGGAGCTGGCGAAAGACTCTCTGCGTCTTTCTTGCAGGATTGTGTACATGCTGCGCGTGGGCACAGCTTCCTGCGGTTGGACCGGTGCGATTGAGTTTCAGCCCGGCAAGTCCCCAGCCCATACCTAATGGCAAATCTCTCAAACTAACGGTGGTGGAGAGCTTTTTCCGAAACGGCTCACAATTGACCGGCGTGCGCGACGTCAGCTCGCGCGTAACCTGGACTTCGAACGACCCCACAACGATCAGCGTCAGCTCTCATGGATTAGCGATTGCCCATCAGGCATCGGGGACGGCTGTGATTACCGCCACGATCAGAGCGCCGGGCTGGCCCGGCCAACTCAGCATTACGCTCACTGCCGCGCCGGCTGTGCTGCAGTTTATTAGTCTCTCCCCATTCGATTCCAGTGTTGCTGTTGCGGGAAACCGTGCATACATTGCGACGGGGCACTACTCCGATTCGACTACAGCAGACCTTACCAGCACGGCAACGTGGGCAGTGGTCAACAATATTAATGGGAGCGGCGGGCAAGCCACCAACACAGGCGCAACGGTTACGGGAAGCGCAGCAGGAACCGTGAAGGTCGTGGCGACAGATAATGCCAGCGGCATTGTGGGCGCGACCTATTTGAATGTGGGATTGACGGCCATCACCGTGGGCCCAACAAATCCTTCTGTACCCAAAGGAGAAACACAACAATTTATCGCCACAGGAACTTTTGGGGCAACAAGCAATGACATTACCAATTCGGTTTTTTGGGTTTCGCAAAACGCCTCGGTTGCGAAAGTTAGTCTGGGACTTCCATCTTGCGGAACCTGTCCGCCGGGCGGCATTGCCTCTACATTTGCCGAGGGTACCGCTGGTATCTATGCGACCTCTGGCAGCGTATCTTCTGTGGTGCCGGCACAAACCTTGACAGTAACCGCACCCGTGGTCACGTCGGTGGTCATTTCCCCATCGGCTGGGTGCAGCCCAAGCAGCGTGCCACGGGGAAACAGTTGCCAATTCACGGCCCAGGCGATCTACAGCGATCACAGTACCGCCACGGTAACAGACAGCGCCACCTGGAGTTCGAGCGATCTAACCTGCGTAGCTATCAGTTCCACGGGGCTGGCCACGACATTGAATCCGCCTGTGAATCCGCCGTTCCCATGCGCCGGCAGCGTAAACATTTCGGCTAGCTTCAGCAGCGTGCCCTCGAATACGATTGCCCTGACGGTCACGGCGCATCTGCTCAACTCCATCAGCATTTCGCCAAAGAACCCGACGCAACCGAAGGGGACCTCGCAACAATTCACGGTCAAGGCCCACTACACAGATGGAATCGTGACGGTCGCAAACGGAGGCGCGGGCAGCCCAGTATGGAATTCATCCAACACCTCTGTTGCTACCATAGGCTCATCGTCAGGACAGGCGAGCACGACGAACTCAATTACCGGCACGACTAATATTGGCGCCACTTATAACAACTTGCAGGCGTCCACGGTCTTCACCGTTACCGCCGCGGCGCTGACTTCGATCACTGTTACACCGGTGGGTAGGGTTCCTCTTAGTCCTGATGACGGGAGTACCACAATTCCTATTGCCGGCACCCAGCAATTTCAGGCAACTGGAAACTATAGCGACAACTCGCACCAGGACATCACCAGCATCGTCAACTGGAGCTCCTCCGATACAAACGTGGCTGATTTCACCGACCCCAATTCTCCAGGCGAAGCTAACGGCAAGAACGCGGGAACGCTTGCAAGCGGAATCACGGCAACCGATCCGGCGACCCTCATAGCTGGGTCGGCATCGTTGACCGTTAAGGCCATCAGTTCTATCACCGTGAATCCGCCCTCGGCAATGCTCTCACCGGGAGCAACGCAGTCTTTCGCAGTAACCACGACGGCGAATTATGGTGGCGGCGTGACCCAACTCCTGGCCCCGTTCGGTCCTATTTGGTCAAGTAATCATACGAACGTTGCAACGGTGGACCAGAACGGGCTGGCGACTGCCATCGCGCAAGGCACGGCAACCATTGCCGCTCAACTGGGAACCGTTGCCTGCACGGTTGGTTGCGGAGCACTTACGGTGAATCCAGCGGTTCTGCAGAGCATCACCGTGACGTGCGATCCAAATAATCCATGCAACGGCTCAGGTGAGTCGGTTTTGCAGTTAGGACAAAACGAGCAGATGATTGCTACGGGGAATTACAGCGATGGCAGCACCCAGGACCTGACCCAGAAGGCGACTTGGGCATCGAGCAGTACTTCAGTTGCCACCATTGGCATAAATACCGGGTTTTTGACGACGCAAGGCCTGGGCTCAACCAACATTACCGCGACTTGTACCAGCGGGGGAGCATGTCCAGGGGCAACATCCACCGTCACCGGCACCCTGCCACTGACGGTTACTTTCTAGAACCTTCGATTTGACACAGGTCGAGACACGTATCCTGGCATCACCCGCTCACGCGTTGGCCCGCATCCTCGGCGGAATGAAACGGAAAATCCAGTCACAACACTATCCCTGTAACCAGGAGACATCAAAAGGAGGGCAGCTTGCTCGCAAATCTGTCAATCCAGATCAGGCGGATGTAAGAATCTTTTGGCCTCAACTGAGATGAAATTGTCCTTGACTTTGCCGAGCACCTCCTCGTCTTTCCTGAATTGGGTTCGTGAAGCAATTCCCAAAAAAGATTTGCCTTAATTCTGTCTTTTCGGGATACAATCGACCCCTATCTTTTAAGTCAAAGGGTTGTGCGCGCTGCGTACCCGATTGGGAATTAATCCCAATTTGGTCCAAGGTGCGTATTTGCACGTGTAGATGATTCGGGACCCGGCATTCGAAATGGGTATCTGGAGTCATGATCGCTCGAAGAATTCAAAATGCAAGAAATGAAACTGTGGCAAACCAAATCATCAAGCGAGATTGGGCCTGCAAAGCAGCCAATCCGGGTAAGTTCAAAAAGGCATGGAGGGATAAGAGAATGGATCGTAAAAGGCGTGACAGCATAATTGTGGCGGTATTCGTGCTGGCGATGTTGGCAACTGTGCCAGCGATCGCGCAAGTGCTAAAAGGCTCAATTTCGGGCAGGGTGGTTGATCCGCAAGGCGCGGTTGTCTCTGGCGCTGAGGTCAAGACGACCCATGTAGGAACCGGCGCCGTTTACATTACTCAGAGCAACAGCTCCGGCGTATTCCGGCTCAATTTGTTGCCAGCTGGAACTTATAAGGCAGAGATCTCGGCGCAAGGCTACCGGACTTCAACCCATGATGGCATCGTGGTGGTGGCCGGCAGCGACAATGGCTTAGGCGAGGTTAGGATTTCGGTGGGCAATACCGCGGACACGGTGCCAATCGAGCCCTCGGCTTCAGACCAGGCGCTCATGAACACCAGCCAGCCCCAAATCACGAACTTGTTCTCGGGCACTACGCTCAACAACTTTCCCGGCATCCAGGAAAACCAAGGGCTAGATCGCCAGGCCTTATTTATCCCCGGCCTGGTGAATACGCGCGATCTAAATTTCACCAATGCTAATGGCGTTGGATTTTCGGCCAATGGCTTACGGGGGCGTAATAACGACCAGCAGATCGACGGCCAGAGCAACAACGAAAATACCGTTGCCGGGCCAGCTTTGATTCTAAAAGACCCCAACTTCATACAACAATACGTAGTCACCACCAGCAACTTCAATCCGGAATATGGCCGCAACTCGGGCTCGGTGGTCAATCTGATTACAAAATCGGGAACGAACGCCTGGCATGGAAGCATTTATGGCGATGTCAACACTTTGGACCTGAATGCACTCAGCAATTTCCAGGAATTCACGAAAGAGACCAAAGGAACAGAGCCGAAGAGCAGAACCGACCAATTCAGCGGATTCACCATCGGCGGGCCCTGGATCAAGAACAAGCTGTACATATTCGGCGGCTTCGATGATCAGATCATCAATACCAGCACGATTTTTTCCACGAATACTCTTACTCCCACTCCGAAGGGATTAGCACAATTGGCCGGGTGCGGCAGCGCCGTGAACGCTAATTCTCTGACCGCGCTGAATCTGTTTGGACCCTATGCCTTTAAAGAGGGCAATCCAACACCGACCCCCAACTCCATCACAGGTCTGTTCACGAATGTGAACGTAGCTCCCGGTTGCACAGGAATCCAGTTCGGCGGGGTGACGCGCACGCTGCCAACGCCGACCCATCTTTTTAATACTGCGGTCAGGGCAGACCTGCAACTGGGCAATGACCTCATCACCGGCCGCTATCTTTTTAACCGGAGCACGAGCTTCAACACCGTCGACAATCCTGTGGCTGGGTGGGCAAGCAACAACAGCGCCGTCAATCAATCTTTGCTGCTAAGCTGGACCCATAACTTTACCGCTCACATGGTTAATGAGGCGCGGATTTCTTACGGGCGTCTCAATGTAGACTTTGGCGGCAACACAATTGGCAACCCGCTTGAGCCGGGGTTTAGAAAGCTCGACTCGGCCCTTACCAACGTGTCTATCCCGGGCATGCTGGGGTTCGGACCGGCCACGAACCTTCCTCAAGGAAGAATCGTGAATACCTGGCAGGGGCAGGACAACTGGAACTATGTCTTGGGCAAGCATCAGTTGAAGGCAGGTGTGAACTTTACCTACCAGCGCAGCCCCAACTTTTTCGCGCCAGATATCAATGGCCAGTTCCGGTTTCTCAACCCCGCTGGATTTTTTGCTAACACGCCAACTTCCGTCACTATCTCGGAGAACAATCCTGAAATTGACTTCCGCGAGCACGACACCTTCCTTTATTTTGGCGATGACTGGAAGATCTCGCAGAATTTGACCTTGAATCTGGGATTGACCTGGAGTTATTTCAGCCAACCCGCTAATTTGTTACACGACCTTAATACCAGGCGGGAAGACAGCCCCAGCACGGCTTTCTGGAACCCTGCTCTTCCTCTTGCGGTGCGGACAACCCCCTCGATTCCTTCTGTCAACAACACTTTCGGACCGAGCATCGGCTTTGCCTACTCGCCGCAATGGGGAGGGTTCCTGACGGGAAATGGCAAGACTGTATTCCGCGGCGGGTATCGCGTCGCTTATGATCCCGCCTTCTACAACATCTATCTCAATCTCGCCAGTTCGGCGCCGAACTTCTTCCTGCAGACTTTGACCGGAGCCCAGGCCACGGCCAACCCTCTGCCGGCAGTACCCGTGGGCGACACTGTACGCAGCCAGCTTGCTCCGTTTTTTACTCCGGGAGTAGCAGATCCGCGGCTCTCGTTCCAGAACAATATTTCTTCTCATTTAAGGCCAGATCGCGTGGATAGCTGGAGCTTCGGATTCGAACGTGAACTCACCAGGAACTCGGCGTTCGAGGCCCGCTACGTGGGAAATCGCGCGACCAATTTGCTGCAAACGGTGAATGGCAATCCATTTATTGCCGATCTCAAAACTGATTTCCCCGTCTTTGTGCCTGACAATCTTACCCCGTGCCCGGCGGCGCAGGCGTTCAATCCTGTTGCCGTGGGACGCGTGGATTGCAATCGGGGAGTCGTACAAACCCGCACCAACAGCGGTTATTCCTATTACAACGGATTGCAGTTGGAGTTCCGCGCCAATAACCTGTTCAAGCAGTTGACCATGCGCACCGGCTACACCTGGAGCAAAACTCTGGATAACACCAGTGAAATCTTCAGCACGGATGCGGCCGGCAACACTCTGGCCTTCTCCCAGAACCCGGTCTCGACCAAAGGGGCTGAATACTCAATTTCAGGCCTCGATGTTCCGCATACGTTTACCCTTCTGTTTACCGAACAACTGCCCTTCTTCAAGGAACAGCATGGTCTTATAGGTCATGCGCTGGGAGGCTGGGCGTTTTCGAGTAACTATATTTTGGCCTCAGGCCAGCCCTATACCCCACTCCAGGCATTTGGCGAAGCCCGAAACACCGCCGCTGGAAATTACTACGATAGCGCCTTCATCAACCCGTTTGTTGGCACTGATGTCGCGCGGCCGTTCTACGGCAATCGGCATGCCCGTGCAGATAGCGTTGGCATCTTTGCCTCTGATTATTGCAGGACATTTTTCGGTATAACTCCTGCGAATATCGCGGCATTCCCTGGCGCCTGCAACACAGCCATAACTGCTCCCACCCAGCTTCTTAGTTTGAACTCTTTGAACGCAATTGGCGCGGCTGGCTTCCCTGGGACAGGTCCAGGAACACAGCCTGGCCAGGCGCCCGTGACTGCCACGGCCGACCAGGTCCGCTTCATTCTCAACGGTGGCACGGCGCAACAGATATTCGGCACCCCCTTCGGCAATGTGCGGCGCAATGCTCTGCGTGATGCGCCACAGAACATTGTTAATTTCACCATCTCAAAACAAACCAGGATCACAGAGCGCATAGGCCTCGAGTTTCGTGTCACCGCGGTCAATGCCCTGAATCATTTCAACTTTGCGAGTGTAGATACGTTCTTGGAAGATGCCGGCCGTGCTCCATCTTCGAATCCGTTTACAAACTTCGGCGCCGGATTTGCCAATCCGGCATTTAGCAACGCCAACGGGCGCGTGGTCTACTTTGGAGCCAAAGTCACCTTCTGAGGCGATATCGTTTCTGAAGGCCAGCTTGAAACTCTGAATTCACGAAAGCCTGCCGGAATTCTCGGCAGGCTTTTTTGCATTAATTTGCAAGGCACGGCTGTAAGAGCTCGCGGAAAAATTCTTTGGGAAGAGCAGGCGGCTCCCCTTGCGCTTGATTAAAGTTGCAAGTGGGTCAACTGAGAACCGCTAATCTACGTTACCGGCCCGGGATTAAACGGCGCCAGCGCATTATGCAGCCCCCAGTGATCGGCCCAGGTCTCTTTTCTGCCGCTAGCCACGTCGAGAATAAAGCGGAATATCTCCCATCCAACCTCTTCAATCGTTGCGGCGCCGGTGGCGATGCGCCCAGCGTCAATATCAATCAGGTCGGGCCAGCGCTCGGCCAATGCGGTACGCGAAGAAACTTTGATCACCGGAACCATCGCCAGGCCGTAGGGACTGCCCTCGCCGGTGGTAAAAATATGCAGATTCATCGAGGCCAACTGTTGCGTGCCGCAAATAAAATCACTCGCCGGAGTGGCAGCGAAGACCAGGCCTTTTGCTGTAACTTTTTCTCCTTGCGCTGCCACCGCCATCAGTGCCGAGGTTCCTGCCTTGGCGATGGAGCCCAGCGCCTTCTCGACTACGTTCGCCAGGCCGCCGCGCTTGTTGCCGGGCGTAGGGTTATCGCTGCGGTCGGCTGAGCCGCGCGCCAGGTAATCGTCATACCATTTCATCTCGCGAATCAGCGCGCGGGCCACGTCTTCACTAACAGCTCGCGGCGTGAGCAGGTGGACGGCATCGCGCACCTCTGTGACTTCAGAAAACATTACGGTCGCCCCGGCACGCACCAGCAGATCAGCGGCAAAACCCACCGCCGGATTGCAGGTAACTCCTGAAAACGCGTCGCTCCCTCCGCATTGCAGGCCGACCACAAGCTCAGATGCCGGTACTGTCGTTCGCTGCCGGCGATTCAGAATTTCCAGACGCTTTTCCGAGGCCCGCAGAATCGCGCTTACCACTTCACCAAAGCCGCGCTCATCCTGCATGCGAATTAACAGAGGATCGTCATTATTCAATACCTGCAGCTGCGCCATGTTCTGATCGCGAAACAATCGCTCGGGCTGCATCTTCTCGCATCCCAGGCTCACGATCAGCGGCGCTCCGCCCAAATTGGGATGCGTGCTGATGTGTTTCAGCGTGCTGATGGGAATCTCGGCTCCGGGAGCGTCAATGGCAATACCGCAACCGTAAGTATGGGTGATGGCCACGACGTCATCCACATTGGGGAAGCGCGGCAGAATTTCTTCTTTGATGCGCTGCACGGCGTAGTCCACAGTGGGAGCGACACATTGCACCGTGGTGGTAATGCCCAGGATATTTTTTGTGCCGGCGCTGCCGTCTGCATTGCGAAAGCCTTCGAAGGTATGTCCTGAAATCGGCGGTTGCGGCGCGGGCGGCGCGGTAGCCAGCGGCAAATCATCGAGGCGGGGCGGCGCGGGCATTTCGATAGCGTCTTCGCGAACCCACGAACCGGCCTTGATGACACGCGCGGCGTGTCCGATGATCTGGCCGTAGCGGAGCACCGGCTCGCCACATTCCAGATCGCGCAATGCAATCTTATGCGCCTGCGGAATATGCTCGGTGAGCGTAAGCCCGCTGGGAAAGCGCGTACCGGCAGGCAGCCCTTCCGGGTTGACGATGATGGCAACGTTATCGCGCTCGTGCACGCGGATGTAAAGAGGGTTCACGGCAAAGTTCCTACAGCCGCGGTACCGGCGGCGTGATTGGGTTCCATGAGACTACACCTTTGCGCAGCATGTGCCGCCGGTATACTTTGTCCCGGTTCATCACATACAGCCACTGCATGTCCGTTCCGCCGAAAACGAGATTGGAGAGGCCCTTCTCCTGCGGCTTGTTAATAATTGTATTCACTCGTCCAGGCTGATCGCAGACTTGCACGCCGAGTTTAGTGGCAACGTAGAGAAAGCCTTCCGTATCGAACGTCATTCCATCGGCGCCGCTCTGCGATGAGTCGTCGGGCGTTTCCATGCGATAGAAAGGCTGGCCGTTCTCCAGCGAGCCGTCAGGCTCGATCTGGAATGACCACACCCATTTGCCGCGCGTGTCAGCAACGATCAGCAGCGACTGGTCGGGCGAGGTGCGCACGCCATTGGGAAATTCAATGCCGGTATAAACCACGCGCTTGCTGCCTTTGGCATCAATGAACCAGACGCGATGGCCCGGCGGATCGCTGAAGTAGACTTCATTCTTTTGTGTGACCGCGAGATCATTCGAGTCTACATCTTCGGCCAGCACCGACTCTTTGCCGTCGGGTGTATAGGCGACAATGCGCCGGCGTCCACTCTGGCAGACGTAAAGCCGGCCGTCAGGGCCGAACATCATGCCGTTGGCTCCGCCGCTATCCTCTTTCCAGACCGTGATCTTGCCGTTCACATCAATCTTGTGAATACGGTTATTCTTGGTATCGGTAAAAAAGACATTGCCGTCTTTATCCACTGCTGGGCCTTCGGTGAAAGCGAAACCTTCACCGAGTTGCTCCCATTCCTTTCCCGGCTCGAGGATGTTATAAACACCGCGCTCGTTGACCTGAACTGGCTTGGAGACGGGCTTGGGATAATCTTTCCATAGCCAGCGCAGCGCGTCGGGCAGGATTGCCCCGCCATGCTTCCCATTATGGCCCTCAGTGCCGATAACAAAATTGCTTTCATATCCGGCGAACTGGAGTGCCGAGAAAATCTCCTGGTTTCCCAGAAACCAGTTGCCGGCATAATTATTCTGGTCGGCGCTGCCATCTTGCAGGAAGACTCGCAGCGGCTTGGGTTCAGTCTTACGAATGAGCGTGGCCAGATCCTGCCCGCCACGCAGATTGGTAAAGCTGCCGATAAAGCTCATGACCCGATGGAAAATATCTGGCCGGTTCCAGGCCGCATTGAACGCTGCAATGCCGCCGGAACTCGATCCGGCGATGGCATAGTCGTTCGGATCTTTGGAGAGATTGTAGTGCTTGCCGACCTCGGGCAGAATTTCTTCGACGAGAAAACGCGCATAGCGGTCCCCGAGCGCGTCATATTCAAAGCTGCGGTTATAGCGCTCCCGCTGGGTGGGCGAGAGCGCCGGCAACACTCCGGGATTGATAAAAACTCCGATAGTCACCGGCATGTCGCCCTTGGCAATCAGGTTATCGAAGACGATGGGAACACGAAAGCTGCCGGCTTCGTCGGCCATGCGCTCGCCATCCTGGAAGATCATCACACAGGCGGGCTTTTCGGCTTTGTATTGCGCCGGGACGTAAATCCAATAATCGCGCGTGGTCCCAGGATAGATCTTGCTGGCTGTCCAGGAATACTTGGTAACTGTCCCCTTCGGGATGTTGGGCTGGCGCTGTGAATCGGGACCAAGAGTATACTCCTCGGCGCACAGCAGCGCGGCAGAAACAGCAACAACAAAAATCAGAACGGGAATCTTGCGCATTGCTGTAGTTTAACCACAAAGGGCACAAAGGAACACAAAGGAATGAAATTCACCACGGGCATCTGGGAGGTGAAGAAAAAAATAGAGACGCAGCAAGCTGCGTCTCTACGGTTATTCGGCCTTGGGGGAGGGCTGAATTCGCTGCGGCCGAAAAGCTTTTAACGTCCTAACCCAGACGCCATTGTCTTCGCCAGAGTGCCGTTAGCATCGTCATCCTTGAAAGCCCAGAAGTAAGCTCCGCCCAGGCCGCCGGGGACTCGAAAGTTTACGTACAGCATCTTCAGGCGCGTTGTCAGCTCGTCATCAAATGACCAGAATGTTTGCGTGGTGGGGTTGTAGGTCCAGTGCGCGAACCTTCGCGGATCAAAGAAACTCTGGGAACCGGTCTGGGCCTGCAATGTGGCGAATGTCGCTACGCCATCGGTTGCCAATGTGTCCCCCGCGGGAGAGGGCGCTGCGCCGGTGGAAGTTTGATAAAGACCGTGGTTCACATTTGGAACTCCTGTCCAACCACGCCCATAAAAGGGCAAGCCCAATAGCAGCTTGCGCGCTGGCACGCCGGCATCGAGATAAGCGTCAATGGTGAATTCAATGAAGAAATTATCGGGGACCCGCCTGGAGCCGAAAAGCGGAGCGTGGTGATTGGTGGTCGTCTCCCATGTGCCGTGATAGTCGTAACCTTCTATATTGAAGAAATCGAGTTGCTTGGCGACTTTGGCCAATTCAATATTAGAAAAGTTCTGCTCCCCGGCAGGTGCGGCAATGGTGAGCAGGTAGTGAGTTTTGTTGGCTGCTCCCAACGCGTCTAACTGGTTGCGAAATTCCTGCAAAAGCAACGTGAAGTTCTGCTTGTCGGCCGCGGCGGGGAATTCCCAATCGACATCAATACCGTCAAACAGGCTGCCGGTGGAAACGCCTGCCGCGACGTTGCCCTTGATGAACATGTCAATGCACGATGAAGCCAGTTGCGCCCGCAGTTGCGGCGTGCTGGCGGCAAAAGCGAACCCGGCAGTGTTGGCAGCCGAAGCGCCACCCAGAGAAATCAAGATCTTCAAATTAGGATGAAGCTGCTTGAGCTTCACCAGCTCGGCAAAGTTGCCGAACAACGGAGCGGTGTCGGCAATGCCGTTTACAGGAGGAAGAAAAGGTGTCTGAAAGTCGGCCCATGAATCGGCGATGTGGCACATGGCGTCGGGCGCGCCCGATGTGGGAGCAACATTGGCGAAGGCATAATAGAAATGCGTGAGCTTGTCGGCCACGCCGTTGTTTTGCAGGTCGGCAATGTTATAGTGCGCGCCGTAGATGCTCCATTCTTCGAAGTATCCGGCGAGGACTTTGGCGCGACGAGCGCCATGGCCTTCATCTTTATCTTCATTATTGTTCTGGGCAAATGCGGGCACGTAGCAGGTGACAAGTGCCAGGATAACTGCAAGCAGGCTGAGGAAAAGGGACGGACGAGCTGAGTAACTCTGTCTCATAGGATTACCTCCAGAGGGGGGAAATACCAGCGGCGGCAAGTATAGAACTATATAGCGGTTTTGACAACTAATTGTTTTAATTGCCACAATTACCGGCACGCGTCTCCTATTATGCTATATAGCTTCCGACCAATCGAGAGGCAATGGCTGTTTAGCGCGGCTTAGGTCGCGGCGAAGAGTTCACCGTTTGGATGGATGAGGAACTGCCGTCAAAGCTGCCGTTCATATCGTTTTCGCCCACGTAGACCGCCTGTATGTTGTGAATCCCAGGACGCAAGGGGGAAGTATAGCTGGCAGTTCCACTGACCAGAATCAGCGGAGGCCCAAACTGCGTGTTGCCATCCATCAGGATTACACTTCCCTGCGGCGTGCTGCCGCTGGATGTAACTTGTACCGTGAAAACCGCTGGTGTTCTCCGATGAAAATAGATCAACGCCGGCAGATTGGTGAATTGCGTAGTCGTTGAGGTTCCGGTTCCAGCAGTCGTAACCACCTGCGTAATTGCGGGAGACACACTTGCGAGGAAATTAGGGTCGGTGGGTGTATACACGGCGGTAATGTTGTGGGTTCCTACAATCAATGCGGAAGTAGTCAGACTCGCTGTGCCATTACTCAGCGCGACCAGTGAACCCAAAGAAGCATTCCCATCCTGGAACTGCACCGTGCCCGGTGCGTTGGCAGGCATTACTGTCGCGGTAAACGTAACCGGAGTTGTGCTGCCCGAAGGATTGGCGCTCGAAGTGAGCGCTGTAGCGGTTTGAGTTTTGCTGACAATCAGGATCACGGGAACCGAGTGGTTCAGGTTGGTGGCCGCACCCGTGATGGTCAATGGATAGGTACCCGCCGGAAATGCGTTCGTAATATTCAGCGTCGAAGAACCCGAGCCGCCGTTCACGGTTGCGGGGGTAAACGCGGCCGTGGCTTGCGCGGGCAATCCGCTCACGCTCAACTTTACCTTGCCAGTGTAGACATCCTGTGGAGTGAGGTTCACGGTAAAGCTGGCCGAGCCGCCCGCGGTGGTGGATAGCGTCCCAGGCATTGCTGCGACGCTGAAATCCGCATAGCCAATGTTGGCCAGCGCGGCATCTCCCCGGCGCTCACGCAGTTGCTCGATGTAGAGGCTGGGAGGAGTGACGTGCGTGCCCAGAGAATCATAAATACCGTTGGGCAGCACGGTAGTTCCGCCGGGAGGGATGGCGCTCACTTCTTTTCCTATGCAGCCGATGCACCAGTTGTCGACTCCGGGCGGCGCCTGCACCAGAAAGTCCGGACTGGTGGCATTCCATGCCACGGCCCAGCCGGCATCCCAGCCGTGGCCCGAACCATCGGTACCGCGATCGGAATAGGCGATGCCGGGAGTGCTCGAGGTTCCGCCGGGAAACTGGCAACTATCGGCCAGCAGGCCCGTGGCCCAGCGCTGGTGCGGCGAAAAGCCGCGAGCGTCGGCGCTAGAGTTGAGCAGCACCACTGGCCCGGTGGTGCGTGAATGAGTGGCGTAAGCCCAAACCCCGGGATTAGTGGTGACCGCGCATTTGTTGATCAATACTTGCGTGCCGCTGATGGCGAAATCCACCGGCCCAGCCGAAAAAGTAAACGGAATGCTGTGCGCGATGGTCACATTATCGAAGGTGATCTGCTTGGTTGAGGTGGTGAGGGTAATAGTGTTTTCGGTGTCCTGAATGAAGACGTCGCTTATCCAGGCGTCCATCACGCCATCCATGGTGAGCGCCTGGTATTGCGGAAAGCTGATATCGACGTCCTGTGCCGGCGCTATGATCTTCATGTGCTCCAGGCCGACCTGCGAGATGCGCCCTGGATAGCTGTATCTGGCAATGGATCCGCCTGGCGGGTTGAGATATGTGGAATCGAACGAATCGGTCAGCGGCACATCAACCGTGATCTGGTTGCCGTTAATGGCGGCGATGGTGCGGTCGGTGCGGATGGTTGAGCCTGGAGCCAGCCAGGTTTCGGGCTGGCCGTCGCGCACCAGCGTATCCATACCCATGAAGTGCACCCAGGCAGCGGTTACTGGGCGGGTGATGAGCACGCTATCACCAACGTGAAAACCGGAGGCATCGCTCACGTTGAATGACATTGCTCCCGAAGGAATATAAGAGTCGGTCATCGCAACCGAACTGCCCACAGTTTGATATGACCCCGAGCCGTGAATATCGAGAAAAGTATTCGGACTAGCCGCTGGCGCGGTGAGGTTGATGATGCTGGCATTGGGACCGGCAGATCCGCTTCCACGAAGCACGATGCCGCTGGAAGTGATGGCCACTGTGCCCGCTACATTATATGTGCCCGGATTTAGCAGCACGGCCCCACGAAAGCCGTTGCCGTCTGGCGTTCGTTGGGCAACAACATTAATGGCCGCCTGAATGATTGAAGTGTCATCTCCCCCGGTGGGGTTGACGGTTTGCACGGCCGGCACGAGGTTTGCGTCCGGCAATTTGATCCCGCCGCCTTTGTAGCCGGCGTAAGAGTAATCCATGATGCGGTTGCCATTGGCATCAAGCTGATAATGCAGCAGGCCATCATTGCCGAAAAACACCCATGCGGAGGTCGCCTGGGCGAAAAGCGATGGAGCCCCTGTCAGCAATGGGGACAGTAGCGCCAGGCACAGATAAATGAAACTCTTTTTCATGACCCTCTGTTAATTTTCGGAGTTTTGTAAGCCACTCATACTGCTAAAGGTGGAACATCTATCGCTGGAGTGCTGCCGCTAAGGTTTAAACACGGAATGGCGAAGATAGTTGCATACAAATCCTTAGCATCCTAACTTGGCTAACGCGGATTAGGCCGGGGCGAAATATTAATAGTCTGCGCTGATGAAGTGCTTGGGCTGAAGCTGTTGTCACCGAGATAAATAGCCTTGAGGCTATGAATGCCGGGGTGCAGCAATGCTGCGTTCCACGGCGGCATATTGATCGGCAGCATGAGCGTCGCGGCGCCATCCGCGAGTGGCAGGGTATTGCCCAGCTGTTGATTGCCGTCCAACAAAAGAACCACACTTCCTGTCGGAGTACCAGAAGCTGTAACGGTGGTTGTGAAAATTGCGGGGGCGTTCTGGTGGAAATAGATCTTCGCGGGCGCGGCAAGCTGGGTAGCAGTTGGGGTTCCACCTCCGCCCGTCGTAACTGTTTGGGTTAATACGGGAGAAGCGCTTGGGAGGAAATTATTGTCGCCACTATAGCTGGCTGTGATGTTGTGCGCGCCGATTGCCAATGATGTGGTAGAAAGCGAGGCTATGCCACCGCTCACTGCTACGGGTGCGCCAAGAGTGTTGGCTGCATCCTTGAACTGCACAGTGCCGGTAGCGCTGGCTGGCGTCACCGAGGCGGTGAAGGTCACAGATTGTGCTGCAGTTGAAGGATTAGGATTTGAGATCAACGCCGTACTGGTGGCCTGGAGCGCCTGGTTCACAGTTTGGGCGAGCGGCTGACTCGTACTACCCAGAAAGTTGGCGTCTCCATTGTAAATGGCTGTGATATTGTGGGTGCCTTGCGTCAACGATGATGTAATGAAGGCCGCTGTGCCACCAACTAGAGCCACTGGCGCGCCCAGGGCGCTCCCCCCATCTTCAAACCGTACGAAGCCGGTGGGGGTTCCCGAAGCGGGAACCATAACCGAAACTGCGGCTGTAAATGTGACTGACTGGCCGGTAACGGAAGGGTTAGCGGAAGACGAAACCGCGGTCGAGGTATTGGCTTGTATTGCGAGTGCAGCCGCTGCGGAGTGATTCAGATTGCTGTACGTACCCGTGATAGTAAGAGGATAACTGCCGGCTGCTGAAAGGTTGGAAATGGTGAGCGTAGAAGAACCCGCTCCGGCGTTGACCGTACTGGGGTTGAAGTTGGCGATCGCCCCTGGAGGCAATCCGGTAACGCTTAATGCAACATTCCCGGCAAAGATATTCGTAGGAGCGATGGTCACAGTGTAACTGGCGTTGTTGCCTGCGATTGCGGTTTGAGTTGCAGGCAGAGCTGTAATCGTGAAATCTGTGCTGCAATCATCGCTCCCTTTAGCCAGACAGTAGCCGCCGTAGAGCACGTCTTCATCGCGAAGTTCCTGGGGATTGTTCAAACTGCGGTAGATTCCCCATTTGGGTCGGCAAAACGTAGTGCCTGTCCTCCACAGATCAATGTTGCTGTTGCTGTAGGTCAGAAGCACAGCGCCGTCACTCACTCGCTTCAGGGTTAGCGAGTAGCTTCCATTTGATCCGAAGGTGATTTTCTCGTATCCCTCGATCCAGGCGCCTAAGAACGGCGCCAGAGGAGTGCTGGCCACGACCGTGGTAACGCCTGCCGAGTCAATATGAATAATTTGCAGAATGTTCGGGCTGCCCTTGCGCGGGGTTATCGTCATGATCGGTGCGCCAGAGTCGCCATCACCAGCCTTGATCTGGCGAATGTGCGTAAAGCTGCTGGAGGGTTGGAACGCCGCGTCAAGCTTGAACTTCCAACTATAGTTGACCGTGTCTCCGAGAAATGCTTTCACGTAAGCCGGCGATGGACCTTCGGTTTTGATCTCTACCCGTTGCCGGTCGAAGGCCATGCAGCGGTCATTATCGGGCGTGACGTGGATATGGAAGACAAAAACATTCCTCCCCAGAGTACTGTCAAATGCCTGCGTAATATGTGGACCGAAGGCAAGATGGCTGCAATCTGGGGTTTCAGGGCCGGCTCCCAGCTTGTTGCTGATAAGCGTATAGGTATCGGTCTGGCCGTCAGCGGTCAGAAGCACCGGCCCTTGCGCCAGTACGACGGAAACACAGCAGAGAAGCCCTAGAAAAACAAGGACTTGCTGCCTTCTAATCTTCAAAGCGAGGATGGTCACCTTTACCTTAAACCCAAACAGAGAAAAAATTATGCAACCTTGGGGGAGAAAAACGAAGGCTAATGCGCGCTCGCAGTTGCGCGCCCGGCTAGTGCATTAAGGGGGTGCCTGCGATTATATCTCAGGCTGGCTGCGAAGAATGCCGATTTCCTGGGTCCGGTCTGGCCTTGATCCCGCTGCGCGCAAGGAGGGGCCCTGAAGGCTTGCGAAAATCTGTGGACGCTCCCCAGACGGCCGGCCAAACGGGCGACTACTTCAAATGCTCCTTTTGGGTTTCACTGCGCTTGCGGAAGATCACGTGCAGGCCGTCGCGCCAGCGCTCGTCTACGCCGAGTAGTGCATATTCGATTTCCGGTGACAAATAGCGCAGCAAAGCATCGGTCGCGGGATGAATGCGCAGTGCGGGAGCGATGAGCAGAAGCAGCGGCGGTTGCGGGGAGAGGTCTTTGCCGGCGAAGTATCCGTTGGCGGTGAACTCGTTGCGCAGATGGTGCCACTGCACGCGCGCCCAGTAATCGAGTCCTTGAAGCGGCAAGTGAATATCTTCATCCGCCTTCAATTCCAGCACCGCCAGGCGGCCTGCGCGGGTGCAGGTGAGCACATCAATCATGGCGCGGTCGCTGGCAGAGAACGCAGGGACCTGGGAGTAGACAAAATTGGAATCAAAGTCCGAATCGAGCGCAGCGACGTTTTTTACGATGAGCGATTCCAGCCAGCGCTCCGGGACCATGCGCCAGAGAGCATGATTGTGGTCCGCGTGGGCAAGGCGGGTTTCCAGAAGCCGATGTAGAAGATGAGCGAACAGCTTTTCCGTCTCGTTGCTCAGAACGGTTTCATGCGGGCCGGCGCCGAAGGTGATTTCGTAGCTGCCTGCTTTGGCTTTGGCGCGGGCGAATTCCAGGCCGTGCAGGCGAAAGGCAATTTCATTGGCCGATGTCGTTACCAATTGCACTTTTCCTGCATGCTGAACAAAAGACAGCACCCGCTCAATGGCAGGCTGAAGCCGCTGCTTCACGGCCGCTGGATTCAGGCATTTGACCAGGTGCGTGGCGATGTTGCCGCGGTCGCGGCAGTCGAGCAGTTGCAGGGTTCGCTCGGGTTCATCGAATTCATATAATTCGAACTTGGCCAGATCGTGATTCAGGCAGGCCAGGCGCTCGCGCACAACGGCGCTGGTTCCGGCAGGCAGAAACAGTTTTAATCCTTCGACCATGGTGCGGACAGCTTCTTTCCGGCGGCAGTGCTCAAGCCAGAGCAAGGCAAAGGTCAACGCACCGTCAACAGATGCCTGCAATTCCTGGGCATTGACGCCGAAGACTGCAAAGGCGGAGCGTCCGCGGCGGAGCAGGCCGCGAGCATATACAGGGCTGAAAGAGCGCTCCAGATCCATGGCCGACGAAAGCGGAGTAGAAGACAAATCCGGAAATTGTTTCTGCAGAACCTTTTGCAGCAACTTGCAATACTGGCGGCGGACCACAGTGCGGGCCTGCGGCGTGCGCCGATCGCCATGACGTAAAATCTCCAGCCGCGATGGTTTCGCCTGGCCAAAGCGCTGCACCGAGAGCAGCAGCGCGTCTTTTTTCATCTCAACGCCGAGGACGCGACGAACGGTGTTGCGCTCATCAGACCAGAGATGCAGCAGGCATTTGCCGTGATCGGCAGAGACGGAGTAGCGGGCAACCGAGAGATCGAAGATCGGCTCTCCATCTTCGAAGACGACAGCAGATGGAGCCTCGGCCAGAAAGGTTTCGAGATCGCGCATAAGGGACTCGGGCTGCATCAATACTCGGTACTTAATTGTCAGTCTTCGGAACTCGACGGAACGTCAATGATATACAAGGGTTGATGGTTTGAGAGAAGGACTTTTATCTGTTGAGTACACCCATGAAGGCTTTCCACGGGCCCACCTCAATCTCATATTGTTTAGCCAGGACGCGGCTGATCTGGGAAATGTGGGTCAGGTCGTGGACAACCCATGTAGCGATCAGTTGCTGCAGAGTCACGACCCCAAGCTGGGGGTGAGTTCCGGTGCGGGAGAAATCTTGAGGACCTAAATTCATGCTTCGCAGCGCAGCCAGGTTCTGCTGGCGGAGATCCTTGAAACGAATTAGCAGAGCGTCAATAGGCTGGGTCCTGCCCTCCCTGAACTGTGCGAAGCGGTCAAAAGTTTCAAAAGGCCGGCTCTCGCCATGCTCCAGGATGATTTTAATTCTGGGGAGCCAGTCGGTGATTTCGCCGTGTATAAGATGGCCGACAACGTCGTAGCAGCTCCAGGTATCGGGGCCCTCAGTGGCGAAGAGCCACCGTTCAGGAAGGCCGAGAAGGAGAGGGCTGAGAAGGCTGGGCGTCCTTTCCAGGATTTGCGTTGCTTCAGAGAGCTTCATCTCCATGGGCGCGAATCTCCGGTTGGGGTAAGATTCTCCGAGCGCCGGATTGATGCAATTTATGTTTGACGTGAATCCGTGAAATAATTGAATTTCGGGAAGGAATCGCGGGAGTGGCTGGGGCATCCAATCCTTACATCCTCAATATCGTTACGAATGCGAGCAGACATGGATAACAACAGAAAAAAATTCTTCTTTGATCACTACGGATTGAGCGAGCGCGACCTGGAGCAATACCTGGCCGCAGCGCTCAGCGCGGGAGGCGATTATGCCGACCTGTATTTCGAATACCTGACCTCGACTTCGCTGAGCGTGGATGAATCCATGGTGAAGTCGGCGTCGCAGGGCATCTCTGCCGGGTGTGGCGTGCGGGTGATTGCCGGCGAGCGCACCGGATATGCTTATACCGACGACCTGGCGCCAGAGAAGATCCTGCACGCGGCACGCACGGCTGCGCTGATTGCCAGTGGACCATCGAAAGAGCCGGTGGTCAACCTGAAAGAAAAGAGAAATTCCAATCTTTACCCGGTGCATACCCCCTCGGTAGATGCCGACGTAGCCGCAAAGCTGGCGCTGGTGATGCGGGCCGATAAGGCCGCGCGCGCCTATGATCCCCGCATTTTCCAGGTGCGGGCAAGCTATGCGGACGAGCTGCGGCGCATCCTTGTTATAGGTTCCGACGGAACCTTTGCCACCGACTTCCAGCCGCTGGCGCGCATGAACGTGATGTGCATTGCTAAAGATGGCGATGTTCCGGCGCGAGGATCGGCCGGCGGCGGCGGGCGCGTGGCCCTGGAATATTTCCAGACAGAAAAAACTCCGGAGCACTTTGCCAGCGAAGCTGCGCGCCAGGCGATTGTGCAACTTGGCGCAATCGATGCCCCCGCTGGCGAGATGGAAGTTGTGCTGGGGCCGGGATGGCCTGGGGTCCTGCTGCACGAAGCCATTGGACACGGCCTCGAAGCTGACTTCAACCGCAAAAAGACATCGGCGTTTGCAGGCCTGGAAGGCAAGAGGGTGGCCAGCGACAAATGCACCATCGTTGACAACGGCTCCATGCCTTCGCGGCGCGGCTCCATCAATGTGGATGATGAAGGCTCGCCGACCCAGAATACTGTCTTGATTGAGAACGGAATCCTGAAAAACTTTATCAGCGACAAGCTCTCGGCGCGGCTGATGGGAATTGCCGATACCGGCAATGGACGGCGGGAAAGCTATGAGCACATCCCCATGCCGCGCATGACCAACACTTACATGCTGGCAGGGCAGGATTCGCCGGAAGATATTATTAAATCCGTTAAACGCGGAGTGTATGCGGTGAACTTTGGCGGCGGACAGGTAGACATCACCAACGGCAAGTTCGTCTTCTCAGCGTCGGAAGCCTACATGATTGAAGACGGGCAGATCACCGCTCCGCTGCGCAACGCTACTTTGATCGGCAATGGACCCGATGTGTTGACCAGAGTCTCCATGGTGGGCAATGACCTGCAACTGGATGAAGGCATCGGCACCTGCGGCAAAGACGGCCAGAGTGTGCCGGTGGGAGTAGGAATCCCGACGCTCAAAGTCGACCGGCTGACGGTGGGTGGTACCGGCTCTTAACTCGTCATTCACCACGGAGACACGGAGAAAATCATTTCAAAATCAATACCAACCCGTCATTTTTAAACGGTCCAGAAATCTATTGAGGTTGATTCGCGAATGAAATTTCATGTATTTGATTTTCCTCCGTGTCTCTGTGCCTCCGTGGTGAAAACTACTTAAAAACTAAAAAATATGAAGACGGCAGAAGTACAAACGCAAGACAGAAGACAAACCGAAACCGATTTGAAGCAGCTTGCCAGCGACGTTGTGCGGCAGGCGATGCAGCGCGGGGCCAGCGCTGCCGAAGCTGTGATCAGCGAGGGCAGCGAATTTTCTACGCTGGTGCGGCTGGGCGAGGTGGAAACACTCAAGGAGGCCGGGGCCAAGGCAGCAGGATTGCGGGTCTTTTTGGGGCAGCGGGCGGCTTCAACCCATACCAGCGATCTATCGCGTGAAGGCATTGAGCAGATGATCAGCGGGGCGCTGACGCTGGCGCGGGTAACGTCGGAAGATCCTCATGCCGGCTTGCCGGCACCGGAGCAGCTTGGCGCCATCGGTGGCGATCTTCAACTTTATTATGACGACGTTTACTCGCTTTCCGCCGCAGACCGCATTGATTATGCGCGCCGCGCCGAACGCGCCGCGCTCGATTCCGATAAGCGCATTACCAACTCGGAGGGCGGCAGCTTTGATGCGGCAACAGGCAGAAAAGTGCTGGCCAACTCCCTGGGATTCGTAAACGAGTACAGGCGCTCGTACTGCTCGGTGGCGGCCTCTCCGATTGCGCATAGCGAGGGCACAGCCATGCAGCGCGATTACTGGTATTCGGTGGCGCGCACGCTCAAGAAGCTGGAAGGTCCGGAATCGGTAGGTAAGACCGCGGCACAGCGCGCGTTGCGCCGGCTGGGAGCGCGCAAAGTTTCTACCGCCAAGGTCCCGATTGTTTTTGACCAGCAGACCGCAGGCGCGCTGTTGGGCGAAATTTTCGATGCGGTCAACGGCGACGCTATTTATCGTCATGCCTCGTTCCTCACCGGCAAGCTGGACGAAAAGGTTTTTGGTGACAATGTCACGATTGTGGATGACGGCACGATGCCAGGGGGTTTTGGGACCTCTCCATGCGATTCGGAGGGCGTGCCCACGCGGCGCACCGTGGTGATTGAAAAAGGCCTGTTGAATTCATATCTGTTGAACACTTACACCGCACGCAAGCTGGGCCTGGCAACGACCGGGAATGCGGCGCGTGGATTGGCGGGAACCCCGGGCATTGGGCGAGGAAATTTCTTTCTCCAGCCGGGCAGCAAGGCTCCCGAAGCCATCATTGGTGAAATTAAAGACGGCCTTTACGTTACCGAGTTTCTCGGCTTCGGCGTAAACCTGGTGACGGGAGATTTTTCGCGCGGCGCCAGCGGCTTGTGGATTAAAGATGGCATGTTGACGTTCCCCGTCGAAGAGATCACCGTTGCCGGCAACCTGAAAGAGATGTTCAGCAACATCGCTGAGATTGGAAGCGACCTGGAATTTCGCGGCTCGGTGGCTGCGCCTACGCTGCGGATTGAAGGCATGACCGTGGCGGGAGAGTAAGAGCCATTGGAGAATTGAGTAATCGGGTCATTGAGTAATTTAGCGATTTGGGCATTCGATAATATTCGAACTCGCTCCCGGGGCGCGTTAAGGCGCCGATCGTTTCGACTCCACAAATTCTACAATTACCCGATTACTTAATCTTTCTTCAATGACCCGATCCCCTGCGACACAGTAACTCAATTCTCCTAGGCATGGGCGGAGGATGACGCAGCTGACGCCATTTTGGCCTTTCTTTCTTCTACGGCCTGGATCAGGGCAGGGCGATTGTTGGTCCACAGCGCCTGAATGTTGTTGTCGAATCCTGCGACCACCCAGGGAATACGGGTGGAAATGGCCTGCAGCAGCTCATCGATTTTCTTTTCTTTCATGCTGATTTCGACACTCTCTCCCGAGCGGCTCCACACGAGCGCGGAATAGGTTTTTCCCGTGGGGATGAAGTTGTAGGAATGCTTGGTCACTTTTTTGTAGATCCACACCACGTCGGGCAGCCTGGCCATCTTGAGTCCAAAGACAAACGGCGTGAAGAGCCAGGAGCGCGTGATTACCGCGGGACCAATGGCCGCAGGCGCCTGCGTGATTTCATTTTCAATTTCGATGCGAAGCATTTCGGGCTCGCCATAAGCGCGAAGTTTTTTAAGGATGGGATGAGACGAAGGGTCAGAGGTGCGCGAGATCCATTTCGTCAGGTTCCACCCAACCAGTAGAAGTATGGGAATGCCGATTCCCAGCGCCCAGTAGCCGTCGCTGCGGTAGTCTACGGTATCGAGCACGAAGGGCAGAAAGGCGCCCTTGAGGCCGGGCTCCGCCTGCTCGATCCGGCCAATGACATCAGCGCCTTCAGAATCTTTGACCAGCGCGCCGGAAAACCCAGTTGCGACAGACGAGCCCGGGGCCTTCACCAACAACCAGCGTTCGCCAACCTTGAGCGCTTTATAGTCGTACTTCACGCTTTCAGATTCGACTTTATTGGTGGATTCATTAATCTGCTGTTCGACGTGCTGAAAGCCGGTTGGAGCCAGGCGATCACCGGTAACCTGTACAAAAAACTGTGGCCGCCGCTCGGGATCTTGAATGGCCAGCAAGTCTTCAGTGCTGATCGTTTTAGCGCCGCGAACAAAGTTGATGGCGTAACGATAGTTCAAAGCCACAACCGCAAAGAGACCGGCCAACAGGATTCCGTTGACCAAAATGAGATTGCGGTCGACGCGGCGAATTTGCCGTTCGATAAAGCCGTTCTGGATGGCATCCATGGGCCGCACGCTATCACGGGTTGGATCCGGTTTCAACGGTAAAGAGAAGCTTTTAGCCTTGGTCCTTGACCCCTCATCCCCGGCGCGTTTGGCCTGGAAAGCGCTGTGCGCCTCAACTGGAGCCGTCACTTGATCGCGAACGGGACGCAGCAGCAAACGCATGGATTATGTACAATTTCCGCTAATGGCTGACGAGCAACCCACACCGCAAGAAGAGCCGGTATTCAAAACTCCACAGGGCCGCGAGAGCAACGTTGCCTGGCCTGCAATCGGCATTGGTTTTGTGTTTCTGACGGTGGCCGTGGGGCTGTTCATACTGGTTTCTCATAAGCCGCAAAGCCGGGCTACCGGTACACCCTCTGCCTATGCGTCGCATATTCAACTGCAGGACGTAAAACTCAGCCAGGCGGAAAATTTTGTGGGCGGAACGGTAACCTATATAGAAGGCCAGATGGTCAATACTGGCGACAAAACCGTGAATCAAGCAACTGTAGAGGCCATCTTCCAGAACTCGATGGGTGAGATCGTGCAGCAGGATGAACTGCCGCTGCAAGTGTTGGACAAAGGCGGACCCTATCCGCAGGCGATTGATCTGCGCCTTGCTCCGCTGAAAACTCAGCAGCAGCGCGAGTTCCGGCTCACTTTGAGCCACGTTTCTTCCGACTGGAACCAACAGATTCCCAAGCTGACCGTAATGAATGTGGAAACACAATGATTGGGTAATTTCTTCGTGAGCCATTGAGTTTCCAATTACGCAGTTACCCGATTATTCAATCTTCCTCGTTTACAATCGAGACATGCAAGAGACAAAACCGTTCCGCCTGACGGAATCGGTAAAAGCTGCGGGTTGAGCGAGCAAGCTGAGTCCGGCGGCGCTGGACGCGGTGCTTGGGAAATTAGCCCGGCAACAAGACGCAAATGTGCTGGTTGGCTTTGACAAAGCCGACGACGCCGGCGTGTATCAAATTGCACCCGATAACGCGCTGGTGCAGACGGTCGATTTCTTTACCCCGGTGGTGGATGATCCGTACACCTTCGGTCAGATCGCTGCGGTGAATGCCCTGAGCGATGTTTACGCAATGGGCGGACGTCCGTTGAGCGCGCTGGCCATGGTGTGCTTTCCCGAAAAGGGAGAGCTTGAAATTCTGGAACAGATTCTCGCCGGCGGCCTATCGAAAATGATGGAGGCCAATTGCACGGTGATTGGCGGCCACAGCATTCGCGATCCGGAGATCAAGTTTGGTTATGCGGTGACAGGCACGATTCATCCGCGGCGCGTGTTGACGAATTCCGGCGCCAGGCCTGGGGATACGCTGCTTTTCACGAAAGCCCTGGGCACGGGGGTTATCTCGACAGCCATCAAAAAGCAGCAAGCCGAACCGGCGTGGATTGATGCTGCGGTCGCTTCGATGACTACACTGAACCGAATCACCACCGAGGTGATTACGAGCGGAGATTTCCAGGTCCGCGCCATGACCGACATTACCGGCTTTGGCCTGATTGGCCATGGGCGCGAGATGGCGCTGGGCAGCGGTGTGAGCATGGAGTTGATATCGTCAGATATCCCGCTGCTCCCGGGCGCTTTGGAGTGCGCGCGCGCCGGACATATACCGGGGGGCCTGAAGGCCAACCGCGAGTTTGCGGAGTGCGTGGTGGAATATGCAGGGCAGATTGATGAAGAGCGCAAGATGCTGTTTTATGATCCGCAAACGGCAGGAGGGTTGCTGATTTCGGTTGCCGCTGCGGATGCGGCAAGGCTTAAGGGTTCATTGCAGAGCAACAAGGTGCCTGTGGTAGAGATTGGAAGGGTGTTGGCCAAAGAAGCGAAGCCGATTGTCGTGAGATAAGCACAACCGCTCAGCGTTATGTAACTATTCGCCCAGCACCCGCCCGCATCTTCACATTGACTTTTTTCTTTCCTGAAAGTAAGGTGTAACTCTCTCTCAGAGATCACGTTGCCTGCGCCGCTCAGACCGCTCTCAGCAATCGATTCCATCAGCCTCTCCATGCAACGTGCGAAGCAGCAGTTGTTTAAGCCTTTCCGTTTTTCCTTCTGGTGGCGAATGGCAGTGGTGGCGCTTTTTGCCGGTGAATTCAGCAATTATAGTTTTAATTTCGGCGCTCCCGGCGGAAACAGCAGCGGGGGGCACGCCAGCAGAACTTTATTGGATTCTGCTCCGCACTGGGGCGTGCTCCGCGAGTTGCTGCCGTGGATCGCGCTGGGCGCCCTGGTACTGGTAGTGCTGATCTTTCTGTTTCTTTACGCGCATAGCGTATTCCGTTTTATTCTTTTCGACTCGGCGTTGAGCGGAGAATGCAGGATTCGTCAAAACTGGAGCCGCCGCAAGGACCAGGGCACGCGATACTTCGTCTGGCTGATTGTCTATCAATTGCTGATGCTGCTTGCGCTGTTCGTTCTTATCGGATTGCCCCTGATTTGGTTGTGGCAGGCAGGAATCTTCAGCCATGCCGGCGAGCATGTTGCCTTGCTGATCTTGAGTAGCTCATTCCTGGTGATGGTGTTTTTAGCGCTTGCGCTGGTTGCCTGGACCATTGCCACGATCGTTAGAGATTTTCTAATTCCCATTATGGCCTTAGACGATGTCTCGGTCGGGCAAGCCTGGCAGATCTATAAGCCAACTCTCTTGCGGGATAAAATTTCGGTGGCTGGCTACCTGGGAATGAAAATCGTGCTGGCCATAGCGCTGGGAATGATTGTGTTTTTTATTTCGTTGTTCTTTTTGTTTATTTTGCTCATTCCATCGGTGATTTTCTTTGTGGTAGTTTTTGGCCTCATGGCTACGGGGAAAGCGGGCATGGTCATCGGGATCTTACTGGCTGTGGTTGGCAGTATTATTTTGCTTGGCATCTGGTTTTTTATTGCAGGAATGCTGTCGGTCCCGATGGCAACCTTCTTCCAATCGTACGCCCTGTACTACGTCGGCTCGCGCTATCAACGCCTGGGAGAGATCTTGTGGCCGGCTGCGCCGGGAGAAATGCCGAATCCAAGTGGAACGCAGCCAATGAATCCGGCCCCTGCCTAGGCCGGTTGCCATCTCACGGTCTGCAACTCACATCCTACGTAACGCGATTTAATTTTCATTTTTACCCGGGCCCTTGATGTCGAACGCAGAAGTTGGTTCTCTCTTATTTCTCCTCTTTCTCTTTATCTCCTGTGCGCATCTTTTTGGCTATGTCTTTGAGCGGCTTCGGCAGCCGCGGGTCATTGGAGAAATTCTCGCCGGCGTGGCGCTTGGACCTTTGATCATCAGTCATATGGCAGGTCTCGCGCATTTTTCTGTTCTAAATTTTGTTCCAGCCGCAGCCGGCAAACATGCCGCTGTGATGAGCTTCATTTATCAGCTTGGCTTGCTGCTGCTGATGTTTATCTCCGGAAGTGAAATGCGGCGCCTGTTCATGCGCGAAGACAGGAAAGACGTATTCTGGCTGGCAATCGTGGGCACAGGCCTTCCTTTTCTCCTGGCCCTGGCTGCCGGTCGATGGCTGCCCCTGGAGCGCCTGATGGGCGCTGCTCACCAACGCACCTCTCTATTGCTGGTGGTGGGAATTGCTGTGGCGGTGACTTCGATCCCGGTGATCTCGCGCATCTTTCACGATCTGCAGATCCTGCACACCCGCTTCGCGCGGCTGGTGTTGGGAGTCGCCGTCATTGAAGACATCGGACTGTGGGCGGTGTTGGCGATTGCCACTGCCCTGGCGGGTGCGACGGTCTTGCCCCGGCAGCAGATTGTGCAACACGTGATTGCCGCGCTGGTCTATTTCATTTTAGGACTTACTGTTGCTCCCGCTCTGCTTAAGCGATTGAACCGGACACGATGGAATTTTCTGGCCGCGATGTCGCCCGTTGCCTATATCGTGGCGGTATTGTTTGCCTACGCGGCCCTGGCCGCGGTCTTTGACGTCAGTCTGGTGTTTGCCGCGTTTCTCGCCGGCTTCGCTCTGGCCAACGACCGGCAACATTTTGCCGAAGCGCTGGATTCAATCCACAAGTTTTCGTTTGCGGTCTTCATCCCGATTTATTTTGCCATTGTGGGATACAAGCTGGATTTGAGCCGGGATTTTTCCTTCGCCATGTTGGGCATCGCATTGTTTGCCGCTTGCGTAATGAAGTTGCTTGCCGTATCGCTGGGTGCACGGCTGGCCGGATTCAAGGGGTTAGACAATTTCAACCTTGCGGTTGCCACCAATGCGCGCGGTGGTCCGGGAATCGTGCTGGCCAGCGTGGCTTTCGACGCTGGGATCATTAATGCAACGTTTTATACAACGCTGGTGTTAGTTGCGGTGCTGACCTCCCAGGCCGCAGGGGCGTGGCTGGGTTACGTGCTGCGCCGAGGATGGCCGCTGCTCTCGGGAGAGGCGCCGGCGGCGACCGAAGCGGAGCAACAATCGCCGGTAACAACCCTGGCCGCATAGAAGCTATTGCCGGCTTCGTTCATAGTTTCGCGTTCGGTTTCGATCTGGGGGACTTTTCATTCTTCACACCTTACGCAGCGTAAACCTCAACCCTCTTCGGAGTATCCTGGTGAATGTGGTATTTCTTGCCGTTCATCCATTCGTCAGCTCTCTTCAGGTCAGACTGGCTAGCGGCGCGATCCCCACACTCGATATAGGCCTTTTCGCACCATAGCAGGCTCATGTAGACCATGGCATCATCGTAAGCGGGACGCAGTTTGAGAGCGTGCTGCAACATCTCAATGCCTTCTGTGATGGCCACAATATTTTTTGCCTTGAGTTCCTTGCAGACCCTGACGTCTTTCATGGGTTCTTCCAGTTGGTTGAGGGCCTGCATGCGCGACTGATTGGCCTGACTCCAGTCAATCACGGCGATGGAATAGTAGGGTTCAGGATCGCTCGGAGCAATCCGCATGGCTTTGCGCTCATACTCGCGGGCAAAGTCAAAATTTTTCAGCTCAAGATAGATGCTGCCCAGGGCTTTTACCGCCGCTAAGTTCTCCGGATCGTGCTTCAACAAGCCCTGGTAATAGGAGATGGATTCCTCACCGTTTGGCCGCTGAAGGCTGCGCAGCAGCTCGGCTTGAAGGCGTTGAGCGCGCATGTGCTGTTCGTAACGGATAATCGCCACTGCAGCCAGCATAGCGATAAAAGCAATGTAGCCGATAGGTCTTCTGCGCTTGCTAAGAGCCATATTTGTGTTTAGACACCATGCCGGCCAAAATTGGCGGCAAAAAAAGCGCAAGTTGCGGGAACTTTTTCGTTCCTTATGACATTACAGCTATTGAGAGCGAAAGCATTCAAGGTTTGCATGGAAAGGCGAAGGGAGATGCACAAGCGGCCATGATCAGCGATGAGGCGTTAATGCTGGATTTCCAGCGCGGATCGCAGCCCGCGTTCGAAGAGTTGTTCGCGCGCTACCGCGGACCGCTGTACGGTTTTTTCCGGCGACGGCTGGAGAGCCGGGAGCGCGCCGAAGAGTTGGCGCAAGAGACTTTTCTGGCAGTGATCAGGGCCAGCGCGCGTTATGAGCCGAAAGCGCTGGTGCGAACATATCTTTATGGCATTGCACTGAAGCTGATAGCGATGGAGCGGCGCAAGCAAAGCAGCGCGCCCATCCTGCAGGCGGACGTAGAACCTGCGGCGAGCGAGAACTCAGAGGCGGCATTGTGGGTGCGGCAGGCACTGGAAAAACTTGACGCTTCAGAGCGGGAGATCTTGATGCTGCGAGAGTACGAACAGCTTAGCTATTCCGAAATTGCCGAGCTGCTGCGGCTTCCGGTAAACACAGTGCGGTCGCGGCTGTTTCGTTCGCGCATGGCGCTGAAAAACCATCTGCAGCCGGAAGCGAAGAGCCGGAGCGCGATGGCGGTGAGCGGAGCAGCAGGAACTGAGATCAAGCCGATCGAAGGAGAGGGGTGAAATGAGCAAGCATCCTGTTGAACAAGAAGAGTTGATGGCCTATATGGATGGCGAACTGGCGTTCGACCGGGCAGCCACGGCTGCTGCCCACCTGGAACGCTGCCGCGAATGCCAGAGCGTGGCCGGTGATCTGCAAAGTGTCACACGCAGAATGATGGAGTGGCAGGTAGAGGCATCGGACGATTTGCGGATGACCCAAGCTATTACTACCGCGCTCGAGGATCGCAAGCGAACGCAAGAGAGGCCCGCAGTGAGCGTAGCGCGGAGCTGGCGCAATACGTTGCGTGTGCCCCGGTTCCCGCGATGGATTTGGAAATCGGGTATCGCAGTAGCAGGATTAGCGGCCCTGTTGGTGATATTGACGCCGGACTTTCTCGTCTCGCCGGTGCCCAAGCGAAACCGGCGTGTCGCTCAAATGCTAACGCTAAAAGCTGTACCACATGCCGGTTTTCCGCAGGACTATGGAACCGGAATGGGAACGGTCGGAAGATTAGAGACCCTGCAACAGGAAAAAGAAGGGGCACGCATTGTAAGCAAAAGTGGAAGCCAAAATTTCTCGGATGAAATGGGAGGTTCGACGGCGCCCAACGGTCCCATGATCGTGCGCACGGCGGCACTCTCACTGACCACCAAGGAATTCGATAAGGCGCGCGGCGGTATGGAAGAAATCCTAAAGCGGCACGGCGGCTACATGGGCCAGTTGAACGTGAGCGCACCGTCGGAAAGTGGACGTTCTCTCACTGCGACTCTGCAGGTGCCTTCCGATCAGCTCGATGCCACCTTGGCAGAGCTGAAGAAGCTCGGACGAGTCGAGGGCGAATCGCAGAATGGAGAGGAAGTCACGCAACGGTACGTAGACCTGCAGGCACGAATTGTCAACGCACGAAATACCGAAGCGCAATTGACCGATATTCTGCGCAACCGAACCGGCAAACTTTCTGACGTGCTGGCGGTGGAAGAAGAGATAAGCCGGGTGCGGGGCGAGATTGAACGCATGGAGGCGGAGAGAAAGAACCTGGCGCACCAGGTGGATTTCGCAACGCTCAACGCCACCTTGACGGAAGAATACGAAGATCAGCTTCAGGCGGTGCCGGTTTCAACCTTCACCCGCATCCGCAATGCCGCGGTGGAAGGATACACTTCGGTCACCGAAGGCGTGATCAGTGTGGTCCTGTTCCTGTTTGCTTATGGACCCAGCATTCTGGTGTGGGGTGGGCTGGTGTTCTTCCCGGTCCGCGCGGCGTGGAGGCGATGGCGGAAAGCAAAGGCCGTTTAGTAGCCAAGGTAGAGACGTGGCAAGCTACGTCTCTACCAATTAAACCAGTTCCGCCAACATTTTAATTCGACGTAAATTTCGCCTACAGCTTCCCGCCAAATACCTGTTTGAGCAGGGTGGTGGTTTGAGCAGCAGGATTGTGGCGGATATTCTTTTCTTCCTGGCCCAGCATGTAGAACAACCCATCCAGGGTTTTGCCGACGACGTAATTATCCAGATTCAGGTTCTGGCTTTTGGAAAGGGACGCGGCGATGGGGTTCCGCATCATCTGGTCATATTGTCGAATCACGCCGACGTTCTCCATTGATTTGTGGACGATGGGGGCGAAGGCGGTGGTCAGTTCATCTGTGCTTGAGCGCTTGAAGTAATCAGTGGCAGCAGTATCGCTGCCAGAGAGAATCTGGCGGGCATCGGCAAAGGTCATTCTGGTGAGAGCATTAAAGAAGATTTGTTTGGCGGCGGGGGCGGCCTGCTCGGCGGCGCGGTTCATGCCGACTTCGAGCGCATCCACTTGAGAGCCCATCCCCACCATGCGCAATCCATTCCCAACGGTGCGCAACTTATCAGGCAATAAAATCTTGATGGCGGCATTTTTCAGAAAACCGTCAGGCCTGCCGGTTGCCGCCACCGCTTTGCCAGTGCTGATCTGCAAAGCCTGCTTCAGGCCGGCGGTGATCTTGTCATTGCTAAGGCCGCGGCCACTGACATTGGTGGACTGCGTAGCCTGTTGAGCTTTCTTCAGAAGATCATCGAGAGTTGACTGGGCGCGACAAAGGCCCGGCGAGACCGCAGTCACCAGCAAAATCGCTAAAACATAACTTCTCATTGCTTATCCTCCAAAATTGGCGGAACTTTCGACCAGCCGCTCGCTTACATGGGGAATTGACCGAAGGTAATCATACAGCGATTCGCACTCAGCAGTCGCGCTCAATAGTCAGTAAATTCCGCGATTTTCCTAAGTCGTTCATCTCATTCCGATAGTTCAGGGCCGGATGTCCGGTTGGGCAAGGCCGATTGTTCCAATATGGGAAGGCCAAGCGGCCCGAATATCCGCAGATTTCGTTATCTTGCCGGATTACCGTGAGATTGACACACTCTTCGCATACATCGGGGCAGCTCTAAAGCTGTTATCCCGAAGATTGCGTATTGTGGGTACGCATTCGTCACCGCTCCTGCGCGAGTTTTTCCATGCCAGGAGAAGTCTTGTATCCTCACGCAAACAAACAAGTCGCTGCGACCGGAGGTGCATGGTGAAGATATTTGTTCATAGCCGCTGCATGATCATCTTGTGCTTCGGCCTGTCTTTTCTCGTATTTTTATTGTTTGGATGTGGAACCGGTCAAATTGCGGGACCTATGGCCACCACACA